>JAEEGL016125209.1_pt1 | contig 12116 bp, 7 predicted proteins | sample 9134231 | NCBI WGS metagenome assembly JAEEGL01 (sample SAMN16246548, study PRJNA631951) | gut metagenome | biome: gut microbiome; feature: rumen; material: fiber-attached | host: Bos | place: Iran: Karaj | collected 2018-10
ACTTCCTACTTTTAACTTGTATGTCACACTATTTCCGGTTGTACTAACAATTTCATAATCATCGGCATAATAGTAGCCTGTACTAGAACTTAAATCTGTAGTTGACAAAATAGTATCTTGAATATCTCTTGTTGTGCCACAATTATAAGTTATATTATTGACGCTTCCTGTAATATCAGGTAATCCATTATAAATCATTTTGATTCCGCCAGTTTCTGTGGTTCTAACCATCTGCCAACAAAAACCGCCAAATACAACATTATTGTTATCTACTGCTCCCCTATAGTAATAAATTGGATTTGTGTCACTTTCTGTTCCTTTTAAAACATATAGACCTTTACCATTGGTATCACTTGATGCATTTGCAAAATCAATTACTGTTTCAGTATCTACATTTTTCTTTAATATACTATATGCATCAGCTAAATCAATTTCATTAAGTTCTTCTATAATACTTTCTCTTAAATTACTAGTTACTGTATACCTGGTTTTGACAATACCTAATAGTAAATAGAATATTGATACTAATAAAAAAACCAGAGAATATAAAATTATTGATATTGCAAAACCCTTATTATTCATACTCTCACCTATCATAAGTATAACACATTTATAAAAAAAACTATAGTTTTTTTCTATAGTCTTTCATATATTGTTCCTTCTCTTGTATCTTTAATAGCTATTCCCATATCAAGAAGTCTATTTCTAATTTCATCAGCTTTCTCGTAATCTTTATTTTGTTTAGCAATATTTCTCTCATTGATTAACTCTTCTATTTCCTCTTGATTATCAATTATTTCTTTTTCTTCTTCCTTAGATAAATCTAAAGATAATACTTCATCAAATTCATTGATTAATTTCAATTTCGTATAATCATTCATATCACTCTTTAAAACATTATAAATCGTTGTTAAAGCAAGTGATGTATTTAAATTATTATCCATTGCTTCCTTAAATTCTTCTTTATACTTATCATAATCACCTGATAAGCTATCTTCCTTTTTATCTAATTTCAAAACTTTACTTTTAAGTTTTAAATAAGCATTTTCAGCTATATCTAAATTATCATAAGAAAACATTAAAGGTTTTTGATAATGACTTGATAATACCATATAACGATATGATAAAGGATTATAACCATGATTAATTAATGTATCAACAGTTAAGAAATCTCCGTTACTTTTACTCATTTTACCATTAATATCATTAAGATATTCTGAATGAAACCAATAATTACACCATTTATGTCCTAAGAAAGCCTCACTTTGGGCTATTTCATTCGTATGATGTGGAAATATATTATCTACCCCACCACAGTGAATATCAAGAAATTCACCTAAATACTTCATTGAAATACAAGAACATTCTATATGCCAACCAGGATAGCCTAATCCCCAAGGTGAATCCCATTTTAATTCTTGATCATCGAACTTTGATTTAGTAAACCAAAGAACAAAATCTGCTTTATTCTTTTTATTATCATCTTTTGTTACATCCTCTCTTACCCCATCAATAAGTTCATCAACATTATGATTAGTAAGACAGTAATAATTATTAAGTTTTGAAGTATCAAAGTAAACATTACCACCAGAAAGATAGGCATAACCAGTGTCAAGAAGTTTACTAATAACTTTAATATACTCTGATATTTCTCTAGTTGCTGGAACTAAAATATCTGGTTTTCGAATATTAAGTTTTTCTGCATCCTCAAAAAATTTATCGGTATAAAAATTAGCTATATCTAAAACACTTTTATGCTCTTTTTTGGCACTATTAACCATCTTATCCGTTCCATCATCAGAATCCCCAGTTAAATGTCCAACATCTGTAATATTCATTACTCGTTCTACTTTCAATCCAGAGTATTTTAAATATTTTTCTAGAACATCCTCACAAATATAAGTACGAAGATTACCAATATGGGCAAAATGATAAACAGTTGGACCACAAGTATACATTTTTACAATTCCAGGATTATTTGGAATAAACTCCTCTACTCTTCTTGTTAATGTATTATAAAACTTCATAAATACCTCCACTTATGCTTATTATACAATAAAGTTTATGAAAAACAAATAAAAATATCATTTTTTATTAATGGCACTTATAATTAATCCATCAAATAATGGACCTGGATTATTTGGACGAGATTTAAACTCTGGATGAAACTGACATCCTACAAAATACTTATTTTTTGGTATTTCAACGATTTCTACCAAATCTAGTTCTGGATTAATCCCTACCGTCATAAGTCCATTTTCTTCTAGTACTTTACGATACCTATTATTATATTCAAATCGATGGCGGTGTCTTTCATATATTACATCATTTTTATATAATTCGTAGGTCTTACTATCTCTTTCTAGTTTACATACATACTTTCCAAGGCGCATTGTTCCACCAAGATTCTTAATTTTCTTTTGTTCTTCCATTAATGATATTACTGGATTATTTGTTTTATTATCAAATTCTTCCGAATTAGCATCAGATAACCCTAGTACGTTTCTAGCATACTCAATAACCGCCAACTGCATACCAAGACATATTCCTAAAAATGGTATATTCTTTTCTCGGACATATTTAATTGTAACAATCATTCCATTAATACCACGAGAACCAAAACCTCCAGGAACAACAATAGCTTGGTATTTCTTTAATGTATTAACTACATTATTTTCAGTTATTTCTTCTGAATCAACCACTTCAACATTTACTTTAACACCGTTTTTATATCCTGCATGCTTTAAACTCTCAATAACTGAAATATAAGCATCTTCCAATTTAACGTACTTTCCAACTAAACAAACACTTATTTCCTCTTTATTCTTTCGAATTTTTTTTATCATTTTTTCCCATTCAAAATTATTGGGAACAAAACTATCTAATTTTAAATGATTACAGGCTTCCATTCCAAGCCCAGCTTTTTCTAGTAACAATGGAATTGCATAAAGATTATCGGCAGTCAAATTTTCAATAACACTTGATTTCCTAACATTACAAAAAAGCGCTATCTTTTCTTTCAAATCATCGATAATCGGAATATCCGTTCTACAAACCAAAATATCTGGCTGAATTCCCAAACTTTGAAGTTCCTTCACTGAATGTTGAGTTGGTTTTGTTTTTACTTCATTAGACCCAGAAATAAATGGTAATAACGTAACATGAACATATAAAACATCTTCTTTATTCTTCTCAAGTCCCACTTGCCTTATTGCTTCAATCATTGATAGTCCTTCGATATCACCTATTGTTCCTCCAATTTCTGTAATTACAACATCCACATCTGAATTTTCAAAACTATATATTTTTTCCTTTATAGCATTAGTTATATGTGGAATAACTTGAACTGTCTTTCCAAGGTACTCCCCTCTTCTTTCTTTTTCGAGTACTTCCCAGTATATTTTTCCCATAGAAACACTTGAATTCTTAGTTAAATTCTCATCAATAAATCGTTCATAATGTCCTAAATCAAGATCTGTTTCACCACCATCATCAGTTACAAATACCTCTCCATGTTCATGGGGACTCATAGTTCCTGGATCAACATTAATATATGGATCAAACTTTTGCATTGTTACTCGATAACCACGATTTTTTAATAATCTTCCAAGTGATGCTGCAGTTATTCCTTTACCAAGTCCTGAGACAACTCCACCTGTTACAAAAATATACTTCTTATTCATTTTTCCTCCTAAAAACAAAAATAGATTTAAAAAATGGCCCAAAAAGGGTTTTTTTTAAATCTATCATATGCATTAATTTTAACACCACAATATTGTTATTACAATATTTTTTTATAATTTTATTGATTTTTTATGATTAATAATTCCATCAATAACTATACTATCTATTTTATCTTCTAAAGCTTGTTTTATTTTTCTTGCACCATAATGTTCATAATCTATTTCTTTAATTAATTCATCAATTATATTATTATTAACTGTTATTTTAATATGATATTTTTGATATTTAGCAATAATTTCTTTAATTCGATTTTTAATTATTAAGCGAATATTATTTTCATTTAATATATTAAAATAACAAATTTTATTAATTCTATTTACGAAAGCAGTAGATAAAACTTCTCTAAGATCACTTTCTTTATTTAAATCATGATTAAAACCAATATTATCATATTCACTTTTAATATTACTAGTCATAATAATTATTACATTTCGGAAATTAACTATATTACCATGAGAATCACTTATTATTCCATCATCTAAAATACTTAAAAATAGATTAATTACATCTAAATGAGCTTTTTCTATTTCATCAAGTAAGAGAATACAATAAGGATTATTCTTAACTTTTTCTAAAACATTATCATATTCATTATATCCAACATAACCAGGAGGAGAACCAATAATTTTACTAATTGAATAAGATTCTTTATATTCACCCATATCAAGTCTAATTAGAGGAATATCTAAATACTTACTATACTCTTTTACTAACTGTGTTTTACCAACCCCACTTTTTCCAATAAATAAAATTGAGTATGGATTATTACCTTTTAATCCCAAAGCAATTTTTTTAGTAATATTACTTAATTCCATAATTACTTTATCTTGTCCAATTATTTTACTCTTTAAATATTTTTCTAACTTATTTAACTTTACTATTTTACTATCAATTTCATAAATAGGAATATTAGTTTTCTTTTCAATTACTTTAGCTATATCCTTAACTGTAACAATTTTTTTTCTAGAACCAGAATAAGATAAATTTAATTGATTTAACTTTGATTCAATTTCTATTTCTTTATTTCGAATAACAGTTGCCTCATTAAAATGATGCTTTATTATCAAATTATTCTTAGTTTCATTAATTCTTTTTAATTCACTTTTTAGTTTATCTATTACTTGTAATGTATTATTCTTTTTTAAAGCTACTTTTGTACAAGCTGTATCTAATATATCTAATGACTTATCTGGATTTTTTTTATCAAAAATATATTTATCTGATAACTCCACAATTTTATCAATTACTTCATCACTTATCAATACATGATGATATTCTTCATAAAGATTTTTTAATTTATTTAGTATTTCTTTAGTTTCAGAAATACTATTTTCTTTTATTAAAATAGTTTGAAATCTTCGATTTAAGGCTTTATCTTTAGAAATAGAATCCTTATATTCATTAATTGTAGTTGCTCCAATTACTTTAATTTTTCCTCTTGCTAATGCCGGTTTTAAAATATTAGAGGCATCAATTGCTCCTTCTGCTCCACCTGCTCCTACAAGGGTATGTATTTCATCAATAAAAATAATAATATTTTTATTATCTTCCAATTCTTTAATTATTTTAGTAATTCTCTCTTCAAATTCACCACGATATTTAGTTCCAGAAACACATGATGCCATAGACAAACTAAATATTTGCATATTTTTAAGCTTATCAGGGACACAGTCATTAGCTATTCTTCTTGCTAACTCTTCTACAATAGCTGTTTTACCAACGCCGGCTTCACCTATTAAAAGCGGATTGTTTTTATTTCTTCTTGTTAATACTTCAATTAACTCTTCCACTTCATTTTCCCGTCCAATTAAAGGATCAAAATCTTTATTTTTAGCCTTACTAATTAAATCAACACCACATTCACTAATTAATAGCTTTTTACTATTTTTAATTGCATTAACACTTCCTAATTCTTCATATAAACTATCTATATCTATTTCTAAACTATTTAAAACTCTAATTCCTACTCCTTCACCTTCGTCTAAAAAAGATAAAAAAATTGTATTTAGTGTCACTTCTTTACCATTTAATTCTTTAGTATCTAAAATAGCTTCTTCTAAAATTCTTTTTAATAGAGGTGTATATATAAAATAATCATTATTACTTTTACCAACTCCAATTGTTTTAATAAGTTTGTCTTTAAATATTTCATAACTTACTCCATAATTATTTAATCGATCACGAACTTTATTTTTATTATTTAAAATACTAAGTATTAAATGCTCACTTCCAATAAAAGCATGTTTTAGTTTTTGCATTTCTACTTTAGCTTGTTTTAAAATATGTTGTGATTCTTCACTAAATCTTATAGCCATAATATCCTCCATATATATTATATGGAAATAACATTTATTTACTCATAAAGATATCGACAAAAAAAGAACTCCGAAGAGCTCTATATAACCCATAAGTTAAGTACAACATATGATGCAAATAGAATAACTAGTAATCCAAGAATTACAAAAATCATTTTCTTTAACCATGTCGTATATTTTATATCTAATAAACTTAGGGTAAATAATAATACTACACTAGTAGGTGCAATAAGAATTGCAAATCCATACATTGTTTGAGTTATAAACAAAGTAAGTGGTAATACACCATTTCCAGTATATGCAGTAGCTACATAAGATGCATTTAGTACACCATATTCATAATAAGCAAAGTCAGTATTAAATAAAGCACTAAATAATGTACTAATTGGATATAGAATAATATGTAGTCCTTTTGAAGCTTCAAGAAGTGGTTTAATAACAGTTAATCCAATTGGATGACCAGAAGCTAAAATAAGAACTGTATATGATAATAAAACAACTATACATGCATACAATACTTTTTTAAATCCTTCACCAATATTTTCAATAACTTCACTAAATTTAATATGATAAGTATATTTAATAGCTAAGCATACTAAAAGTAATAAAATCATATAGTCATTATATGACCAACTACCAAAAGCAACAACAGATCCTAATAATTTCTCAAAAGTAAATCCATCAATAATACCATTTAGTTTTATTGCTTCAATAGCCTTTGACATAAAATCAGTAGCTTTAAAGACATCTTCCAACATAATCTTTAATAAAGCTAAAAATGCAATAACACCAAAAACAATTGTAACAATCAAACGACGTTTACTCATTAATTGATCTTTTTTACTTTCTTTAGCTCTTAAGTATAAACTTCTTAAAATATTATAAATAATAGCCAAGACACTAATTGTTAAAATAACATATTTTGATAAAACATGCCATCCATTAATTGTTGTAAGTGCATCATTAAAGAATACAACTTTAAAAGCTCCAGACCAGTCAATAGCAGCTAAAACCATAAGAATAGTTCCAATTATGGAAATTACTGCAAGTGGCCATACTTTAACTTTTTTATCAATAACTTTCTTAGGAACTAAAAAGCTTTCTTCAACTATTTCATTAGCTCCATCCTTTTTAGCTCTAATAATAGTCATAACAACTAATAAAGCTACACAAAGAACAAGCACAATTACCTTTGGAATAATTAAATCATTATATGTTGTACCTTCTAAAACACTATTTAGTTTTCCAACAACAGTTTTAGAAAATAATGATCCAATGATACCAACACTTACTGAACCAACAGTTACCATTGCCGCAATTATCTTATCATAACCAAGTAATAAAACAATAGCCGCAATAAATGGTAAGAATACCATCATTTCGTATGTAAATCCAGTAAAGGCAACGATAATGGATAGTAATAATACTGTTAGTATTAAATATAATACTTTATGATTCTTAACATGTTTTACTATTTTATCAAGTAATACTCGATAAGCAGGAACTTTATTAAGTAATCCATACAATCCACCTACTAATAGTAAGCCTAAAAACACATATATAAAATTATAGAATGTAAATAATGAATATGTAAATGTACTTACTATTCCAGCTTGAACTCTTTCTCCAGCAACTAATTCACCTTGAAAATAAGTTATTGGTAAAATCCAAGTTAATAACACCACTACTAAAATTGTTATAGCTACCACTAATAATGTGTGATATTTTTTCATCTTTCCTCCTCATATTAATTATACAAAAAAAGTGTTTATTATACAAACACTTTTACAAATTTTCACAAATTATGTTATACTTACAATAGGAGGAATAATGAAAAAAAGTAACAGAGTAATTATAATAATGAGTATTATTTTTGTAGTAATAGTGTTATATCTAACTTTTTTATTACTACAATTAAATGCAGGTGACATTCGTGGTGCCATAATTAACTTTACTAAAGATGCTGATGCAGCTGAGAAATATGCACAGGAAATATATGTTTCTCGACTAAAAAGCACTTTTACCATCTTAGGTATTCTCTCAATTATTTATATAGGTAGTCTAGGACTATACTTATCAAAAACCAAAAAAAAGAAATAGCAATATTTCTTTTTTTTATAACACATTATCAATATTTATATCTTTATCAGTTATGGTAATTAAAATATCTTTCTTCTTTTTATCTTTGGTATTAGTTGCATGAAGAGTAACGGTTTTTTCATACATATTACGAACAAATCGAGCATTACCAAAATTCTTAGTATCTTTATTTTCACGAATAATATTTCTAGCTTTATATAAAGCTTCATTAGTTATTTTAAAGCCTGCTTTACTAACCATTCCTTTAAATATCTCTAATAATTCATCTTCTGTGTAATCTTTAAAATTTAAAGTATAACCAATACGTGATGCAATACCAGAGTTAGAATTAATAAAGTCTTGCATTTCCTTAGTATAACCAGCAAATATTACTACTAAATTATCACGATTATCTTCCATAGCCTTAATAAGAGTAGCAATAGCTTCATCATTATAAGAATTATTTTTACTTGATAATGAATAAGCTTCATCAATAAATAATATACCACCTAAAGCTCTTTCTATAACACTATATGTTTTTATAGCCGTTTGACCAACATATTCTGCTACTAAATCTTTACTTGATACTTCCAAAAGTTTATTTTCCTTAATATACCCTAAATTATATAGAATATCGGATAGATGTCTAGCAACCGTAGTTTTACCAGTACCTGGATTACCAAGAAATAACATATGTAAATTAACATTACTAATTTTTAAATCACTTTTATCTTTTAAACTAATTAAGTTAACTAAATCACGTAAAATTTTCTTAATATCATCAAGTCCAACTAAACTATCAAGATCTTTAAATATCTCATCCATCGTTTTAGCTTCACGTATTGGTGGAACATCTTTATGAAAAGCCAAATAACTAATTAAATTATCACGATAAGAAATATAATCAGCTATTTCTTTATAAGAATCACTAATATAATCTAATAATTTAACTTTATTTTCATCATTAACAATAGTCTTATTCATAACTTCATTATATATTTCTTGAATACTAGGCATAATCTCGATTAATTTAAAATTAAAGTTTTTGGTACGTAAATCATTATCATACGTTAAAAACATATTTATATCACTTTCACTACCACTAATAATAGTAATTTTCTTATCATCAAGATTATTCTTTAAGTTATAGAAAAACATTTTTTTATCTTTCTCATCTTGCATCAAAAAACTTGATAAATCTTTAATAGCAACAATACCATTCTTCTTATAAATATCATTAATGTCTACTTTATTATTTAAATCAAATAAAGATAGTTCGTATGCACTAGTTCCTAGAGTATAGTGATTATTATTTACACTTTTTCTTAATATAGCTATAACATTAGCAAGAGTTTCTGGATTATTACCACTAATAAGAATATTAAAATTAATATAATTACTTTCTTCTTTTTTAGAATATCTATCCATATACTCAAGTATTTGCCTAAGTAAATTTTTTGATTCATTATCTAAATAAAGAGAATCTATATCAATTACTGTATCACTATCACCATTATCTTCTTTAACTTCAATCTCTTTTTTATCTACACTAAAAAAATCATTATAAATGTCACTAAAATATTTATTATCCATACATCCACCTCAATAGTATTATACCACGTCATTTAATTTTTTTAAGAATTATTCCACCATATCCACTAAGTTCGTCTTTATTGGAATTATTTAAGTTATATTTTATAGGTAAATCACGAAAATCTAATGGTACTTTAATCCCCATCTTTTCACTAATACGACTTAAAATAATACATGCTTCTTCATTATTTAATTTTCGAATGAATGTCATATTATTAGGATTTATATCAATTATTTCTAGAGAAGCTTGCTCTAAGAATTTTTCTTGTTTTCTAATATCTCCTATATTACGAATTAAGTTTAAAATACCATAGTCAATTTTATTCCATGTAAAAGGTCGACGATTAGCTAAATTACCAAGCCCTTCCATTCCTATTTCATCTCCATAGAAAATTGATAAAATACCTGGTAAAAAAGCCAAAGAATATAGATATGATCGATATTTTTTTATTCCTTCACGGTATTCTTCATTAGTTAAACGATATTTTTTTTGATATTCACGGTTTTCATTTTTAACATCCCAGGCCCATTCACCATTATATTTAAATTCATTACTTCCTAATATATTTATAATTCGACTAATATCATGTGTTGAAGTAAAATTCATTAAGCTATTTATTGTATCAGTAGGATACTCTCTAAGTATTTCATTTATAATATGATTTAAAAAATTATGTTCACCATATTTATAATAGCGAATAAGAGCATTAATTAACTGGTAGTTCATAACCGAATCCATTCCTTTGCCAGATTCAAGATATCCTCTTCCCATTCTCATTGGATTCTTCCATACTTCTCCAATAATAAATCCATCTTCTTTATTTCTCTTAACAGCTTTTCTAATTCCCTCAATAAACTCATCAGTTAATTCATCAGCAACATCAAGCCTTAAGCCATCAATTCCTAAACTAAACCATAAATCAATTATTCCGCCTTCACCATAAATATAATTTTGCCAATCTTTTGAATTTCCATCACATACAGGTAAATTATTCATTCCCCACCAATAATCAAAATAAGTATTACCATTATTCATATGTTTTCTATAAAATGATGAATACTTCGATTGATTACTTTGATAAGCTCCTAATTCATTAAAAGTATTATATTCATTAAAATATTTGCTATCATTTCCAGTATGATTAAAAACTGCATCTAATATAACTTTCATTCCCATACTATGTGCTTTATTACATAACACTTTTAAATCCTCATTACACCCCGCATATGGATCAATCATTTCATAATCAGAGGCATCATAACGATGATTAGACTGTGAATATACAACTGGACTTAAATATAATATACTTACACCCATTGCTTTAATATAATCAAGTTTATTTATAATTCCTTTTAAATCACCGCCATAATAATCTGTACACCATAACCCTTTTTCATTTGGTCCAATAAAAATATCTTCATCCCATGATTTATGAATAATACGATTAGGCATTTCTTTTAATTCATCTTTATTTCCACGATTATATCGATCAACAAAAATATGATACATTATTTTTCCTTTAGCCCAATCAGGAACACTATAATTAACACTCATCTTCCACATTTCACTTTTAGATATCGATTTATAATTATTAACATTATTTTTTTTAAAATAAATGAAATTATGATTAACTTCAAAAGAAAAATAATAATTATACAAAGCTTTAGTAGGTAAATCAATTTCTTCTTCAAAACAAACAAAGCCATTTTTATTACCTACATGATGTAATTGATGAGCTATTCTCTCACTCGATGTCTCTGTAATAAATTTCATTCTTTCAATAAAGCCTAGTTCCATTGGAATTTTAATATTTACTTTATATTTTGCCCCAGAATTAGTTTTATTAATTTCATCAATACTAAATACTATTTTATTCAATAATTCTTCCATACTACCTCTATATATATTAATTATAACATGAATAATAATATCAAATTATATAATTTACCTCCACTTTACTTATAAAAAAAAGAATATCTCTATTCTTTTTCTTTAACATTAATTTCAAGTAATTTATCTTTAAGTTCTTTTTCAAGAGATTGTAATTCTTTTTCAGATTCTTGTCTTTTAATACGACCAGTCTTATGAATCTCAATAACTTTATCAATCGTCTCAATAATATCTTGATTAGTTTTACGTAGTGTTTCAATATCTACAATAGCTCTTTCTGATTCCTCAGCTATCTTAATAGATCCTTGTTTTAAAGTTTCACTATTTTTCTTCAACATATCATTAGTTAATTTTGATACAGCTTGTTGATGTTTAAGAGCTTTTTGAGCATTATTAATACCTAAAGCTAAAACCATTTGATTCTTCCATAATGGAATAGTATTAGTAATTGAACTTTGAATCTTTTCTACAAGTTCAGCATCATTATTTTGAAG
>JAEEGL010783903.1_pt1 | contig 12115 bp, 8 predicted proteins | sample 9134231 | NCBI WGS metagenome assembly JAEEGL01 (sample SAMN16246548, study PRJNA631951) | gut metagenome | biome: gut microbiome; feature: rumen; material: fiber-attached | host: Bos | place: Iran: Karaj | collected 2018-10
GAAGAAGAAGAAGATGAAGAAGATGAAGAAAATGAAGATGATGAAGAAGAAGAAGAGGAAAAAAAAGAAATTAGTAAAAAAGAAGTTAAAAAAGAAGAAAAAAATGTAATTAATGAAAAAAAAGAAGTTAAAAAAGAAGAAAAAAAAGTTAATAATGAAAAAAAAGAAGAAAAAAAAGTTAATAATGAAAAAAAAGAAGATAAAATAATAAATGAAGTTAAAAAAGAAGATAAAAAAATAGAAATTAAAAAAGAAGATAATAAACCAAATGACTTTAAAAAAGAAGATAAAAAAATAGAAATTAAAAAAGAAGATAATAAACTAAATGACCTTAAAAAAGAAGATAAAAAAATAGAAATTAAAAAAGAAGAACAAAAAACAAATGAAGTTAAAAAAGAAGAAAAAAAAGAAATTAAAATTATTATTAAAAAAGATGAAAAGAAAGATGATAATAAAAAACAAACAATAAATGATTTAGAAAAACAAAAAAAAGATTATTTTGATAAAAAAATGAAAGAATTAAAAGAATTTGAAAGTAAAATTAAATCAGATTATGCAAAAGATAAAGAAAAATATGAAAAGGAAAAAGAAAAATTTCAAGAAAAATATGATAAAAATTTTGAAGATCAGATAAAAAAAGAAAAAAATAAAATTGATAAACAATTCAAAGATAAAATTTCTTTATATGAAACCCAATTAAAAGGTAATAATGAAAAAGAAATAAATAAATATAAAAAAGAAACAGAAAATGAAATGAAAAAAAACAATGATAAAAATATTAATAATAAAAATAAAGAAGAAGAAGAAATTAAAAAAACAACAAAAAAAAAAGAAAATCTATTATCAGAAATAAAAAAATTAAAAAATTTAAATGAATTATATAATTCAAGGAAAAAAGAAAAAAATGAAAGTTTAACAAAAAGTAAAAATTTATTAGATGAAAAAAATAAAATTCAAAGAAATAATATATTAAAAAAGCATGAATTAGATATTAAAGAACTTGAAAATAATTTTGAACAAGATTTCCAAAAAAATAAAAATTTAATATCTCAAAAATTAAACCCAAATAAAAGTGTAGAAGTGGCAAATTTTATAGTCAATAAAAATAGTCAATTATATGAAAATTATCAAAAAGCTTTAGATGATGAATATGAAATAAATTGTAAAGCAATAAAACAAGAATTAACTTTAAACAAAAAAAAAGAATTAGATAATTTTGCTAATTCAATGATTGTTGAAAAAAATGAAAAAATAAAACAATATCAAAAAGATATTGCAGAATTGGAAAAAGAGTATTTTGAATCTTTATCAAAAATAAGAGAAAATTCAAATAGATTAACTAATCAAACAAATGAAATTTTAAAAGATAAATTTAATGGAACTTTAGAAAATTATGATATAATTAAAAAAAAATTAATTAATGATGATGAAGAAATAATTCAAAAATTCATTGAAAAATTAAAAGAAAATATAAATAGAGAAAAAAATATAGAAAAAATTGAAATGATAATAGAAGAATTTTTATATGAATCAAAAGGAGAAATTAATTTGGAATATCAAAAATATAAAAATTTATATGATTTACTAGAAAATGAAATGAAATATAAAATGCTATCAATGAATTATTTATTGGAAATTACAAATAATATAATAAAAACTGTTGTTGATGCAACAAATAAAGATATAGATCAAGATGAAATAATACAAAATATATTAAAATATGCAAAGGATAAATTAACGACATATAAGTTCAAATTTAGTAAAGAAAAAGATAATAAACTATATCCATTCCTTAAAAATTTAAAATTGTTAGATTCAAATAAATTAAATAAAAAAGATTTTAATGAATCTGATGTTCAAAAAAGTTTTGAACAAAATATTATTCAATTACCAATAAATCAAGAAAAATCTAGATTAACACATTTTGTTCCTTCAGAAAGATATTCTGAACCAAATGAAACTCAAAATGAAAAAGAAAAAAACAATAAACATAATAATAAAGAACCAATAGAAAGTATTACTGAAAATAATAACTTAAATGAATTAGATGTATATGTTATTGATACAAATAGTAATATAATTATACCACTTTTATCAGATTTTTATTTAAGGAAATTAGATACAGAGGAAATTAGTTTATATACTGATATTACTTTATTTTTAAAAAATGAATATACTAAAATTGATAATATTAATAAATATGGTACAACAAACAATTTTACAAATATTAAACTAAATTTACAAATACTTGATAAAATTAAATTATATACTGAAGATACATTCAATTTTATTCAAAAAAATATTTCTAATAAAAAAAATAGAATCTTTTTTAAAGAAAAATTACAATTATTAGTTAATAATATTGCTGATTATAGAAAAAATTTCCTTATTGATGAAACTAAAATTAATAAACCACCAATAAGTGGAGGTTATTTACAAAATCAAAATAATATTGAACAAAATTATGCAAATATAAATAATATTACGAATATTAATCCAATTATAAGTGAAGATAAAATGAATTTAACATCAAAATCATTTAATTATCATCAAATAAAGGTTGATAATAAAAAAAAAGATAATGAAATCGAAAAAAATAATAATCAATTCCCTAATTATTCAGTAAAACCTAATAAAACTTTTCAACCAATTGAAAGCATTAGAATAAGTGGAAGATTTAATAGTTTTTATACACATTATAATCCTTCTGTTTTAGGAGATGGCTTAAATACTCCTTTCAGTCATGAATTTTTTAATTACAAAAAAAATAAATATGAAGTTGATACAAAACTTAGTTTATTAAGTTATAAATAAAAATGAATAATATTTTTTTTTAAATTTTTAATTAATTATTATAAATGAAAAGTTTTTCTTCAAAAAAGTTTAATATAAAATCTCTTGGTGTTAAAAATGATTCAATGCCTAATATTATATTAAAAATTAAACCTGAAAATAGCAGAATATATCATTTTGAAAAAATTGAAAAAGATTATTATATTAAAAATATGGAACGTTTAAGTCCTGAAGTAAGAAATATTAAAAAGAATAAATTTAGAAAAAAAATTTTAAATGAAGTAAACTATGTTTTTAATAAATCACAAAATTCAATTAATAATGAAAAAATTATTAAAAAAAATAATATTACAAAAAATATTTATAAAAATGTGTTTCATACACAAATTAATACATCAAAAATTAAACAATTGAAAAGAGAAAATATAATAAATAGAAAAGATATAAAAATTTTTTTATCTGATGGAATTGAAAAAAAAAAATATTTACCTAAAATTAAATCAAGCCAATTTATTCTTCTTAAAGGGGAAAATAATCAAACATATCCTCTTAAACAAATTTATAAATTAAAAAAAGAGAATACATTAAATAAATTAGATTTGACATCTTTCATTCCATTTTTGCATAAAGATGATTTAAATAATAAACTAAATGATTATATAATTATGGAAAAATTGGCAAATAAAAAAAAGACAATATTTAAAATATAAAATTTATTGTTTCAATATTATTATTGTTAATTTTGATTTTTTTTGAACCTTATTCTTAATTTTTTAAATTAATGTGTTTTCTTTCATATTTAATATATAATTTTTATAATTATACTTTTTTAGAATATAATTAAAATATATAATCCTTTATTTATAAATTTAGATTTTCCTTCATTTCTATTTATTTTTTTATTTGATTTCATACTTTTGTAAATTTTTTTCCTATGAAAGAAATAATCATTAATATTCTAAACAAATTAAATTAAAAATATATTTTTTAAGATTAATATATAAAGAAATTATAAGTATGAAATGAAAATCTATAATTTAATATATAATAAAAATAAATTAAAGAAAAATTATAAATAAAATAATAATAATTTATATAAAAAAATAAAAATTAATTCCTTTTAAAAGTTTATATTATACTAAATATATTTAAATTTAATTAAATATTTTATATTCAATAAATTGATTTTAAATTCATTATAAATAATTCAAAATACTTTTGTAAAATCTCATAAAAAGAATATAATTTATAAGAGATTTCTTCTTTTCCTTTTATATTTGAATTATTTTTGTTTTTGAAAGCATAAAATTCATTTAATTTTTTCATATTATCAATTGTTTTATGAAGGATAATTTGAGGTGAAACTTTGTGTTCAAACAACAAAACTTTAATAAATTTATTTTGAAAAATTGTACATTCTATTAGTATCATATTTTTTACTTGTTTAATAAATAAATTATTAATTAAAATTTTTAAATTTTGTATTTTCAATATATTCATTTTTTGTTATATTAACCTTTTTTTATTATTAGAAGATTCAATTTCTTTTTCATTTTTTTCAAGAATATTAATATAATTTTCAACACTCTTTTTATTATCATTTTCTTTTTTAAAATTTTCTATTTCTTCTTTATATTTTTACCTGTTCTTCTAAATTTGAAATTTATTTTTTCTTTTTTTGTCTACATTTTCTTGTACTTAATCTATTTTATAATAATTTTTACTTCTCTCTCTTTATCAAGAGAAATAACTTGTATTAAATTTTGATTTATTTTTTATTTTTTTAAAACATTATTTAAAGAAGAATTTTCAAATTGATTAATATTATTAATATCATCTGTTTTATTTTTTATAGAAATATCTTCTAATGAATTTTTTCTTGATGTTTTAAACTTATTAAATTTAATATTTTCTATTTTATTAAATGAAAAATTATCTGTATCTTTATGTTTATATAATGAAATTGATTTATTTGGTTTATTATTAATCATAAAATATTCATCTAAATAATTTTGTTTAGGTTTAAAAAAAAATCCTCTTTAAATGATTTTTCAATTTCTTTATTATTAATAATATTATTTCTTATTAAAAAAGCTGAAAGTATATTTCTTTTTCATTCAAAGGATTTTAGATTGTAAATTTAAATTTTCTTCTTCTATATTATAATTATTATAGCTTGATGTAAAAATTGAATGATTACGTCAATTTTTTCATATATTATAAAATAAATAAACATTTTGAATATTGATTTAATTGAAAAAACAATATATAAAATAAGTTCAATTATATTAATTAATTTAATTAAATTAAAATTTTTATTTAACATTAAAAAAAAATATTCAATTCTTTAGTCTCTTCCATTTAAAGAAAAATAGATTTCAACAATATTTTTGTTTTGATGAAAAATTGGTTGATTTTTTGAAATAATTGAACTAATTGTATCTGAATTATTTAAAATTAAAGATTTATTGGACATTTTTTCAATCAAATAAAATTTAATATAACTTATATATTCTTGATTCCAATTTTGTTTAAAACAGATAAATTTTGCAAAAAAATATAAAGTAAATGAAGGGTCTATTTTATAAAATGCATTTTGATAATAATGTTTTAATGTTTCATTTTCTGTAGAAATTTTAACTGTAATTTCATTTTGATTATTTAAAAAATTATCATTTAAACAACTAGTAATTACATTATTCCTTTTTTTTCCAATGAAAGTTTCATTAATACAATTTTGACATTGAATATCATTTAATTTTTTATAATATGATTCATTTTCATCAATTTGTAAATTTAAAGGATTTTCTTTTTCAGATAATTTTTTTAAAGTCTCTGTAAATATTTTTTTTTCAATTTCTTGAAAGGAATTTATTTCAGGAATAATACATTTAATAATCTCTTTAATTTTATTATCTTCTCTTAAAACTCTTCTTGTTTCAATTTCTTTTCTACAAATTACACATTCTCTTTTAAATTTTCTTATATATTCTTCAATACATTTTTTACAAAATTGATGTAAACAATCTTTATTATTTACAGGTTCATCATAAATATCTAAACAAATTCTACATCTTAATATTTCTTTTATTATTTTTTCAACTTTTTCTTCTGAAATTTCAACTTTATCTTCATTTTTAATTATTCTTGGCTTACAAAATTTTTCAAAATATGTTAATTCATTTGCAGAATTTTTTATTATATCTCCAAAAGTTAAATCATTAATTGTTGTTTTTCCTTCTGAATTTTTTCCAATTTTAAATTCACTTATTAAATTTGACATTGAATTTTATTTAAATTTTTATTTATAATATAAGTTTAAAAATTTATTTATTTTTGAATTTTTTTATATGTATTTTTAAATATTTTATGAGTTTTATTAAAAGGATTTATAATTTTTTTCTTAATCATATTTTTATCTCTTGTAGGTTTTATCATATTAAAATTTCCAGAAATATTTGAGAAAAAATTATTTGTTTTATTAATATCAATTTTAATTGAATTTTTATCAGATTTTATCCAATTTTTTAAATTATCATTTGATATTAATGAGATATTATTTTTATTATTTAAGATTTTATAGAAAATTTCCTTTAATTTTTCTTTTTTAAATAATTTTTTTGGTGGGAAAATATCTTTAACAATTTGAAATTCATTTAAATTTAAATTTAACATTATACTTTGTTCTTTTAAATAATTTTTTTTTATTATATTCATATTTTGATTACTTAATTGTTTATAAGATTTTATTTTTTGTAATTTCTTCATTTTTTTTTCTAAAGTAAAATAATTGCTTTCACATTCTTTATAAATGTGTTTATTATTTTTTTGAAATATAATCATTAATCTTATTTGTGAATGATATGCCATTATTAATTCAAATACTTTTTCAATAATTAACTCTAATTCTAACTTTAATAAATCTTCTTGAATATTATTTAAATAATCATCTGTATAAAATAAGAAAAAATCATTTTTTAATTCAGTAAAATGTTCTTCTGGATTATTTGAATAATCAAACTCATTAGATTCAACACTTTTTAAAAAAGATTCAAATAATATTGTTGAATATGATTTATCTTTTTCTAAAATATCATCATTTTTTATTTCAACATTTTTAGAAGAAATAAATGAATTTTCTTCATTTTTTTTTGTATAAGTGGTACTATTATTACTCATTTGTTGTGAATTAATTAATACATTTTTTAAATCAATTGTATTTGTTCTTGCTTTTGAATTTTTTTTTGATTGTAATGTAGAATTTGGTACAGAAGAATTTTTAAAGTTAATTATAAATTTTTTTTCTTTTTTATAAGATTCAGAAATTTCATTGAATGAAATTGTTTCAAAATTTTTTATTATATTTCCTAATTTTATTTTTCCTTTTTCATTTATTTGAGTTTGATTATTTGGATTTAATAATGTTGTATTATTTAATCCAATTTTATTTGAAGGTTTTTTTTTCTTAATTGAATTTTTTTTTTTAATTTCATTATTTGTAAAATCAAATATATTTAATTTATTCAATAATTTTTGATTATTTAAATAATATGTATTTCTAGTTTTATGATTATTTTTATTTTTTTTTGAATACTTATTTTGAATTATTATCGATCTATTATTGGATATACTATCATCTATTAATAATTCATTATAACCTAATTCTTCTTCATATGATCTATTATGTTTATTCAATTGTGGTTTCTTTATTTTTTTTGAATTTATTATCCTATTATCAGAAATTTTAGCTTTTTCAAATTTAATTTTACTATATTTTGGTTTATTAATTATTGAATTATTTAAATTAATAACTTGATGAATTGATTTATTTAATTTATTTAAGAATTTATCCTGAAAACTTTCTGAATATAATCTTTTTTTAACATCAAATGAGTTTTGATCCATTTTAAAAATAATTACATAAAACAATTTAATTATAAAAAAAAAAAATTAAAAAAAAAATAAAAAAAACATATCCAAAAAAACCTGATAATTAATTAAAAATAAATCTATTTCAAATAAACAAAAAAACCCAAAAAAAAAAAGATAAAAAAAGATAAAAAAAAAAAAAAATAAAAAACTCATATAAAAATAAATATTTCAAAATAAATTTAATTGCCTAAATTAAAAAAGATAAAAAACAAAAAAAAAAAAAAAAAAAATTTGAAAAATGGAAAAAAACCCAGAAGATGAAATTTCAACCTCATCATCAGAAAACGTAATAAACACATTAATGTCAAATTCAGAAAAGCCAAATTTAGAGCCAACATACATAAAAGAAATAAGAGTAGCAGTAATAGGAAACGTAGATTCAGGTAAATCAACATTAGTAGGATGTTTAACAAAAAATATAAAAGACGACGGAAGAGGCTTTGCAAGAAAATTTGTATTTAATTACCAACATGAAAGTGAAACAGGAAGAACCTCTTCAATTGCAGAGGAAATACTTGGTTTCAAAAACCATGTTCCTGTTGAAATTGGTAGAATATCAGATAAAAAAAATATTTCTTGGAAGGAAATTGCAGAAAAAAGTGATTCTGTTATAACATTATTAGATTTATGTGGTCATGAGAAATATTTAAAAACAACAATGTATGGTTTAACTGCTTTATTACCTGATTATGCAATTATATTAATTGGTACTAATATGGGTGTTCAAAGAATGACAAAGGAACATTTAGGTATTGCAATATCATTAAATGTTCCTTTTTTTATTGTTTTTACTAAAATTGATATTGCTCCAAAAGACATTAAAGAAAAGACTATTACAACATTTTCAAATTTACTTAAAACTGGTTTACAGAAAACAATTTATAATGTTAAAAGTATGGAAGATGCTAAAGCATGTTCACAAGCTATTATTGGTGGTGTTGTAGTACCAATATTTCAAATTAGTACAGTTACAGGTGAAGGTTTAGATTACTTAAAAAATTTCTTAGCTAATTTAACACCAAGACATTCATTAAATAGTGATAATCATATTATTAAAACACCACAAGATCCTACTGAAATGTTATTAGATAGTGCATTTAATACTAAAGTAGGTGTAATTTATGCTGGAGTTTTATCATCAGGAAAATTATTCGTTGGTCAAAAATTATTAATGGGTCCTACATTAGATGGTATATTTAAACCAGTTCAAATTAAAAGTATACAATTCTTACGTTGTGATGTTAATGAAATATGCTGTGGTAATTCATGTTCAGTTAAATTAAGATCATTAGATAAAGGATTTGAATTAAATACTCAAAATTTTAAAAAGGGAATGGTTTTAGTTTCTGATAATCATTTACCTCCAACATTAGAATTTGAAATTGAAGCTGTTATTGTTCATCATTCATCTACTATTAAAATTGGATATCAAAGTGTTATTCATAGTCATGTTGTTAGACAAACTGCTACTATTACTGGAATGAATAAAGAATTTATGAGAGCTGGTGATACTGGGATTATTAAGTTTAAATTTTTGAAAAAACCTGAATATTTACATATGGGGGATGTTGTTTTATTTAGGGAAGGAAGAACTAGAGGAAAAGGAAAAATTATTAATATTTTCCCTTTTGATTTAAATAAATATAATGAAGAAAAAAAAATTGCGGGATTGAAAAAAAATAAAAAAATGGTTTCTAAGAATAAAGTTGGGGGTGTTGGGAAAGAAAATAATAAAGAAGGTGGAAAGGATTTTGTTTCGAAGAAAAAAGGGAAGAAATAATTTTTTATTTTTGAAAAATGTGTTTTATTTTGTTTTATTTTGTTTTTTGATAATGAGAAAAAAATATTTTTTTTTGGATTCATGTTTGTTTTATTAAAAAAAAAACTAATTATTATTTTTATTTTATTATTATTAATATTACTTATATATTCATATGATTGAATTATTTTTATTTACTATTATCTTTATTTTTTTATATTTATAAAATTAAATATTTCTAAATGTAAAAAAAAATAATTTTTTTTTATTTTTTTATGATATTCCTATCAAACATTGAGTTTTTATATTTATAATTTATTCCACCGAAACTTTGACTAAATTCATGATTAATTTTTGAATTTTGGTTTTTTTGTAAACAAAAACTTTTTTTATTATAATCTTTTATATAACTATCTTTAAAATCTATATTAGGATCTAAATTATTTTTTCCAATATTTTTCTTTTTTAATTGTTTTATTTCTTGTCCAGTTTTTTTCTTTAAAGAAATATTAGCAGAATTTAATTTATTTTTAAAAATTGCATCATTATAATTTTGTCTAATTTTAAATTGAAATGATTCTCCCTCACCTGAAATTAAATGATTTCCTTTATTTGAATTATTACTTATATCATAAATATCAAGACCACTTTCAATTAAAGTTTTTTTAACAATATTTTCATCTTGAGGTTTAATATTATTAATTTCATATTTTTTTGAATTCATAGTTTCAATATCAAGTTCAGTGCTTTTATGATTTAATTTTTTTTTAAAACCTTCTTCAAAAAATTTTGAACCTTGTATTAAACTATAATTTTCTGCAAGTTTTCTTTGTTGAGATGTATTTTTAGAATATTCTTTAAATAAAAGAGATGCCCTTCTTCTATCTAATAAATTTTCATTTGTTTGATATAAAGTTTTATATGTTTGATATGGAGTTATAAGAGTTGTATTATTTTTCTCTATATTATCAGTAAAAATATGACTTGAATTATTTAATATTTTTCTTTCTAATGCTGATATATTATTTTTATTTGTTGATAAATTTAAAGTATTTTCATAATTATATTTTTTATTTGAATTTGCTCTATGTAAAGGAAATTTATTTAATTTGATTAATTGTCTTGGTTTTGATGATTGATTATTAATTGAATTATATTTCATATTTACATTTATTTCCATACTTTTATTAAAAGAATCATATAATCTTTCAGTACTTTCTGAATTAAAAATATTTGATTCTAACATTCTAATTTTATTTATTTTAGGTTTACTTTTTTCATTATATCTTTGTATACTATCAATTCTCTCTTCTTTTTTTTTTCTTAATCCAACTTTAATAAAAGGTTTTTTAATTTCTTCTTTATTTTTATCTTGAAGTTGTTTTTCTTCATTTTGTAAAATATTTCTTTTAAATTTTTGAGCACTTGAACTTTTAATATCACCATATAAATTTTTAATTTTTCTATTAAAAGCAGAATCATGATTCATATATTTTTCATAATCATAATTACTTTTATAATTAGTCCTCTTTACTATATAATCTTTATCTCCTCCAAAATAAATTGTTGATAAATTTCTTTTTGCAGTATAAAAACTATTTTGTGTTTTATTTTCTTTTTTTTTAACATTTAAAACATCAGTAGAAGGTTTTCTTCTAAAAGTTTTACCAGTTTTAACTTTTATTGTTTTTGGATTTTCATTTAACGACTTAAAATGATCTTCATTTTTTAAATTTGAATATTTCCTTAAACTTTTATTTTCTTTATTTGAATTAGATTTATCATTAAAAATATTTGAATCAATTAATTGCTTATACATTGCTTGTTGATTTATCTTTTTTGATGAAGTTCTCATTATTTTTTTTATTTCAAAAAAAAAAAAAGAAAATAAAAAAAAACAAAAAAAAAAAATTAAAAAAAAAAAAAAATATTTATAAATATTATTTTAATTTAATTAATAATTCCATAACTACTAAAATTTATAAAAAATAAAAATGTCATCATCAAACACATCAAATGAGCAAACATACCAAGCATTAGCAAGAAAAATATCAAACGAAGAAAAAGTACAAATAGCACGTGAATCAAATCGTCAAATATTTCCAAGAGAAATAAAAAAATGGATACAATCACTAGATTTAAGTTATAAAATAAAAATAATATCAAAAGATCTTGCAAATGGATTTTGTATAGCAGAAATATTATCAAGATACCCAGTACCATATCTTTCAAATCAAGGACAACCATTTACAGTTACTCCAGTTTATCGTGTTAATATGAAAGAATTTAATAATGGGAATTCATATAAAGAAAGAGAAAGTAATTGGGCACATTTAATTGATATTTTAACAAGAAAATATCAAATGCAATTTCCAAGTGATTTACCTTCAAAAATTATTAATTTTGCACCTAATGCTGCATTTGAATTTTTATGTATGTTATATACTTTTTTAACTAAGAAACCTGTTAAAATATTAAATAAAGTTGATGAGACAGAAAAATTTAAAAATCCTATTGAAATACAAAATATGCCTGGTTATATGAAACCTACTGCTAATTTATTAATTAGAGATAAGGAAATTCAAAGAATTCCTGATGATTTAATTAGAGGTTATAAAATTGAAGATTTAA
>JAEEGL010940243.1_pt1 | contig 12115 bp, 12 predicted proteins | sample 9134231 | NCBI WGS metagenome assembly JAEEGL01 (sample SAMN16246548, study PRJNA631951) | gut metagenome | biome: gut microbiome; feature: rumen; material: fiber-attached | host: Bos | place: Iran: Karaj | collected 2018-10
ATACGACTGCAGCCAGTCTATGGCCGGAAAATGACGCGCATACGCGAGCTTAGAAGATAGGCCCCAGAAAACCTTTACAATTCGCAGCGTCGCCTGCGAAACGGGCTCGGAAATATCGCCGCCCGGCGGGGATACCGCGCCAATCGCGGAGATTGCGCCGGTACGGCCCTCGCTTCCCAGCGCCTGCACGATCCCGGCACGTTCGTAAAACTCCGCCAAACGGCTGGAAAGGTAGGCGGGATAGCCTTCTTCGCCGGGCATTTCTTCCAGACGTCCGCTCATCTCGCGCAGCGCTTCCGCCCAGCGCGACGTGCTGTCCGCCATGATCGCCACTTTATAGCCCATATCACGGAAGTACTCCGCAATCGTAATTCCCGTATAAATCGAAGCTTCCCGCGCCGCCACCGGCATGTCGGACGTGTTCGCGATCAGCACGGTACGCTTCATCAGCGACAGACCCGTGCGCGGGTCCTTCAACTCCGGAAACTCCATCAATACGTCCGTCATTTCGTTCCCGCGCTCGCCGCAGCCGATATAGACGATGATATCCGCATCCGCCCATTTTGCAAGCTGGTGCTGTACAACTGTCTTTCCGCTTCCGAACGGGCCGGGCACGGCGGCTACGCCGCCTTTCGCCACGGGAAACAGCGTGTCGATCACGCGCTGTCCGGTAATCATCGGCTCAGCCGGCGGCAGCTTCTTAGCGTATGGCCTGCCCCTTCGCACCGGCCAGCGCTGCAGCATCGGCAGTTCAAGCGGGCCTTTCTCCGTATCCAGCCGCGCAATCGGCTGCACGATATTCGCATCGCCCTGATAAATCCATTCCAGCGTGCCGGAAACGCCCGGCGGTACCATGACCTTGTGTAGCACCGCAGGGGTCTCCTGCACGGTGCCCAAAATGTCTCCCGCCGTCAGCGTATCGCCCACCTTCGCTACGGGAACAAAATTCCACAGCTTTTCATGATCCAGCGAATCCACCACGATACCGCGCGTAATACGGTCTCCCGCCTTTTCGTATATCTTGTTGAGGGGCCTTTGAATGCCGTCATAGATCGATTCGATCAACCCCGGCGCCAACTCTACGGAAAGCGGCATGCCCGTACTGAACACAGGCTCACCGGGGCCAATGCCTCCCGTCTCTTCGTAGACCTGTATAGAAGCCTCGTCGCCGCGCAGCTCGATGACCTCGCCGATCAGCTGTTTGTCGCTCACGCGCACAACGTCGAACATCTGTACCTCCGCCATGCCGCTCGCTACGATCAGAGGACCCGAAACCTTCTTTATCGTGCCTTGCATTCGCCCTTTACCTTCCTTCCGAAAATAGGATGTCTGCGCCGATCGCTTTTTCAACATTCCGCTTGAGTTCTTCCATTCCCACACCGGCTGTGCCGCTGATGCCCGGAACCGGAATGATTGCAGGAAACGCCTGCTCGCGATAGCGATCTATCGCCTCCGTACAGCCTGTATAAAGCTGCTCCGTGATAAAAATTACACTGTATCCGTCGCGTGCCATCTGGTGAAGCTTTTTGGACGCATCCTCCGCATCTAACGCAAAAAACACATCCAGCCCGATTGCCTTGAACAGTAAAACCGAATCCCTGTCTCCCAGCACACCTATCTTATCCATACAGTTCACGCAGCCTTTCCGTGATCACCTGATTGTCGAGGCCATTGAGCTTTGCGGTGAAGATCAGCCGCAAACATTTTTCTTCCTGCTCGCGTGCCAACAGATAGCCGATAATAGGCGCAAGCGATGCCGCCTCGTATTTTCGGCGCTTATAAACCCCCATTAAATAATTGTCCCGCGCCTTTTCGAGCGCGCTGATACGTCCCGTTTCCGCCGCCTCAGCGAGACCCTTCGCAATAGCCGCCCCGGCAGGTCCGGTGCCCAGAAGCTTTTCTAGGCTCTCCTCCGGCAAGTCAAACGCGGACAGTAACGTGCTGCGCGAAAGATTTCCGTCAGGAAGCAGCTTGCCGCTTAAATCGGCCTTTGAAGCGTTCATGTGTTTCATGCGCAAAAGAATCAATACATTGTTGAAGTCCGCCATTGCGCGAAACCATTCCAACGCCTCGGTGTTTTTGTGCTTTTTCAGCACGGTGTACGCATGCGTCAGGTACGCATTGTCCAATGTCACGGATATGAGCTGCGGCTCTTTTTGCGTGAAAAGCGTCAGCTCCAAAAGTTCCAGCGCGTTCCGAAAATCCTTCGGCAGATCGCGGTAATCCCTTTCGCGCACGGCGCGCAAGAGAAGCTCATTCGCGTACACGCCGCCCGCCAGCAATCTGGGGTCCTGCTCCGTCTGCATCAATCTGGCCTTAATGAGCATCTTCAGATTGAGCACATCCGTGCGCAGCAAAAACAGGTCCGTCACCTCGGGCTCCGGCGAAACCTCTTTTACGAGCGCCGCCGCTTTTTCTCTTTCCCGCTCTATCAGAAGTTCGCATTCCGCCGCAGTAGCGTCCGGCATGTTTCCATAACCGGGTTCATGCAGTAAGCGAACGGCGTCGTCCAGGCTGCTGTCGGCAATGCGCATCATCCTCTCGCGGCCGATCAGCCCTGCTTCCAACGCCCGTATGCGCGCCACCGCATAATAATAACTCGACTGTGGCATGCGTCAACCTCCCGCATCATTGAAAAAGTATACCGGCAATTTCGGGTTCCTGTTCCTCTCTCATTTCGTCCAAAACCGCCTTAAAGGAACAGTTCTTCTCATACCCATTGCCGATAAGAAGAAAGCCGTGTTCTATATCCGCCGTTTCGCAGGACAGAATCAGTTCCTTCTTCCCCTGCGCCCGTAAAGCCTGCTGCACCTGCGGCAACAGCTTTTCGACCAGCGTGCGCTCCGCGGCAGCACAGACCAAAGTTTCCGCACCGTCGGCTTCGCCCAACAGCAGATTGACGATCACCTTTGCGCGCGTATCATCATCCAGCGCACACAGTGCTTCATATGTTTTGGAAAATACTTCCTCGATGACCTCTCTGCGCGCAGCCAGCGCGTCTTTCCGCGCTTCCAATTCCGCGTTCGTGCGATTGCGGTCGATGGCAGCAGCAATTTCGGCGTTCAGCCTGCGCGTATCCTGCATGCGCAGGTTCCGTACGCTCTTTTCGCCCGCCTGCAGAATGTCGTCGCACTGCGTTTTCGCCTGCTGCGCCGTCTCTTCCGCTTGCGCTCTGGCATCGGCAAGTATGCGCTCCATCAGTTTTTCCGCGCTGTTTTTTACATCGTCATTCGCCATTGTCGTTCAGCTCCCATACAGATATCGTCGATCAGCCGACCGACACGCCGTTGACCAGCAGGAAGGAAATCAGCAATGCAAACACGGCGTAGGTTTCAACCATGACCGTCATGATCAAAGCTTTGCCGGACTCTTCCGGACGCTTTGCGACGATACCGATGCCGGCGGCAGCCGTCTTGCCCTGCGCTATGCCGGACAAAAGACCGCCCAGAGCGATCGGCAGCGATGCGCAAAGTAGCTGCAAGCCCTGCGTGAAATCGGGAGTAACCGCCGCTCCGCCCAAAAGGCCCGCTTTACTTGCGATCACAAATGCGATCAGCAAGCCGTAGATTCCCTGCGTACCCGGCAAGAGCTGGAGGACTAAGCAGGAACCGAATTTATCCGGATCCTCCGAAACCACGCCTGCAGCAGCCTGACCGGCCAAGCCAACGCCGATCGCCGAGCCCGCGCCGGCAAGGCCGGCAGCCACCGCGGCACCCAACGCGGCTAAAATAACGCCCCAATCAAAACCCATTTATCGATCCTCCTCAATCAAGTGTTTTCTATTTGCACGGCTGCGAAACGCGCACATGTTTTGTCCTGTAAGCAAGCGGCTTAAACTCTCTGCCGCCGGGCTCGTAGAATTTACCATAAAACTCGATATACTGCAATCTTGCGCAATGCACGAACGCGCCCAGCGTATTGATCGCCACATTGAACAGGTGCAGTGCGACCAGCAGTACGACCGCTATGAGCGTGCCCAGAATATTCAGTATCACGCTGGGCGAACCCATCAGCATGCCGCACAGCATGTTGAATACCGTCGCAATAACACCCGTCGCAATGCCCAGTGCAAACAGACGGGCATACGATAGGATGTCCGAAAGATAGCTCGTCACCTGATACAGTTCGCCGAGACCGGAAGCCACCCGCTTCGCCGGATTTCTCTTTGCGCGTCCCTTCATGAACAGTATCATGGCAGCGCCGAGGCACGCCATAACGATACCGACCGTCGATACAGCGGGTACCAGTGCGAACAGCAAAAGCCCCGCAATAATGAGCAGCCACGAGATGTTGTCGAACACTGCCGTCTGCCAATCGCCATGCTTGAAGCTTTGTCTGATCTTCAGTATCAAGCCGAATACGATATGTATCAGCCCCAGACCGAAGCACAGGAACAGCATGTTGATCGGGTTGGCCATTGGGTCGATCAGCAGCGGAAATACATTGTTCGTACCGAATATCACGTCAAAATCCAGACCGAAGAACGTACCAATCAAAAATCCCCATATGATCGTCGAGATACCAGCATGCAGTATGACCCGCGCGATGGAGCCGGTCATTCCGGCAGGTTTGATAAGCTTTATAAACAGCCAGCAGCCGAGCGTCAAAATCAAGCCGTACCCCGTGTCGCTGAGCATCATGCCGAAAAGCAGAAAATAAAACGGCGCCATATAAGGCGTAGCGTCGATGCCGTTGACCGGATTCGGTCGGGAATAAAGATTTGTCACCGCTTCATAGGGCTCGATAAGCTTCTTGTTCTCCACCACCGAAGGCGGCACTTCGTCTTCCTGCGGGTCGTTCCATTCCATCCAAAAAACGTCCGTAACGTCTTCGATGGCCGCGCGCACCAACTCTTCCTGATCGGAACGCGCCCATCCCTCCAAGACGAAAGTCGTCTCGGTTTCGCCGAAAGCCGTTCGCGCCTGTTCGCGGTCCCGATCGATCGCTGCGGCGTCCGCTGCGGCGGCAATTCTGTCGCGCTCCTGACTCTTTTCGCGGATTTGCTCCAGCAAAGCGGATTCGTCTGCGTGCCCTTTGTCGAGCCGTTCGGAAAGATAGGCTATGGCCTCTTTGGGCGTGCCGGGCATATCCGGAAACGCGTAAGCCGTCCAGTCGCATCCTTTGAGCGTTTCATCGACGCGATGCGCTTCGTCCTTGTGGCAGGTAATTAGCACTGCGCGCATCGTGTCGCCGCCCAACACTTCCACTACCGCGCAATCGGAAATTTCATCCAGTCTGGGAATCTGCTGCGCTTTCAGAAGGCCCGTATAAAAGCACACGTTTTCCGTCGGCTTGACGTCGCACATCCGCGCGTTCAGCCCGATCCAAGGTTCCAGCGTCTCTATCAGCATATGATCCTTGTCCAGCGATGTGCGGACGCTCATCAGCTGCGCCGAGAGCTTTTCCAGTTCTTCGCTCAGCTGCAGAGCAGGCGCTACCTCCTCCTGCAGGTCTTCTATCGTCGCTTCCGGCTTTGCGGCCAGCATCGGCTTTTTTTTCACATACGGCTTGGCCAGATTCAGCGCGTTATTGAGCGATTGTACCCTTTCTTCCGCCTGAACGAACGCGGGCAATCCGCTCCGCGCGTTGTCCTCGCGGCTGATGATCTCAACAGCCGCAATCGCTTGGAGCGCATGTATGATCTGCTCTTCCTCACTCTTGAGTGCGACGAGCGTCAGCCTTTTCATAGGCACGATCATATCGTTCCCACAATCCTTCCCATAAGATGGTTTACAGCCTCCGGCACTTTTTCGCGCGCGCTCTCACACTGTGCAGCGGTTCGGCGCATGCGTTCCTCATAGAGCTCCCGCGCCTTCTGTTCGCCTTCCCGCTGCGCGCTTTCCAACGCTTTCTTTCTGTATTCGTGCCAGTTCGCCCGATATGTCTCCAGATTTTCCTGCACTTTCGCCTGTGCAGCCGCAACCGCTTCGCGTCCCGCTGCAGCGGCATCCTGGCGGAGCTGCTCCGCCTCCTTTTCGACGCGGGTCACTTCTTCGATGATAGAGCTCAAAGGATTACCCTCCTTATATCTTATCCATTCGGGCGCTCGTTTCATATGCGCTGATCTTGCCGATGCGCCTCTGATGTCTTCCGCCTGTAAAGGGAGTTTCCAGCCAGACATCTACGATCGCCTTTGCCATTTCAATGCCGATGACGCGTTCGCCCATCGCCAACACGTTCGTGTTGTTGTGCTCGCGCGTCAGGCGGGCCGAAACCGGCTCGCTGCACAAAGCACAGCGCACGCCGCGCACCTTGTTTGCGGCGATGCTCATGCCTATTCCCGTGCCGCAGATCAAGATTCCGCGCTCGAACTGGCCGGCGGCTACCGCCTCGCCGGCAGGGATGGCAAAGTCGGCGTAATCCACACTGTTTTCATCGTGGCAGCCAAAGTCCTGAACAGTGTGCCCCTTTTCCCTTAGATATGCCGCCAGAATCTGCTTGTAATGGTATCCGCCGTGATCGCTTGCTATGGCAATTTTCATTTTTCTGCTCCTCCCCATAAAATATCCAGCCGCATCAATACTTTATGAATCATTCCCTCTAATTGCCTTGCCGTTTCCATATATACTTCATCCGACTGTCCGTAAGGATCCGGAATATCCGCATCCGTACCCTCCGCAAATCCGCACAGGGTATACATCTTTTCCTTCTCCTCGGGGCAGGCGGATTGCATCCAGAATAAATGGCGATTTTCCATAGCGAGTATGAGATCCGCATTTTGCACCAGTTCTCGCGAAAGCCGCCGCGCGCCGTGCGCCGTATCCGAAATGCCCATAGCCTGCAACGCGCGTATGGACGGCGAAGACATCGGCGCGTTTTCGGCCGCCATGATGCCTGCCGAAATCACATTTACTTTTTCGGATAAACCGGGATATTCTTTCAGCGCATGACGCATGATCGCTGCGGCCATAGGGCTGCGGCATGTATTTCCGGTACAGACAAACAATACGGTTTTCATACTTGCTCTGGTCCTTTTTACGCTTGTATCGTGTAAAATCCCGCCGCGCGCAGCAGCCGGTTCATAAACGCCAGGCCCGCTTCCTCCGCAGGAATGCCTTCTGCGAATATAATATCCGCATCGCTTTCCACCTCGCGCAGCTGTGCAAAAAGATTTGCGCACATCGTTTCAGGCGCTGATTTACTCCCTATTATAACACACGATCTGCCCCGATAAAACACCTGCGTTTCCTCGGACGCAAATACGACGCATCTTTTCCCAAGCTGTTCTTCCTTGGCATACTGTTGTAGGATTTTATCCGCGACCGCACGCGCTTTACCCGTGACAACGATGACCTGCGCGTTCGGCGCGTAATGCTTGTGCTTCATGCCGGGGGACGCCGGCGTTTCGTTTTCCGGCAGCGGCGACAGTATGCTCTTTGCGAGCCGCACTTCACCCAGTACCGAGCGCAGCATGGAAAGCGTGACTGCGCCGGGGCGCAGAACGGTAGGTACGCCCGTCATGGACAGGACAGTCGATTCCACGCCGACGCGACAGGCGCCTCCATCTATAATCAGCGGAATCTTTCCGTCCATATCCGCTAAAACATGCTCCGCCGTCGTCGGGCTGGGACGCCCCGAAAGATTCGCGCTCGGCGCGGCGATCGGACGTTCCGCTGCGCGAATCAGCGCGAGCGCCGTCTTTTGCGCGGGCATGCGGACAGCCACCGTGTCGAGCCCCGCGCTCACTTCCAAAGGCACCTGTTCCGCCTTTCGGTATACAATCGTCAGCGGGCCCGGCCAAAACGTGTCCATCAGGCGCAGAATCTGCGTGGGAACGCCGTCCCACAGCTTTTTCACGTCGTTCTTTCGGGCAACGTGCAGGATTAACGGGTTGTCGTTCGGCCGGCCTTTCGCTTCAAAAATGCGCAGCACCGCCTCTGGGTCTAAGCCGTTTGCGCCGAGTCCGTAGACCGTTTCCGTAGGAAACGCCACGAGCTGTCCTTCGCGAATGAGCCGTCCGCCCCACTGCGTGCCCGCCGTTTCGATCTGTTTTGCGTCAATGATCTGTGTCTGCATACTATTCCTGTCCGGAGGACAATTGCGCCGCGCGATCCGCCATAATCAGCGCATCAATCATCTCGTCCATTTCCCCGTCTAAAAACTGCTCCAATTTATAAAGCGTCAGACCTATTCTATGATCCGTAACCCTTCCCTGCGGGAAATTGTAAGTGCGGATACGCTCGCTTCGGTCGCCCGAACCGACCAGACTCCTTCGCGCACTCGCCAGCTCCACGTCCTGCTGTGTGCGGTAATAGTCGTAAAGACGGCTTTTCAGCACGCGCATGGCCTTTTCCTTGTTTTTTAGCTGCGATTTTTCATCCTGACAGGAAACGACGATGCCTGTCGGAAGATGCGTGATGCGGATCGCCGATTCGGTTTTATTCACATGCTGTCCGCCGGCGCCGCTGGAACGGTAGGTATCTATGCGCAGATCGGTATCGCGTATCTCGACGTCCACATCTTCCACCTCCGGAAGAACGGCAACCGTAGCGGCGCTCGTATGGATTCGTCCCTGCGACTCCGTCTCAGGCACCCGCTGCACGCGGTGCACGCCGCTCTCGTATTTCAGGCGGCTGTATGCGCCTCTTTTCCCGCCCAGCGAGATCACGACTTCCTTCACGCCGCCCATGTCGGTCAGGTTGTTGGTAATATATTCCACGCGATATCCCTGCCGTTCGGCGTACCGCAGGTACATTCTCAGAAGATCCGCGCCGAAAAGCGCCGCTTCTTCTCCGCCGGTCCCCGCGCGCACTTCCACGATTACGTCCTTATCGTCGTTCGGGTCTTTGGGCAGCAGCAATATCTTTAATTCGTTCTCGATTTTTTCGCACAGAGTCTGCTGTTCAACAAGCTCCGCATGCACGAGTTCCTTCATTCCCGCGTCCAACGGCTCTTCCAGCATTTGCCGGCACTCTTCCACCGCGCCGGCCGCTGTTTCGTAAGCGTCGTATTTTTCTACCAATTCCGCAAGAGACGCGTGTTCCTTTATCATCTCCCTCCAGGCCTGCTGATCCTCCATAGCGTCAGGCTTTGCAAGGCGTTCTTCCAGCTCCTGATAGCGGGTTTTCATTCCTCTCAGTTTTTCAAGCATAAGCTTCAACCTCCGTCATCCAACGTCCGTACCTGTTCGCCGCATACCCGCGTAACGTGTTCACGCGCCGCGTTAAGTTGTTTGGCAACGGAAGACTGATCCGTCACCAAAGCCGTATCCGCAAAGGCGGGCAATACCTGATGCAGCGTCCTCCCGTCCGTCTTGCCGCGCACGCACAATAGCGGCAGATAAGCCGCGTCACATAGGCGCACATTTCCGTCCGTGTCTTTTTCCAAGGTCAGCTGCACGAACAGACCGTAGTTTTTGGGAGCAGGCGACATGTTTGAGATAAAATTCGCCATTGAATACGCGACCAGTCCCGTATACGGCCCGTCATCGCGCGCAACGGTTACGTATTCAATCGGCTGCACCACATGCGGGTGCGAACCGATAATCGCATCCACGCCGTTTTTAAGCAGCCATTGCGCCGTCTTTTTCGTCGCGGCGGCCGGTTCTTCCATAAATTCCTCGTCCCAATGTTCAAAGGCAATGATGAATTCCGCTCCCGCCTGCCTGCACAAGGCAATATCCTGCAAGATCGCCTCTTTGTCGTTCAGCCGCGCCACAAGATATGCGCGCTTATCCGAAGGGATCATGCTCTCGTTGCGATTGACGCTGAACGTATGCGCAATGATGCCGACACGAATGCCGTTGATTTCCGCTATGCGGGCCGTCGCGCGATCGTCCTCAGACAGATAAGAACCCGCGCGCATGATTCCCAAAGCGTCCAGCGTTTCCATTGTGCGGATCAGCCCGTCGGCGCCGCGGTCCAGACAATGGTTGTTCGCCGTAGTCAGCACATCCACGCCGGCAGCTTTCAGGTCACGCGCAAGCGCATCCGGCGCATTGAACGTCTGTCTCGGACGGACGGTCGTCGTCGCGGGCGCTTCGCCCTCTGCGCCTTCCTCGGTTTCAAGCGTCGGCGGAACCGTCGGCGCAGGCCCGGAATACTCCGCCGCCTCGCCTGCTAAGGGCGTTTCCAGATTCGCGCACATGAGGTCCACGCTTTCAAAGAGCGGCTGCATTTTCGTGAAGCTGGGCAGAAAATCATAATCCTGCAGCGCTTTATTCCACGCGCCGCTTACCTGACTTTGCATCACCATAACGTCCCCTACCGCCCCGATCGTCGCGTAAACGGGTACAGGCTCGGGCGTCGGCGTAATCTCAGGCGTCGGTTCCGGAGTCGGAGAAATGCGCGGCGTCAGGGCTGGTGTTTTAGATGGCGCCGGCGTCTCGTAGATTTCCAGCACGTCCGTCTGCGCAGGATGAGACTGCGTGAAAGACTGGCAGCCCGCTGCCGCCATCAAAACAACCGCAACGAACAAAAACGCTATCTGCCGCAGTTTTTTCCTCTTCATGTATGCACCTCGACCACTCGATCTATTCCCGCTATGTCTTTCACGGTTCGAACCGTCCCGTCAAACATAGCGCCAACCGCTTGCGCCTGCCCCATGCCGACCTCCATCAGGAGCGTTCCCCCGGCCGTCAACCTCGGTTTGTACGCCGCGGCGATGCGTCTGTAATAATCCAGCCCGTCCGCGCCTCCGTAAAGCGCAAGCGCAGGCTCCTGCGCGACTTCCGGTTGAAGGGCGTTCATGTCCTTAGCGCTTAAATACGGAGGATTGCAAACGATCAGGTCGTAACGCGACGTAATGTTCTGGAACAGGTCGCTCTGCACCGTTTCCACCTCTACGGCGTTCCGCTGCGCGTTTTCGCGCGTCAATGCGAGGCAGGCAGGCGATATGTCCGCCGCAGTCAGCTGAAGGTTTCCAAGCCGTGCCAACGCGATTCCGATACATCCGCTCCCGCAGCACATATCCAGCACCGTGCGGTAATTCTTTTCCTTTGCCAACCGCAGCGCGCGTTCGCAGAGTGTTTCCGTATCCTGACGCGGGATGAGTACGCCCGGGCGGACGGCAAAATCCAGACCCATAAACCCCCAACTGCCTAAAATATACTGCAACGGCTCGCCTTTTAGGCGACGTTCCATGAGCGCATTCAATCGTTCACGCTGCGGCTGCGTCCAGCTTTGCTGCGCGTATTCCATCCATCGTGCAGGTTCCGTATCTAACACAAAACACAACAACAGCCGCGCCTGCTGCGCGGCTTCTTCACGGGCGACAGGCGACAAACGGTTTGTCGCCTCCCGCCAAATCTTTATGGTCGTATTCTCCGTCATTGGCTGGATGCGGCTGCAACCGCCTCGGCCTGTTGCGGCTGCATGGACTGCATCGCGCGCTGGAAGGCCGTGATCGCCACCTCCAGCATGCTTTCATCGGGTTCCTTCGTCGTCAGACGCTGCAGCGCCACACCCGGCGCCCGCACGATACGCGCCAACAGATTATCCGATTTTGCCGCCAGCTTCAGCACCTCATAGGATATGCCTGCAACGACCGGGATAAACAGAATGCGCGTGAGCAAACGAACAAAGAAGTTCGCGTTCCAACCGACCGCGGCAAAGAACAAAATGCTGATCGCCATTACGAGGAACAGATAATTTGTTCCGCAGCGCGGATGGAAGCGCGAATAGTTTTTCGCGGTTTGCGGCGTCAGCTCGGCGCCGTGTTCGTAGCAAGCGATGGTTTTATGTTCCGCTCCGTGATACATGAATACGCGCCGCACGTCTTTCATCAGCGAAATAGCGGCAATATACCCTAAAAAGATCAGCAGGCGCACCACGCCTTCGATCAGGCTCTTCCATATGGTCACCAACTCGGAACCGTGCAAAATCCAACTGCTGATCAGCTGCGGCAGCACAAAAAAGATGCCTATAGCCAATATGAGTGCAATCACGACGGCAAATCCGGTCGCGATTTTTTCGACGGGCTTTCCCGTTTTGTCCGCCAGCCAACGTTCAAACTTACTCGGCTCTTCCTGCGCTTCCTCGTCCCCGTACAGCTCGGCGGACGCGCTGATCGTCTTGACGCCCACGACCAGAGATTCGATAAACGACACCACGCCGCGTATGATCGGCCAGCCGTAAACGGTGCCCTTCTTGGCCTTCGATTCATAAGGTTTATATTC
>JAEEGL013318857.1_pt1 | contig 12115 bp, 7 predicted proteins | sample 9134231 | NCBI WGS metagenome assembly JAEEGL01 (sample SAMN16246548, study PRJNA631951) | gut metagenome | biome: gut microbiome; feature: rumen; material: fiber-attached | host: Bos | place: Iran: Karaj | collected 2018-10
GCGTTCTCCACGATCATCAGCGCCGCGTTCGGCACGTCCACGCCGACCTCGATGACCGTCGTGGAGACGAGGATGTCCGTCTCCCCGGCCACAAAGGCGGCCATCACCGCGTCCTTCTCCTTCGGCTTCATCCTGCCGTGCACGCAGGCGACGCGCAGTTCCGGAAACTCTGCCTGCAGCTCCTTCGCGTGCTCCTCGGCGGATTTGAGCGGCACGGGCAGCTCCTCGTTCTCCTCCACCATCGGACAGACGACGAAGACCTGCCGACCCTCGGCCGTGAGCTTTCGGATGAAGCCGTTGAGACGCGCGCGATAGCTCTCGTCCACCGCGAAAGTGTCGACCTTCTGCCGCCCCGGCGGGAGCTCGTCGATGATCGATACGTCCAGATCTCCGTAAATGATGAGCGCGAGCGTCCGGGGGATCGGCGTGGCGGACATGACCAGCACGTGCGGCCTGCCGCCCTTGCCGATGAGGGCCGAGCGCTGCTCCACGCCGAAGCGGTGCTGTTCGTCTGTCACGACCAGGCCGAGATTGGCGTACTCCACGTCCTGACTGAACAGAGCATGCGTGCCGATGATGAGATCCAGACCGCCTTCACGCAGCAGCGCTTTGACCTCGCGTTTCTCCCTCGCGCTCATCGCGCCGGTAAGCCTGCCGACGCGCATGCCGAGAGGCTCGAGCATGGCGCTGAGCGTATGGTAATGCTGCTCGGCCAGGATCTCCGTCGGGGCCATAAAGGCGCTGCCATAGCCGCTTTTCCACACGTACCAGATCAGCGCCGCGGCCACCAGCGTCTTGCCGCTGCCAACGTCGCCCTGCACCAGGCGGTTCATCACCCCGCCGGCGCGCAGATCGCCTGCCGCCTGCTCGACGGCCCTGCGCTGTGCACCGGTGGGGGAGAAGGGAAGCGTCTTCCAGAACTCGTCCGGATCGGCCTCTTCGATAGGGATGCCGCCCTCGCGGACGCGCTCGCCTCGCATGCGGCCGAGCGCGCAGGCCAGCACGAACAGCTCCTCGAAGATGAGCCGCCGCCTCGCCAGCTCCAGCGCGCCGAAGTCGGCGGGGAAGTGGATGTTTTCGCAGGCGTACCGTGCGGGCGCAAGCTCACAGCGTCGGCGCACGCTCTCCGGCAGGATGTCCGGCAGCTGATCCCCGCAGAGCGCAAGACCCTGTCTCACGGCCTGCACGATCGCGCGCTGGTTGAGTCCCGCGCTCATGCGGTAGATGGGCATGATGCGCCCGGTCACGCCGTTTTCCTTCCCCTCCTGCTCGAAGACGGGGTTGGTCATGCTGCGGTGCGCGCCCTTGACCTCCATCCGCCCGAAGAAGACATACTCCTCGCCGCGGTGGATGCTGTCTTTCACGTAGGATTGGTTAAAGTAGGTGATGTCGACGATGCCGCTGTCGTCCACAGCTTTGAACTTCACCAGATCCAGACCGCGGCGGACGCGGGTCAGCCGCGGGGTGTCGGCCGCGATGGCCTGGATGCAGACCTGCTCGCCGTCGAGCGCGAGCGCGATCGGGCGGTACTGCGTGCGGTCCTCATAGCGTCGGGGATAAAAGGAAACAAGGTCACGGAGAGTAAAGACGCCGAGCTTGTTGAGCGCCAGCGCCTTTTTCTCTCCTATGCCCTTGATGTAGCGAACGTCGGTATTGAGATCAGCCATATAGAATCATATCATTCGGAAAACTTCAGTGTGTATGCGTCGTTGACGAGGGTGAACTTTTCGATCAGACCGCTGGTGCAGATGACGCGCTTCGAGTCGGTGACGAGGATCATCTCAAAGCCGCCGTACTGCCGCCAGTAGTTGAGCGCCTTGTTTTCCCCCATGACGTACATCGCGGTGGACAGGCAGTCGGCCATGGTGCCGTCTTCACAGATGATGGTCACGGAGGTCAGCGAATTGTTGGCCGGGTAGCCGGTGGCGGGGTTGAGGATGTGCCCGTAGGTCCTGCCGTTCATGGCGGTGAACTGATCCTGATAGGCCGCGCTGGTGACGACGGCGGTCTCGCCGACGGTGATCACGCCCAGATGCGTCGCGGGATTGGCCGGATCCTGGATGCCGACCGTCCAGAGCGAGCCGTTGGGCTTGACGCCGAGCGTCTGCACGTTGCAGCCCATGGAAATGAAGGCGCTCTCCACGCCTGCCTGACGCATCGCGTCAATGGCGTTTTCACTGGCGCAGCCCTTGGCCACGGCAGCAAGCGTCAGCTCCGCCCCGATGGGCAGAGAGACCGAATAGGCTCCCGAGCTCGGAAAGCTTGTGAGCACCAGCTTGTCGAAGCAGAGCTTCGCCATTTCGGCGGAGATCTCCTCGTCGGTGGGGAGATAGTATTTGCCGTCCACAAAGCCCCAGCGCTTGACGAGCGGGTAGATGGAAAGATCGAGGGCGCCGCCGCTCTGGGTATAGACCGTCATGGCCGAGGAGAGCATCTTTGCCACCTGCGCCGAGACGATCACGTTCTGCCCCTGCGAGTGGTTGATGCTGTAGACCGTGCTGTTGGGAAGCTCCGGATCGAGGGCCGCGTCCATGGAGACAATGACGCCCTCGGCGGCATTGAGCCCCGCTTCGGCCTTTTTGCCATAGGCGGTGAGGGTCATGATGGTGTTCATAGCCGAGATCTGGCGCTTCGTCTCCCGCGATTCTCCGCAGGCACAGAGCGGGAGCAGCATGCACAGACAGAGCAGGACGGCGATAAGACGGATTTTATAACTGATCCTTGTGCGCTTCATAGAATTCTCTGTAATCCTTTAGCATGTATTTGAGCAGGTTCGGCGTGTCGAGCTGATAGGGACAGCGGCTGCTGCAGCTGTGACACTCGATGCAATTCTCGATGCGGTTCATCTTTTCCTGCCACTCGGGCGTCATGTACTGCTGCCAGGGGGAGCGGCGCAGCAGCATGTTCATGCGGGCGCAGTTGCGGATCTCGATGCCCATGGGGCAGGGCATGCAGTAGCCGCAGCTGCGGCAGAAGGAGCCGGAGAGCTCCTGCCGCTCCTGCTTGATGAAGGCGGCCAGCTCCTCGTCCATGTCCGGATCCTCCTCCGCCACGGCGAGCCACTGTTCCAGCTCTTCCATGTGCTGGATGCCCCAGATGGGGACGACGTTTTCATGCTGCTTCATAAAGGCGTGGCAGGCGCGCACATTGGTAAGCATGCCGCCGGCCAGACCCTTCATGGCGATATAGCCCATGTTCGCCGCTCTGCACTTGTCAGCGAGCGCCAGATCCCTGTCGGCGGAGATGTAGCTGAAGGGGAACTGCAGGGTCTCAAAATTGCCGGAGGCGATGCAGTCCTCCGCAATGTTGACGCGGTGCGAGGTGACGCCGATATGCCCGATCCAGCCGCGCTCTCTGGCCTCCAGCGCGCCGGCGTATGGGCCGTCGGGGTCGTTGACGTCCGGCACTTCCAGCACCTGATGAAACTGGAAGAGGTCGATGTAATCGGTCTTCATCCGGCGAAGGCTCAGTTCGATGTGCTCCAGCACGGTCTTCCTGTCCTTCCCGGCGCTCTTGGTAGAGAGGACGATCCGATCCCGCACGTCGGAGAGGGCGAGGCCGATCTTCTCCTCGCTGTCGGTATAGGCGTTGGCGGTGTCAAAATAGTTGATGCCGCCCTCGTAGGCCGCGCGCAGGAGCTTCACGGCGTCCTCCTTGCTGCAGCGCTGCAGGGGCAGGCAGCCCATGGCGGTTTTGGTGACCATCAGTCCGGTTTTGCCGAGCATTATTTTTTTCATGTGCATCTCTCCTTGCCAAAGGCGGTCAGAACGCTGTGCTTTCGTACGATCGAATAAAAAACAAAACAAGGCTTGCCTTTGCGCGTGAACTTTGCTATAATACGCAAGGTCGATCCGTTAGTGGACATTATATCAAAGTTCCGCCGTAAAGTAAATACGGGGATTGACCGGAATATCCGCGGCTGTAGCTCAGCTGGATAGAGTGCCAGACTCCGACTCTGGAGGTCGTGGGTTCGAATCCCGTCAGCCGTACCACCATTTAACCGCCGATTTGAAGATAATCGGCGGTTTTTGGTATTTTTGAGAGTAATTCAAAAACATCAAAAATGGATTTGGCGCACATTTGGCGCACAACCTCGAAAAAACCAGCGGTTACCGGGAAGGGTAACCGCTTTTTCATGCCCTGCGGAGAACGACGTCGGCAATGCTTTCCGCTGCCCGCTCGTCTGCCTCCTTGATGGCGTGACTGTATATGTCCGTGGTGGTTGATACCTGCGCGTGGCCAAGCCGCTTGGAAACGGTCAGAACGTCAGTCCCGTTGTAGATCAGTAGGGAAGCCATTGTATGACGGAACTTGTGGGGATGGATCGGCGGAAGATCGTACTTCTTGGAGAAGCTCGCCAGCCATTGGGTAACATTGTCGGGATTCATAACACCGCCGTCATCACGGGTGAACACATAATTGCTCTCAATCCAGCGATCGACATTCTTCACTTTGAGGCCGTCGTAATGGGCCCGGTACAGCTTCAGTAGCTGGATCGTCTCAGTCGGGACTTTGATAAAGCGCGCCTCACCGGTCTTGGTCGTGTCCTCGTAAATCCCGCTCTCCGGTGTATAGAGCAGGGCGCGGTCAATGCGGAGCTGCTGACGCTTCCAGTCAATGGCGTCCCAATGCAGGCCCATGATCTCCCCACGGCGGCAGCCGGTCACAATCAGAAGATTATTCGTCAGAGGCTCTAAGTGAGATCAGTCGCCGCGCTGGAGTCGCAAGCGGGGCGGCAAGACGGGAAAAGCGCGCGGAAATTGAGCGCGAGAAGATTAAGAGCATCGCCCGACGCGAGATGCAACACGAGGAAGTGCTGGATATCTGTCGCGACATTAAGGCGTTTAAGCAGTTTAAACGGGCGCTCGACAAACAACATTGACGAGAAGATTTCGTGTTGCAAAAGCAAAGACTTTAAACAGGCGGCAGGGCCATCAGCCCCTGCTGCCTGTTTCCCTTTGCGGTGAAATCAGCGACAATGCCAATGAAGATGACTAGTAAAACGTTTTAGCCTCATTCATCAAGCTGTGCGAGTGGAAAATTACAAACTCACCCCAACCGCAGCGCGAATTCGATGCACACTTTGTCAAACATCATATATATCCACATCCACATGGATGGCGTACAGTTTTGAGTAATTGTTTCTTGCAAAAAGACAATATTTGTGATAAGTTTATTTTGTTATATTTTAAGCTTTTTGACCAGTTTTTTCCGTTATTCTTTGTTACCCAGTACGCGATGGAGAATTGTATCCGGTGGAAAGCGAAAGGAAGCAACTAGACGGTGCCTGCCATTCAGTTGCGGATTGAGTTATATGAATTATATCATTTCGGTTGTTTATAATGATTGCCTTTTTCATCTGAGTCTTCCCGATGGAAAGCGCGTCGAGATTTCCTCCTCTCCTCAGGCGGACATGGTTTTGCATGACTTTGGGCACATCGTGTCTATACTTGCAGAACACGGGACTGTCAGCGTTTCAGATACGGCGGAGAGCGGGGAAACAGAGATTTTTTCAATTAAGCTGGATTCCCCCCACGTGCTTGATGAAACACGCCGCATTGCGCTGTGTGTTTCAGAAGAAGTCAGCTGCGAGAGTTTTGCATGGCTGGGTGAGAGCTTCTCTATTTCGTTGGGTCGAGGAACGAGGGGGAGAAACGGAAAAACAAACGATATTGTTCTGCCAGAGCCAGCCTTTATCTCCAGAACCCAGTTTGAGATTGTCCGGGAGAACGGGAAAACGACGCTTACGGATTCAGGCAGCACTAACGGAACCTTTGTAAACGGAAAAATGGTGCGGGAAGCCGAACTCCAAAGCGGTGACGAGATTTCGATTCTAACGGTGAAAATCCTTTATGAAAGGGATTACCTGCGTTTTGAAAATATCGGCACCGAGCCGGAGCTTTCCGAAAGGCTGTGTTTGAGCCAGCAGCCAGAAGGAATTGGGACAGAACTGTTCAAGCGCTCCCCTCGGATCCGGGAAAGATTCCCGGGAGGGAAGATTGAAATTCCTGCCCCACCTGCGAAAGCGAACAAGCCGGAAATAAACTGGCTTTCTACGCTTCTGCCTGCAGGCGTTACGGTCGCTATAGCCGTCACGATGGCGGTCGCATTTCAAAACACGATGATGATGCTCTACTCTTTGCCGATGACGGTGGCAGGCGTGATCGTCTCGATCGTGAACTACCTGCGCGGAAACAAAACATATCGACAGAGTCTGGAGGAAAGACGCAGCGTCTACCTGCAGAAACTGGAGGATGTGGCCGCGGAAATCGACTCCATGCGTGAAGCTCAGAAGAAGGCCATGCTCTTGGACGATCCATCGCCGAACGACTGTCTTACGGCCGTTCGGTCACGTAGCACAGCACTCTGGTGCCGGGAGCCGAACGATCCTGACTTTGTCTCCGTTCGTATCGGCACGGGGGTCGTACCGTTCTCAGTCGCGCTCGACCGTCCTCGGGAGCAGTTGATGGAAGAGGATGAACTGGGGAAAAAGGCTGGAGAACTCTACCGTGACCGCTGCATGGTCGAGGAGATGCCTGTCCTCTGCGATATCCGCAGCAACGGCGTGATTGGACTGCTGGGTGAGCAGGCGCTGACTCACATACAGCTGCAGAACATGATCCTCCATCTCGCCACGCACCATTGCAGCACCGAGCTGAAGCTGGTCTGCTTCTACAGCGAGGAGGAGCAGGACAAGCTGTCCTGGCTGACGGACCTGCCGCATACCCGAGGCGAATCACAGGACGAGGTATATCTTGCCAGCACGCAGGAGGATGCCGACGCGCTTTTTCGCCAGTTTTCGGATTTGTTCAAACAGCGTAAGCAGGAGCTGCAGGAGAACAGCAGCTATGGGAGCGAACCGCTGTTCCTGCCGTATGTCCTTTTCGTCTTTTTCGAACCGAAATTTCTGAAAAAAGCTGACCCGATCAATCAGTACCTCTTTATTGAACACGGCCTCGGCGTCGGCTGCCTGATGGCAGCCAGAAAAATGGCACAGTTACCGAAACAGTGTACTGAAATCGTGACGCTTTCGGAGAGCGGCGGAGAAATGTACAACACTGCCCGCGCATCCGAGCGGCAGAGTTTCTGCCCCGACGAGATCGATCCGGCCATCCTGCGTGCATTCGGACAGTCGATGCGTCCGCTGTACTGTGACGAGTGTATTGCAGTCAGTTCTCTTCCGAAAGACTATACACTCTATCGGATGCTCGGTGTGGAGTCCATGACCGCTTTTGACATCGGGAAGAGTTGGGCCTCGTCTAATCTCCTCACGTCCGCTCTGGCACCTTCAGCGCCTATCGGTATCCTTGAAGACGGAGAGCAAATCATATTCAGTTCCCCTCCAACCGGCGACAATGGCGGCGCGCATGCACTCGTTGCCGGTACGACTGGCTCAGGAAAGAGCGAGGTGCTGCTCACTATATTGATCTCCCTCGCGCTGTGTTACCCGCCGGAGGAGGTGAGCTTTCTTGTCATCGATTTCAAAGGTGACAGTATTGCCGGCAAGCTCACGGGTCTGCCGCATCTTCGCGGCGTGATTACAAGTCTCGACGGAGACGAGCTGCGACGCTCTCTGGTCTCCATCGGGGCGGAAAATAAAAAACGGCTGAAACTGTTCAAAGAATACAACGAGAGGCACCCGTCAGAAAAAAAGAAGATCTCGGATATCAGGGATTACACGGAGAAATATCGACAGGGCAAGGTAAATGAGCCTCTGCCGCATCTATTCATCGTGGTGGATGAGTTCGCTGAAATGAAGAAGCAGCTGCCAGATATCATGGATCAATTCCTTTCTGTCGCGCAAATTGGCCGCTCCTTGGGTGTCCACCTTATTCTGGCGACTCAAAGCCCCTCCGGAGTAGTGGACGGAAAGATCCGGGCAAACATCTTCAAGCAACTATGTCTGAAAGTTGCCAATACCGGAGAGAGTCGAGATATGATCGGTTCGGATCTTGCATCCCGCATCAAGGATCCCGGCCGTGGCTATCTGAAGATCGATGACAGTCTGCAGCTGTTCCAGTCTGCCTACGGCGGCGGTAAGCTTCGTCTTTCGGATGGCAGCGAGAGTACCCAGATCCGCGAGACGGTGGATGCGATTGCAGACTACTGCCGCGTCCACGGCATACAGAAACTGCCTGACGTCTTTTGCCCTCCACTGCCTGCGCGTACCGCTTTCTCACTGCTCTGCTCTGAGCATGCTTCGGCACGACCATTCGGTCAACTGCCAATCGGATTGCGGGACGATCCGGCTACTCAGTTCATGGGCGAGTACAGTCTCGACGTCTTCTCGCGCAATACGCTGATTGTCGGGTCACAGATGATGGGCAAAACGAACCTGCTGCAGACGATCCTGCGCGGCGCAGCAGAGATGTACGGCCCAGATGACGTAAGCATTTATATTCTGGAGTTCGCGTCGCTGTTTCTTAAAAACTATGAGGCACTTCCCCAAGTCGGCGGCGTCGTGACGCTTCGGGAGACAGAGAAGATAACCAATCTCTTCCGCCTGCTGAAAGAGCAGATAGAGCAGCGCAGGCAAAAGTTTATGGCGCTCGGCGTCAGCACCTATGCAGCCTATCGGGAAAGCGGTGCCCGCGACCTGCCGCAGATCCTGCTCCTGGTCGATAATCTTGCTGCCGCGAAGGAATACTTTCCTTTGGACAATGACCCGCTGCTCTCGATTTGCCGGGAAGGGCTGACCCTCGGTATCAGCGTTGTCGCGACAGCGGCGCAGCCCGTGGGCGGGATGACCTATCTGCCAACATTCGCCAACCGCGTCGCCCTGTATAACAACGACATCACTGTATATAATACCCTTCTTGGCCGTACCACAATCCGGCCGAAGGAACTGCCCGGCCGCTGCCTTGTGTCGTGGGAAAACAACGTATATGAATGCCAGAGTTTCCTGGCTTTTGAAGGACAGCGGGAGATTGACCGGACTGAGGCTATCCGCAGCTTCTGCCGTGAGCAGGAGGCGGCGGCAAATGGAAAGCGTGCTGTACCGGTCCCGTTCATCCCTAAGGATCTGACGGCGACCGGAGCTTTCGCAGCTTACCCCGAGGCATACAATGACGGGAGACTGATGTTCGGCTTAGACTATGCCACGGTGAAGCCCTTGTCTATAAAGCTCGCCGCATTGGGCGTGCTGGCGATAGCGGGCAGAGAAAAAGACGTTCGGAACTTTCAGCGTTATCTGCTCACGTCAGCCGAAGGGAATACTGGACTGCAGGTGGAGTTTTATATCACAGACGGCATTGACCGTGCGCTGCAGCCACTCTCCGGTTTCTCCTGTGTGGCGGCGTACAGTTTTCTCCCGGAGCAGGCTGCGCAGATGCTGCAGCAGGTACGGCTGAAGGCTGAGGAACGCTACGCGCGCGTTGCCGGCGGAGACGCGTCTGTGCTGGATAATTCGTCGACATTAGTGCTGATGCTTAACAGCGCCGAGGCGATAAACGCAGTCCAGCAGAACAGGGCGGCTCTCGAGAGCTGGCAGCTCCTCACGGGAAAACTCAGGAGCATGAATCTCTGCGTCGTTTTCGGCGCGCTCGACAACGCGAGCATCCCGTTCGGTGCGGAGGTCCTGAAGAAAATCAAGGATGACCGCAAGCTCGTCTTTTTCGATGACCTCGGCAATCTGAAAATCGGCGATTTGCCGTACGCAACAGTCAAACAGTATTCCGGGACGCTGCAGAAAGGTGACGCTTACATGCTCCTCGGCAACGAGGCCGCGCGCATCCGTGTGCCGTACTGCCCGCCGCCAGAAGGAAAATAACGGCGCATCTTTCATATTTCAGCGTCCGAACAATCGGAAAGAGAGGGATGAAAATTGGCGACAAAAGACGAACTCCAGTGGCTGATCAACCAGGCGTGGGAAAAACGCAGAAAGGCCCAGCAGACCGTGGACGACTGCGACAAGCAATTGGCCCGTCTCGAGCCGGTTTATCAGAAGCTCAGCGAGATCAAAAGTGATTTTCGGAAAGCCAGGGCTGACACGAGGGAAGTTTTCCGTGAAAAAGGTTCCTGGCGGGGTGAGAAACATACGGAATTTGCCAACGCCGGTTCCCGGCTGGATGACAGCTGCGAAAGCTATTACACACAACTGGACGCCGCCCACGATGCATTGAACGAAAGGATCGGCGAACTGAGGGCGACGAAGCGGGAGCAGATAATACTGATCGGCAATCTGTGGGGCCAGATCGAGCGCTGGAAAGTTGACATCCAGAACGCGACGAATTGAGGTGCAATATGGCAGAGATCAAGTTAAACGAAGGCTTTGCCGCAGAGGTGGACGCCTTTCGCTCCTCCGGAGCGGGGCTTGATGCGGTGAGCGTGAATTCTGTTTCCGCGGGCGGTCTCTCTCTTCCGACAGTAGACGCGTATCAGGATCGGCTGTTCAAAATACGGACGCTGATGATCAAGATCGAACTGCTTGTGAAAAAGGACGCCGGGGATATGGATGCGCTCGCCGCGATGCTGAAAGCGACGGACGCATCCTGATCCGGACGGACAAGGAGAACAGAAATGGGGTATAAGGTAGATTACGGTGCTCTGCGGTCTCTGACAGGCGCATACAACGGCGCGGTTTCACAGTGGAACAGCGGGGTATCCTCCGTGATGGGACAGGCTTCCGCCATCGTGGCAAGCACCAATATTGCCGGCAACAGTGCCGATCGCGTGAAGGCTTATCTCGACACGGCCTATTCGTGTGTAAACGCATCGCTGTCCATGCTGCTTGGGCTGTTCCAGCAGAACTTCCTGCTTTACACGGACGCGTATACTCAGCAGGTAGACGCGGCAGGAGATACCCACATCGAAGAGGAGGAACTAAGCGAACTGCACTCCAGCCTTGAGACGCAAAGGGGAAAGGCTCAGCAGATCGCGCTCGCGGCCGAGACAGCCATACAGGGGATCTCGGATCTCGTTTCGCTCCCCGGTCCTGATTTCAACGGAGCAGACACGACGTTCGGGAGTATCCTCACCTCGCTCGACGACCTGAACAGCGCAGTCAACGGTGTGGAAAGCGCACATGTCTCCTCGGATTTCTCGCAGATCGACGCTCTCATCTCCAATCTTGACGCTCATCTTATGGAGCTTCTCGGACAGAGCAAGGAGTTCAAAGCAGCTTTCTCGGCGGCAAGTTATGCCGCTCTCGCGAGTGTTCCCGCTCTGCTGCAGGCGACAGACGATGCATATAACCAGCTGCTTGCCCAGGAGCCGGCTGTGACGGCCGCCGCGGGAAGGCTGGAAGCCCAGCTCGCGCTGGAACAGGCCGAAGTGGAAAAGCGGCAGCAACAGGCCAAGTGGTTTAAGATAGGAATATACGCGGCTGTTGCCATCGGCTCGGCGGTGGTGATTGCGGCATGTCCTGCGGCTTCGCCCGTTGTAATTGGAATGGCTTCCGGCTTGATTACAAGCACGGCAAGCGCCTCCGCGGACGAATATGTAAAGCATGGCTTTAATTTTGGCGAGTGGGACAAAGGCCGTATCGGTGCGCATGCATGCATCGGCACCGTGACCGGTATGATAGGCGGAGCCGTTGGATCTGAGGCGGGTATTTTCGTTAAAGCGACTGTAAAAGGAATAAGCGGTGCTTTGGAAGGCGCTGCGACTACAAGCTATGACCAGCTTGCCACGTACGGGAAGATCACGGATACAAAAGCGATACTGGTCGATGCCGCGGTGAAAGGAGGATCTTCATTCGCCGGAAGCCTGGTCGGCGGTGCGATCGCCAAAAACACAAAATCGATCGGCATATCTTCTCTTGACAAGGCGATGGATGATCCGCTGAGCAAAGCGCATGGCCTTTCTGTGTTTTTGTTCGAAGGGGGAAAAAGTCTGGGTACCGGCGTAGTAAGCCGCGGTGTTTCCAACCTTACCGGACAGGCTATTACACTTTCCGCCGACGGGACCCCTGTACAGCTCAGTGAACTGGACCTGGCATCTGTAAGTGAAGATATGTTCTCGCCGGAATCGATGGGAAAAGATTTTGTGGTGAGCGGAGCTGCCGGCGCAGCAGGTGATTATGTCGAATTACGAACGCCTGACCCGGATACCGGACTTACACCGATTATCCAGTATAAGCTTGGAAATACAACAGACCCGGATACCGGTCTGACCC
>JAEEGL014067356.1_pt1 | contig 12115 bp, 7 predicted proteins | sample 9134231 | NCBI WGS metagenome assembly JAEEGL01 (sample SAMN16246548, study PRJNA631951) | gut metagenome | biome: gut microbiome; feature: rumen; material: fiber-attached | host: Bos | place: Iran: Karaj | collected 2018-10
CAAATGAGCAGTAATATGGAAAATATACTGGAAAAGATAGCGGAAAGCACTCTGCGGCGCGTTGAGAAGGCAAAGCAGTCGGTTTCCGCGGAAGAGATGAAAGAACGGGCTCTGGCGCTGCCGAAGCGGAGCTTTGAGTTTGAAAAGGCACTGAAAACCGACGATATCGCGTTCATCTGCGAGTGCAAGAAAGCGTCGCCTTCAAAAGGCGTGATAGCGGAGGATTTTCCCTATCTCGACATAGCGCGGGAATATGAGGCGGCAGGTGCCGACTGCATAAGCGTGCTGACCGAGCCTTACTACTTCCTCGGCAGCACGGACTACCTGCGCGAGATAACCGCGGCGGTGAAAACGCCCTGCATACGCAAGGATTTCACGGTGGACAGCTACATGATATACGAAGCGAGGACACTCGGAGCGTCGGCGGTGCTACTTATCTGCTCGCTGCTCGGCCCGGACAGGCTCGCGGAGTATATCGGGATATGCGATGAGCTGGGACTTTCGGCGCTTGTGGAAACTCATGACGCAGAAGAGATCGCAATGGCGCTGGGAGCCGGTGCGCGGATCATAGGAGTGAACAATCGCGATCTGAAAGACTTTTCGGTGAGCACTGCCAATTCCGTGAAGCTGCGGGAATACGTTCCCGACGGAGTGATCTTCGTAGCGGAGAGCGGGATAAAGACTTCCGCAGACATCGCACGGCTGCGTGAGGCGGGCGTTGACGCGGTGCTGGTAGGCGAGACTCTGATGAGAGCGCAGGACAGGAAAGCTGCACTGGCGGCTCTGAAAGGAAAGACGATATGACAAAGATAAAGATATGCGGCATCATGCGCGAATGTGACTGTGACTGTCTGAATGAGTTCCTGCCGGATTATGCGGGTTTCATCTTCGTCGAAGGCAGACGCCGCTGCATAAGCCCGGAGACTGCCGCAAAGTTCAGGGAAAAGCTGGATAAGCGCATAAAGACCGTGGGCGTGTTCCTTGACGACGACATTGAACGTATAGGCGGCATCGCGGATATGGGCATCATAGATATGATACAGCTCCACGGACAGGAGACCGACGAATACATCGCAAAAGTGAAAGAACGCACGGGGCTGCCGGTGATGAAGGCTTTCACGGTGCGCGGGATAGCGGACGTGAACACGGCGCTTCATTCCTCAGCGGATATGCTGCTTATGGACAACGGCGCCGGCACGGGCGAAATGTTTGACCATGAGCTTATCGAGGAGGCCGACAGGCTGTTCTTTCTGGCGGGAGGCCTCGGTCCGGACAATGTCGGCGCGGCAGTGGAGCGTTACTGCCCTTACGGTGTGGATGTCAGCACAGGCGTCGAGACGGACGGACATAAGGACTATGACAAGATAAAGCGATTTATAGAAGCGGTTAGAAAAGCCGGTACATTTTGAAAGGGGACAACGGAAAATGAGTAACGGAAGATTCGGCATACACGGGGGACAGTATATCCCCGAAACTCTGATGAACGCTGTAATGGAGCTTGAAGAAGCATACAACAGGTACAAGGACGACCCGCAGTTCAACGCGGAGCTGACCGCTCTGTTCAACGACTATGCGGGAAGACCGTCGAGGCTGTACTTCGCGGAGAAGATGACAAAGGATCTCGGCGGTGCGAAGATATATCTGAAGCGCGAAGACCTGAACCACACGGGAGCGCATAAGATCAACAACGTGCTGGGGCAGGCGCTCCTTGCGAAGAAAATGGGCAAGACCCGTCTCATCGCTGAGACCGGCGCCGGCCAGCACGGCGTGGCCACGGCCACGGCTGCGGCTCTCATGGGTATGGAGTGCGTAGTTTTCATGGGCGAGGAGGATACGAAGCGGCAGGCGCTCAACGTCTACCGCATGAAGCTCCTCGGCGCGGACGTAATTGCGGTAAAGGACGGCACCGCAACGCTCAAGGACGCGGTCTCGGCAACGTTCCGCGAGTGGACGAACCGCATAGCCGACACACATTACTGTCTCGGCTCGGTAATGGGTCCTCACCCGTTCCCCACCATTGTACGCGACTTTCAGGCGGTGATCTCCAAGGAGATAAAGCAGCAGATGCTTGAAAAGGAAGGCAGGCTCCCCGATGCGGTAATGGCCTGTGTAGGCGGCGGATCCAACGCCATAGGCTCGTTCTATCACTTCATTGAGGACAGATCCGTGCGCCTTATCGGCTGCGAAGCGGCGGGGCGCGGCATTGACACCTTTGAGACCGCGGCGACTATCAATACCGGACGCCTCGGCATATTCCACGGTATGAAGTCCTACTTCTGCCAGGACGAGTACGGCCAGATAGCTCCCGTTTATTCTATATCGGCAGGACTCGACTATCCGGGCATAGGCCCCGAGCACGCATATCTGCATGACTCCGGCAGAGCCGAATATGTAGCGGTAACCGACGACGAGGCAGTCAACGCGTTTGAGTATCTCGCAAAGACCGAGGGCATAATCCCGGCCATAGAGTCTGCCCACGCGGTTGCTCACGCCATAAAGATCGCTCCGGAAATGGACAGGGACAAGATAATCGTCATTACTATCTCGGGGCGCGGCGACAAGGACTGCGCCGCCATAGCAAGATACAGAGGGGAGAATATATATGAGTAATATAAGAAAAGCCTTTGAGAACGGCAAGGCATTTATCCCGTTCATAACCTGCGGAGACCCCGATCTTGAAACAACGGGGAAGATAGTCCGCGAAATGGCAAAAAGCGGTGCGAGCCTGATAGAGCTCGGTATCCCGTTCTCCGATCCCACAGCCGAAGGTCCCGTAATCCAGGACGCCAATATCCGCGCTCTCGCGGCCGGAACCACTACGGACAAGGTGTTTGAGCTGGTGAAGGATCTCCGCAAGGACATAACGATACCGCTGGTATTCATGACCTACGCGAATGTGGTGTTCTCATACGGTACAGAGAAATTTCTCGCGAACTGCGAAAACGTCGGTATCGACGGCATTATCCTGCCCGACGTGCCGTTTGAGGAAAAGGCGGACTTCGCGCCCGCCTGCAAAGCTCACGGCATCGACCTGATCTCCATGATAGCGCCTACCTCCGAACAGCGCATAGAAATGATAGCCAAGGAAGCCGAGGGCTTCATCTACATAGTATCCAGCCTCGGTGTCACCGGCGTCCGCAGTGAGATAAAGACCGATATCGCCTCCATCACTGCCGCGGTCAGAAAGTACACCGACACGCCCTGCGCAATAGGCTTCGGCATCTCCACGCCCGAACAGGCCGCAAAAATGGCAGCCCTCTCCGACGGCGCTATCGTCGGCTCCGCTATCGTAAAACAGATAGCAAAGTACGGCAAAGATGCCCCGCAGTATGTCGGTGAGTACGTCAGGGATATGGTCGCTGCGCTCGGGTCTTAAGAGAGTCGCTTGCGCTCGAGTCTGAAGAGAGTCGCTTGCGCTCGGGTGCCTCCGGCGGCCAGCCCTTTTGAAAAAGGGCTGGACCCTAAAACTGATCGCTTCGCCTTGCAGATCCGGCAGGCAGTACGCCGTTACAGAGAAAATAAGACATTTAAAATATCAGAATATCTGCTTCTTTTGTCGGTCAAAAGGAGCAGATATTTTTGCTTGCTGAAAGAATACTGCCCGGGAATTAACAGGATGAAGCAGGCTGCCTTTCCCGCGGTAGAGAGAAATCCTCCTTTATCCGGACGAATTTATAGGCAAAATGCAAGAAAATACTTTACAATCGGCGTTAAATGATGTATAATATAGTAGATAATGCTGTTTTATAAGGCGGAGAATACGAAATGAAAAAAATTATATCAATATTACTTTCCGTTGTTATCATAGCGCTCGGCTTATTCGGTGTGACAGCGGGAGCCGTGGGCGCTACGACAGGCGAGGCAGACGTTGTTTTCCTCGTGGATTCCAGTATGTCCATGGCCAAGAGCGACCCGGAATTTATCCGGCTTGAAGCCATCAAGCTCTTTTCGGATCTGTGCAGTCTCGGAAATACTAAAATAGGGTTCGTACTGTTCGGCAGTGACATAAACTACACGCAGGTGCCCATGCCGATAAACACCGAAGAAGACAGAGCCAAAGTGAAAGAAGCTGTCTCGGGCTTCACGGAGATGCACGGCGCCACAGATACGGGCAAGGCGATCAAATACGCGGTGGAAATGCTCGCGGCTGACGAATTCAGCGGCAAGGGCAAGCTGATAATCTTCCTGTCCGACGGTAAGACAAACGTTACCGGCAACAAAGAGGGCAGAACCACCGAAGATTCGATGAAAGACCTCGATGATGCCATTCTCGCGGCGCAGAACGCCGAAATACCGATATACACCATAGGCCTCAACGCCAACGGCGACGTTGACGAGGACGAACTCGGACGTATATCGTACTACACCTACGCCGACGAGCCCTATATGACCGACAGCGCCGACGGCCTGTCCGAAATACTCAGCAACATCTATGTCCGTCATACCGGCGCGCAGACCGCAGAGCTGGAGAGCTTCGTTTCAGACGGCGAGGCGCATGACGTGATCTTCCCGATAGCCGATACGACTATTGTTGAGGCGAACTTCGTTGTAATGCACAACGGAGGTGTGGCAGACATAAAGCTCTACGACGAAACAGGCGCGGAAGCCCCCTACGACGGCAAGGTCGCCGCTATATCCCGCAATGAGAACTACTCGCTTGTAAAGATATACTATCCGCACAAGGGCGACTGGCGGCTCTCGGTAAAGTGCGACAAGGACACCAGAGTCAATGTGAACTATATCCTCACAATGGACTACACTCTTTCCCTGACGTATTCCACGGACAAGGCGATAGGTGAAGGAACGAGAATAAAATTCAGCGCCGTGCTCAACAGCCTCGACGGCGAGCCTATAAGCGATGAAAGCATATTCAGCAGGCTCACGGGCAAGATCACCGTAAAGAATGCGGACACAGATCAGGCGGAGGAAGTAGCGCTGAAACTTGAAGAAGGCGTGTTCGGCGGTGAGTATCACCTTCCCACGGGAAGCCCTTACACGATACAGGCCAGTCTGTTCAATGACAACATAGATATACGCAGTGACATATTCCGCCTGGAACCGGGCAATGAAGACTTCAAGGAGCCCGAAGGCCCCCTGAAGATCATACTTATATGCGCCGGAGCGGTAATAGCGCTTATAATTATCATAGTAGTCACTGTAAATTCGATAAAGAAGAACCACCGTATGTGGTCGGGCAAGATCGTCCTCACCGTCACGATCGACGGTATGCCGACAGAGCCCGCGCACTACGAATTTGCGAAGAAGATACCCGGCAAGCGCGTTGTGACGCTTGCGGCGGTGATGAAGGATCTGTTCGCCGGCACGGACGCGGAGAATGCTCTGCCCCACGGCATAGCCGCGGCGGAAAAGATCACGATGAACGAGACCGGAGACCTGCGTGTGCTGAAGCTCGGTCAGCTCGAATACAACGGCGGCGTGACCCTCGGAAAGAACATAATCCTCTCCAACGCGTACAGGGTAACGCTCCGCTACACATCAAAGTCCGGCGACAGCAGCAGCGTCGTAATACAGTATTTCAGAACTTAAGAATATAAAAGCTACTTCATCGGAGGGAAAAATGGCAAGGATATCGGAATCACAGAAGGAAAACATATCGCTTATGAGCGTGGATCTCGGCGGTTCAATGTCGAGTGCGCAGATAAGAGTTGAATCCAAGGGCAATCCCGTGCTTATAATAGGCCTCGGCGGCACGGGCATGGACGCGCTGCTGTATACAAAGCAGCTGATAAACAAGCGTTTCAGGCTTCCGGACGACGCGCCGAACAAGGCACTGGCGATACCGAACAATATCCGCGTGCTCGGCATTGATTCGGACAACACCTATTTCCGCAAGAAGACCGACAAGAAGGACGGCGAGATGCGCTTCTCCGTAGGCGAGTATGTGTCCATTTCTGCGTCCGTGGAGCGGTTCCTCGCAAATGAGCATCTTATCCCGCCGTATGTGCGTGAATGGCTCGATGACCCGAAGCGCATCTATGCCAAGGTCAAGGGCAGCGGCGATGACGGAGCCAACGGTATCCGTCAGTCAGGCCGCATACTGCTTTTCAACTCGATAAACGCTGTGGTGAAAGCTATCACTGCCAATGTTCAGAAGCTGCTGACGGGAATGATGCCCGACCAGAGGCTTCAGGTATTTATCCTGTCCGGTATCAGCGGCGGCACCGGAAGCGGAACATTCATAGATATCCCCTACATAGTCCGTGAGATCATCAGCCGTCAGGGCAAGACGAACTTCGACATAATGGGATTTCTGTTCACTCCCGACGTGAATCTGTCCCGGGTGGACGACCTGAATATCCAGAGATACATCAGACGCAACGGCTTCGCGGCTTTGCAGGAGCTTGAATATCTCATGGATATGCATTCGCATATGTTTGACCCCTTCAGGCAGAGATATTCCGAGAGCTTTGAGGTCATCAGCACCGAGAGGCCGTATGACACCTGCCTGTTCGTTTCCGCCAGCGGAAAGGACGGCTTCGTCCTCAAGAATCCCGCCGAGCAGTATAAATTCAGCCTTTCCATCGCCGCCGAGGGTATATGCAACTTCATATCCTCCTCCGACAGTCAGGGCGATTTCAGCATAGACTCATTCCGCGTCAACCTCGGTCAGGCACTGGCGGGTATAATACCCCGGTACCCGATGCTCAACGTATATTCGTCCGTGGGCGCTTCGGCGGCGATACTGCCTAAGTCCGAAGTCCTCGAATACCTCACGGGCAAGGTGTTCAGCCACATGAACACGCTTCATAACAACGCCCCGTCCAATGAGCAGAGAATGGTGTTCCTCGGAACGATAGGACTCGACAATATCTCTGTGCAGTCCTACTTTGACGCGCACCGCCCCGGCTTATTCGAAGGCGGCATAGAGAACCCCGTGTTCCAGCGTCAGGCGCTGAAAAACAACAAGCGCAGTGTTGAGGATATGGGCGAGGAATGGCTGCTGCGCGTGGAAAAGGAATACAGGGCGATGCTCCCCGACGCTACCGAAATGTTCTTCAACAAGTTCGTTCAGGCGGCGGAGCTCAGCTTCTGCAACACCGCGGAAGGGCCGTTCTACATTGCAAGCCTTATAAGCTCCGAAGACAGATACTGCCTTATCAAGAAGCTGCGCACCTGCATAAATGAAGAGCTGGGTTTACAGGCCGAATACAGCTCCCAGAAGCTCATGGAGCGCAAGAATGCCGCGGATCTCGCTTACCGTGCGTTCTGCAACAAGGCGCTCGATCTTACCTCGAATACCAGAAAGGATTACTTCAATCTTATCTCGCAGTACTATCAGAGCAAGGCTGACTCCATACGCTGTGACTACACGATAAAGCTGTACAGCGACCTCACGGCGCGCATCAGCAACTATTACAGCGACCTGATCGAGAACCTTGTCGGCATACTCGATTACCTGCGCTATGTCTGCGAGAAGAACCTCAATATCGTCACCGGACAGGAAAATGCCACTTCTGGCGTGCTCAGCAAGACCTACGAGTGGAAGATGTACGACATCAAGAGCGAGCAGAACGTGCTTGAAAAGCTCAACGAGGAGCTCAGCGCGGTGGATCTCGACAACGCGGTGTCTGATATCCTGCGCCGTTTCCTTGACGCGTTCAAGAATACCCGCTCGAAGGACGACTTCGATGTATCATCGTTCATCAGCGACAGCATAGCGGCTCACTTCTCAGAGACCCTGAGCCAGTCCATGAGCGAATTCTTCGAAGCCCGCTATCCCAGCGCGGCATCCCGTGCGGATGCGGCAAGACAGCTCCTCAACGAGCTGCGGGCACGTTCAAATATCATGTATCCCTGCTCCACCTCGGCGGACACTTCGGAGATACTTTATGCCTCCATTCCGTCCCAGTCCGGGCCTATCGAAGCCGCGGCCGACGAAGATGAAGTGCTCTGCAAGCACAAGATCATAAGCCCCTACAACAACAGAATCTCCATATTCACGTTCGGCGCGGGTCTTGCCGTGGCGCACCACAACACTGTGCATCTTTTCGAATCGGACTATTATTCGTTCTTCTCCGAAAAGGGCGGCGCAAAGGACGTGAATATGATCGGTCAGCATCTGTATTCCACGTTCAGCGGACTGCGCGACACGGACTGGTTCAGGCTTCCCAGCCCGATACACGATACTCTGCGTCCCAAGGAGTTTGTCACCGAGAATACCGAAAAGGTGCATAAGCAGAACGAAGCAAACCGTGAAGTATTCAACAAGGCGCAGGAAACAGGCATCATCGACGAGGTGGGTGCCGTACACTACGACGAAAAGCTTACAGCAGAGGCAGTGAAGGCTATCACCTTTGACCCGTCGAAGCCCTCGACCATAAAGGAAGCGAAGCAGAAGTACACTGCTTTTGCGGAGAGCCTGAAAAACGCGCCTGTGCTGTTCACCCTCAATCCCGTGAACTATATGAACGCAACCGATACCGACAAGCTGCGCGAAGCCTATGTCCGCACCTACGGCGCGTGGAAGTACACCGAGAGCATGATCGCCGCCTATGACGCGGCTATGGCGGCTCTTGAGGAGTGCGACGGCGTGCTGAACAAGGAGAAGGGCGCGAACAAGCTCCTGAAAGGTATGTTTGACGCGCTGTTCGCGGGTGTCATATTCAAGGAAAAGACTTTCTTCAGATACACCGATTCTTCGGGTGACAGCGTCAATATCCTCAATACGCTGTCTATCGGAGATACCACCGAGCAGAGGTACTTCTTCTATTATGTATTGTTCGAGAAGTACTGCGCTCTCGACGAGACGAAGCGAGCCTATATAAGCAAGAAGGCGCAGGCTGCTCATGCCGACGATATCCCCGATGAGCATATCGAGTTCCTGCGCGGCCTGAAAAAGCACATAACGGCTTCCATAAAGGCCATTGACGATTACGATGCCGAGTTCTCCGGCGAGGACGAGGAGCGCGAGCAGGATATCCTCAAAAAGTACAGAAAACTCCGCGAAATGGCTGACAGCTCTCTTGAGCTTCTTGAATGATGAAAGAATTACTGGACAGGATCGACGAGATAACCGGTCTTACCGGCGAAACGGAGGGCAAACCCTCGGTGACTGCGGAGTACCCGGCCATGTTCCTGTATATCGGGGACAGGGCGGTGAAAAGCTCCGGCGCGGTGAAAAAGCACCTGAAACGGCTGCTGCTTAACAGCCGCGGGATACTGCACGCGGCGGTCTCCGGCGGTGACGTCCCCGGTGCCGACTTCACCGTGGATATACCCGTACCGCCGGTGCGCGGCAAAGCCGTCGAGTACATCACCGGGAACGACGCGCTTCTTGCGGCGTTCAATGCCGGTGCGAAAACGGCGGCCGACAGACTTATGATGTCGCCTGGATTTCCGCAGACCAACAGATGCTATCTGTTCATAATATCCGACCCGGACAGCGATATAAACGCGCTGCTGCCCGAATTTGTGATGCTGTTCTCCGAAAGTGCGCATATCCGCGTGCATACCTGCCTTTTTGTGCTGCCGGGAGACGGCTCCGACGGGCTTGTAAGCTCGGCTGCTTTTTTCCGGGAGCTTGAAGTGTGCCGCAGGGACAACTTCGTATATGAATGTCCCGTAATGCTCCGTGAAGGTCAGCATATAGGTGTCCGCAGGGACGGTGCGGTATTTGACGAGGTATTTTTCCTCGAGATGTACCGCAGCGATATGAAGTTCTGCGCCCGCAACGAGGAAAACAACGCACGCATAGCCGCCGTGACCGCGGCGCTGCTTGATTCCGCGGAGCCCGTCAGATTCCCGCAGACGCCGTTCCTTACGGCGGGTATCTCCGTAGTGACCATGCCGGCCGAAGCGATATCCCACATGATGTATAAGGCCGTGATAGATATACTTGCGGGGAGGGACGGGGACGAGACCCCGCAGATACCTGCCGAAAGGCTTTTCGGTTACGATGCCGTATCGGAAGTCTGCGAAACGATAATGCGCACTCTGCCGGATATAAGCGCTATTGTTTCCGTTATGCCAGCCGGCACGGGCAAGGATCCCGAAGCCGTGAAAAACACAAATGTCCGCAATATCCTTGAATATTACGGAGGCGCTGATGAGGCGTACTTCAAGGAACGGTTCGCGGATGCCTGCGGCCGCATGGCCGACAACAGCAGCGGCATAGACGTGACCGGAATTTTCAGCGGCTATGTTGACAAAGGCACTCTGCGTCTGAACGACGTGATACGCTGCACCGGACACAACGGAATTGCGGCGGACTGCCTGAACGAAGTCACCGACAGGCTGAACTCCGAGGAAGCCGCGCTGAAAACGCAGCTTGACGAGATACTTGCTCAGCCCTGTCCGGAGCTGCCCCACGGGCTGTTTTCCAGGCCTTCGGGCTGCGATATGCTTGCTTCGGCGGTCTCGCTGAAATACGGCAAGATGCTTGAAATACTCAAGGTGCGCACAGCAAAGCGCCTTGTGACCAATATACTCGGACAGCTCGGGGAGCTGTCGGCAAAGGTTAGCGCGGCAGCGGGCAGGATCAAGGCTCTCTCCGGCGAGCTGACCGAGATCATACTGCGCGAACTCTATGAAAATGAGGGAACGCTTATCGACGCGGAGCCGTTTGTGGCGCACTATTCCGCGGTGACCGAACGTGCCGCGGCTGCTTACACGGATATTTCCGGGGGTAAGAGCCTTTACGGTATTCTTATGAACTGCGCAGGCGGAGACACTGCCGGACTTACCGACACTGCCTTCGGCATATTCCGCCGCATGGTATCGGATCCCGCTGTCAGGGAGATTTTCTCACAGCCCTTTGATACCGAGCTGTACGAACGGTACAGGAATTTCGAGGGCGGCAAGGATCCGGGCTGGGTAGATGCCCGTCTTGTGGAGCGGCTTCGTGAGACCTGCCGCGCCAATCTGCGCTACAATGTTTTTCAGCCCACAAACTGTCTTTTCTTCGCCGGAAACCGCGAGTCGGGCTTCGTGAAGAAGATGCTCGGATATGAAGACCCGGCTTTTGCCGCTGTCAGGGAATGCGGCATAGGCTGCGCCTCCTACGGACAGCTTGCCGTTTACGGCGTACCGTCGTCGGACTGCATAGTCTGTGCCGGAGAATGTGACAGGGTCTATGAAAAGTACGTTTCCGAGCACGGCGACTGCGTTTATGTTGACCGTGCGCAGGCGGAAGGAGCGCAGCCATGAGCTATTTTATAACAAACGCGGCAGCCGCACGCACTTCCGACGGCAGTATAGCGGTTTCGTGGAACTGGCCGGCAGGCTGTAACTGCGTGCGCGTGATATTCTTGCACCGGCTCGGCGGCAGGGACGTAACAAAGCTGACTTCCGATGAGCTTTCGGCAGTCTCCGATCTCTGCTTCCCCGACGAGTTCCAGATATCCGGCGGAAAGTACATATACCCCATAGGAGCCGAAGATACGGGGCTGCTGAAATTCCGTATCTGCTGCTGTGATGACCCCGCACATACGGATTTTGAGAAGTGCAGCGACACTGTGCATATCACAGGCATAACTCTGAATATAACATACAGGTCCGCCGAAAAGAAGTGCGGCAAAACATACAAGAAAGTCACCTTCTCCGTGAACGCGGACTGCGCCGTTCCCGCCGAAGTGCTGGCCTACCGGGTGACTCCGCCCGGCATCGAATACCCCGTGACCCGCGATGTCCCCGCCGGAGCTTCAGAGCTGCCGCCCGTCGTCATTCCCGCCCGCTCCGAAGCAGCGCTGAAACTCGCTGTCGGCCATGAGGAAGAGTTCGTGCTGAAAGAAAAGTAAGAGAGTCGAAGAGAGTCGCTGACGCTTGAGTGTGCAGAAAATCGCTTGCGCTCGAGTGCCTCCGGCGGCCAACCCCTTTAAAAAGGGTTTGGATCCCTAAACTAATCGCTTCGCCTTGCAGATTCGTACATGAGTACGCCTACTCCGGACTGCGAGGCAGAAAGCCGCCCATAGCAGAATGTAACAGACGGTTTGACCGCGGGGGTACCCCGCCGCCTTGCAGATTCGTCAATGTGTACCCCTTTTGGAAAACTACCAAAAGGCGCACCCCGAAGGAGGTGCGGGTCACTGCACGATGCAGTGAGTGACCGCCCAGAAGCGCGCACGATGCGCGCAACTAAGCGGTCAACGGCGATTCG
>JAEEGL015085179.1_pt1 | contig 12115 bp, 12 predicted proteins | sample 9134231 | NCBI WGS metagenome assembly JAEEGL01 (sample SAMN16246548, study PRJNA631951) | gut metagenome | biome: gut microbiome; feature: rumen; material: fiber-attached | host: Bos | place: Iran: Karaj | collected 2018-10
AAAACTCGCTTTGCGAGTTTGTCAACAACCCGTCGAGTAATTTCTCGTCGCGAGGCCGCGACGTTTTTGCGCGATTTTTCGCCGGAAATCGAACTGAAAAGCGGCAAAAACCGAAATTCTCGCGCAAATTCGGCGGATTCCCGTCCGCCGAATTTGCGGGGCTGTTAAAAAAGTTGACTATTTAAACAGCCCCAAACCGGTGGGCTTCAATATCCTTGTCTGAATCAGCCAAACACACGATATTATGAAGAAGCATAAAAACAGCGGGACGCACGGATGCCTTGACGGTATCGTGCGTTCCGCTGTTTGTGCGTTGTGCGGTTTATTTTTTCGAAAAACCTATCGCGGAGCGGACTGCGCGGTGCCAGCCGTCGACAGCCGTCCGTCTTTCGTATTCTCCCCGGGAGGGAGTGAATTCGGCGTCTATGCGGCGCCGTTTTTCAATTTCGTCGGTAGATGATATCACGCCGGTCGCAAGTCCTGCAAGGAAGGCGGCTCCGAGAGCGGTCGTTTCAACGCAGGAGGGACGGACGATCCTCTTTCCGAGAAGATCCGCCTGGATCTGCAGAAGAAGGCCGTTTGCCGACGCGCCTCCGTCCACGTTGAGGAAGGGAATGTCGGTCCCCGATTCCTTCTGCATCAGATCGATCACGTCGACCGTCTGATAAGCCATCGATTCAAGTACCGATCTGACCAGATGCGCCCTCGTCGTTCCGCGGGTGAGTCCGAAAACGCTTCCGCGGCAGTAGGGGTTCCACCAGGGGGCGGCAAGTCCGACGAAGGCCGGAACGAAATAGACGCCGCCCGAGTTTTCAACGCTACGGGCTATCTCTTCGGTCTCGGCGGCGCTCGAGATCAGTCCGAGACCGTCGCGCAGCCACTGAACTGCGGCGCCGCAGATGAATACCGATCCTTCGAGAGCGTAACTGACCTTTCCGTCAAGTCCCCACGCGACGGTGGTGATCAGTCCGTTGTCGGAATAAACGGGCTTGTCTCCGGTGTTCATCAGAAGAAATCCGCCGGTGCCGTAGGTGTTCTTCACGCTTCCGGGAGCGAAGCAGCACTGTCCGAAAAGCGCCGCCTGCTGGTCTCCGGCGACTCCTGCGACGGGTATCGGAGAACCGAAAAGCGAAGAGTCGGTCATTCCGAAAACGGTGGAGGAGGGAAGGGGGATGGGAAGAATGCTTTCGGGAATATCGAGCATCCGGAGAAGGTCGGGATCCCAGCGAAGGGTGTTGATATTGAAAAACATCGTCCGGGAGGCGTTCGAATAATCGGTGGCGTGGACCTTTCTTCCCGTGAGGTTGTAGATCAGCCAGCTGTCGACGGTCCCGAAGCAGAGCTCACCGCGGTCGGCGCGTTCGCGCGCGCCCGGGACGTTTTCAAGTATCCAGCGCAGTTTGGTGCCTGAAAAATAGGGGTCGATAAGCAGTCCGGTCTTTTTGCGGATGAATTCGGTAAGTCCCTGGCGGCGGAGTCCGTCGCAGAACTCCGCGGTCCTGCGGCACTGCCAGACGATGGCGTTGCAGACCGGCTCTCCGGTCTTTCTGTCCCAGACTACCGTTGTCTCACGCTGATTGGTGATTCCGATACCCGCAACGTCGGACGCCTGTATGCCCGCTTTTTCGATCGCTCTGCGCGCGACGGCAAGCTGGCTCTCCCAGATCTCCTTCGCGTCGTGCTCCACCCAGCCCTCCTTCGGGAAGATCTGGGTAAACTCCTTTTGAGCGACCGAGACCGGCTTGCCGTCGGTCGTGAAAACTATCGATCTCGAGCTTGTCGTGCCCTGGTCGAGGGCGAGGATATATTTTTCCATGCATAATTTCTCCTTGTCAGTCAGATAAGGGAATACCGCACAATCTGCTCCGGAACGGCCGCCGACTGTGCGGTATTGTCTCAGCGAATGTCAACGGTGACCCTTTTACCGGTCCCGGCGGCTGCCGCCTTCACCACGGTGCGGATCGCCTTGGCGATCTTCCCGTGTTTGCCGATGATCATCCCCATCTCGTCCGCAGCGACCGAAAGGACGAACCTGATCTCGTCCCCTTCTTCAGTGCGGGCGATTTTGACTTCATCGGGCGTGTCGACTATTGAGCGAACGATATCGGTCAGGATTTTTTCGGGATCCATTCAGTATATCCCCCGTATTATTCGGTGACGCCGGCTTTTTTGAGCAGAGCCTTGACCGTTTCGGTGGGCTGAGCGCCGTTGGCGATCCACTGTTTCGCTTTTTCGACGTCGAATTTCACTTCTCCGCCGTTCAGGGGATTGTAGTATCCGACCTGATCGATGAAGTCGTTTCTCGGCGAACGCTGATCGGCGATGACGACGCGATAGAAGGGCTGCTTCTTTGCGCCGAATCTCGAAAGTCTCATTCTTACCATGGTTTTTTCTCCTTTATGATGTATTTTATTTTTTTCTGTCTTAAAACGGGAACCCGGACCTGCGTCCGAATTTTCCTTTTTTACCCGAAGAGAACTGTTTCATCATCTTCTTCGTCTGCTCGAACTGGCGGAGCAGCCGGTTGACGTCCTCGACTGAGGTGCCGCTGCCGGCGGCGATCCTGCGCTTTCGGGAGGAGTTTATGATATCCGGCTTTACGCGTTCGCGCGGAGTCATCGATTTAATGATCGCCTCGGTACGGCCCAGCGCTTTTTCGTCGATGGAGGCGCCCTTCAGAGCCGACGCGTTCATCCCGGGGATCATGCCGATGAGCTGGTCGAGGTTTCCCATGCCGCGTATCTGCGCGAACTGCTCGAGATAATCGTCGAGAGTGAATGTCTGCTCGCGCATCTTGCGCTCGAGTTCCGCGGCCTGCTTTTCATCGTACATCTGCTCGGCTTTTTCGATAAGCGAGAGAACGTCTCCCATACCGAGTATGCGCGACGCCATGCGGTCGGGGTAAAAGGGTTCGATGGCGTCAATTTTTTCTCCGGTGCCGACGAATTTGATGGGCTTGCCGGTGACGTATCTGACGGACAGAGCGGCGCCTCCGCGCGTGTCTCCGTCAAGCTTGGTCAGTATGACGCCGGTGATATCGAGCAGTTCGTTGAACTTTTCCGCGACGTTTACGGCGTCCTGACCGATCATGGCGTCGACGGTGAGAAGAATCTCGCCCGGGGCGGTCTTTTCCTTGATCTGACGGAGCTCGTCCATGAGCTCCTCGTCGATATGCAGGCGGCCCGCCGTGTCGATGAAGACCATGTCGAGGAAATTGTCGCGGGCGTATTTGAGTCCGTCTGCGGCAATCTTTACCGGGGACACGTCCGTCCCTTCCGAAAACACGGGAATTCCCGTCTGTTCACCGAGGACCTCCAGCTGTTTTATCGCGGCGGGGCGGTAGACGTCGCAGGCGACGAGAAGCGGGCGCTTTCCCTGCTTTTTGTACATCGCGGCAAGTTTGGCGGCGTGGGTGGTCTTTCCGGCACCCTGAAGTCCGCACATCATTATTACGGTCGGCGGGGAGGAGGAGATGGTCAGCTTCGCCTGGGTGGTACCCATGATCGAGGTGAGCTCCTCGTTGACTATCTTCACTATCTGCTGAGCGGGGAGGAGGGATTCGAGAACCTCCGATCCGACGGCTCTTTCGGATACTTTATTGATAAACTCCCTTACGACCTTGAAGCTGACGTCGGCTTCGAGCAGCGCGAGCTTTATCTCGCGCATGCCGGCCTTGACGTCCGCCTCGGTCAGCTTGCCCTTGCTTCTGAATTTTTTGAAAGCTGCGGCAAGCTTTTCGGTAAGCGTTTCAAGCATTTCGTCAGTCCTTTATCGTGCTTTGAATGAGCTCCAGCCGGGCGAGCAGTTCGCTGTTGCCGGCGGCGAGAGCCGCCGCCTCTTCGGCGGCTTTGCTGATGATCATGAATTTGCGCGCGTACCCGAGTTTTTCCTCGTATTTTTCAAGCTCCGCGCCCGAGCGGTTTATCAGGTCGCGCGCCGCCTGCCTTGTTATTCCGAGTTCTCCGGATATTTCTCCGAGCGACAGATCGCTGTTGTAATAGAGGTCAAGGACCTCTCTTTTTCTTTCCGACAGCAGCTCTCCGTAGAAATCAAGAAGAAAGCCGATCTTAACGTCTTTTTCAAACATAAAACCACTTCCTCCGGCAGGTGTAAAGCAAATCGCTTTACACATTATACCGCAAAACGCTTTTGTTGTCAAGAATTTTTTCGATTTTACTGCATTTTGTCGTTTTTTGACAAAAAGAATTATCGCAAACAGTGTTCCGCAGTAACCGATTTGCCCGGTAACAATCCCTCCGTCGCCTCCGGCGACACCTCCCGGCCAATTTGGCAGGGGGCAGTCACGCGCCACGCGCGTGACTGAGGGATTGTCATATTATCGAAAACTGCCTTAGTTCTACAGTGCTTTATTAGTCCGTAACAATACTTCAAAAAAAGCATTTTGATATGAAGAATAAGCGGTACCTCGTTTACAAATTTGCGTGAACGTATCACTCCAAAAATCAGTTTTTTTCGCAAAAAGACCCGAAAAGGAAGAAAAACACTTGACCTCAGCCGGCAAAAGTGCTATCATATTATGCTGTATTTTTCAAGTATCAAAAAGGCGCGCCGCCGGCGCGACGTTTTGCCTTAAAAAGGAAGGAATGGAAACACTTTTATCGATCGCGATCGCGCTTGCCGCGGGACTCGCGATGACCCGTCTCGTAAAACCTCTCGGACTGCCCGCCGTTACCGCTTATCTTGTCGTCGGCATACTGATCGGTCCGTACTGCCTCGGCAGACTCGGAATACCCGGGCTCGGCTTTCTCGATTCCGCCGACGTGTCACGCTACGGGATAATATGCGACGTGGCGCTCGGCTTCATCGCGTTTGCCATCGGCAACGAATTCCGTCTCAAGGATATAAAAAAGATCGGGAAGCAGGCGGGAGTCATCGGAGTATTCCAGGCGCTCGTAGCCACCCTTTTCGTCGACGCAGCCCTTATCGCTCTTCATTTCGTTTTTCCGGACAAGATCACCGTCCCTATGGCGATCATCCTCGGCGCCATCGCCTCCGCTACCGCTCCGGCGGCGACTCTGATGGTCGTCCGTCAGTACAAGGCGCACGGAAGCCTGACGGATCTGCTGCTCCCGATAGTCGCGCTGGACGACGCCGTGGGACTCGTTGTTTTCTCGGTCTCGATGGGGATTGCCAAGGCGATGATAAGCGGTTCCGTCGACGTGATCTCGGTCCTTGTAAACCCGATCATCGAGATAGTCGTCTCTCTGGCGCTCGGATTTGCCATGGGAGCTCTTTTCTCCTACTGCGAAAGATTTTTCCAGTCGAGATCGAAGCGCCTGTCTCTTGCCGTAACGGCGGTGATACTCACCGTTGCGATCTCCAAGCTTTCCTTCGACGTGGGGCCCGTGCGTATCGGCTTTTCGACGCTGCTCGTCTGCATGATGCTGGCGACGGTCTTCTGCAACATGTGCGATTTCTCGCCCGAGATCATGGACCGCACCGACCGCTGGACCTACCCTCTTTTCATACTCTTTTTCGTTCTGAGCGGAGCCGAACTGGAACTTAACGTCTTTTCCGATCCGGTCATCGTGATGATAGGCGCCGTATACATTCTTTTCCGTTCCCTCGGGAAGTACTTCGGAGCCGGCTGGAGCGCCGCATTCATGAAATGCGAGCCGAAGGTCAGACGGAATCTCGGGATCACCCTTCTGCCTCAGGCGGGAGTCGCTCTCGGGATGGCGGCGACCGTCGGTACCCTCGGAGAGCACGGCGCCGTTATACGGAATATCGTACTTTTCGGAGTGCTGATCTACGAGTTGGTCGGTCCCTCCCTTACGAAATTCGCCCTGAAGCGCGCAGGGGAGATCGATCCCAAGGAAGAGGGAAAGACGGCGAGGAAACTGCCGGAATAAAAATGCGGGCAGGGAAGGAAACGTTCTCATAATGCGATACCGCCGGGTTCGACGCACTCGAACCCGGCGGTATCGCATTATGATCTGTGTTCCGTCATTCCCGCTCTTCCGTCGCCGCCTTCAGCGCCCTCGCCAGCTGATCGGGACAGGAGGTGGGCTTGAAGCCGCACCTGATCCCCTCGAGCCTCGAAATGACTTCTTCGACGGTCATCCCTTCGACGAGCTTTGCCACCCCCTGGGTGTTCCCGCTGCAGCCGCCGTCGAAGCGCACGTTCCGGACACGCCCCTCGGCGTCTATTTCGGCGTGTACCGCACGGGAGCAGGTTCCGCGGGTCGCGTAATCGATTTTTTTCATAAAAATCCTCCTTCAGATAATGCCGAGTATTTCGTACCCCGACGACAGGAATTTCGACAGCTCCTCGGCCGAAAGCTTTTTCTGTGCGATCTGCGCGAGACCGTACATAAACGAGGCATACTTTTCGGCGCGTTCCGGGTCCTCCGCGGCAAGGGTGCAAAGCTTTTCGTAAAGCTTCGACGACGCGTTCAGAGTGAGCGAATAATCCACCGGGAATTCGGGCGCCTTTTCTCCCGGAGCCGTGTAAAGCTTCATCATATCGGCAAATCTGCGTGACTGCTCGCTGACGAGCAGGAGAGCCGGAACCTCGGTGTCTTTGAGATTTTCGCATTTTACTCCGAGCTTTTCGTTGCCCGAGACCTTCCTGAAAAGATCCCTTACGGCATCCGGTAGATCGGCCGTGCCCTCCGCCTTCTGAGCGTCGGTGATCGCCGCGTCGACCCTTACGAATTCGAGCCCCGCGTCGTATTCCTCGAGGGAAGTCAGGTACTGAGCGTCGAGGGGAAGATCGAATATCGCGGTTTTTATCCCCGAATCCGAAAGCATCGAAATGTATTTTGCCTGAAGAGCGGTGTCCGTCGCGTAATACACCGTCTTTTTCTTTTCTTCCTTTTTCTCTTCGGGCTTATCTTCGGCCGCTTCTGCGCCGTCATCGGATTTTTTGCCGTTTCCGGTATATTCGGAAATCGTTGCAAAGGTGCCGTCGGTCAGGCGGAGAAGAAGATTGTCCTTTATCCTGTCGTAAAACTTGCGGTCGCGGATGCACGCGTACTCGATGAAGATGCGGACGTCTCCGAAAACCGCTTCGTATTTTTCGCGGTCGGACGTGGCGAGTGAATTGAATTTGTCTGCCGTCTTTTTAACGATGAACTGTCCTATGCGCTTTACGTACGCGCTGTCCTGAAGATAGCTGCGGGAAACGTTCAGCGGAAGCTCGGGGCAGTCGAGAGCTCCGCGGAGCATGAGAAGATAATCGGGAAGGACCTCTTTTATATTGTCGGCGACGAACACCTGATTGTAAAAGAGCTTGACCTGACCCTCGAGCGACTGGGTCTCGCTTCTTATCTTCGGGAAATAAAGGATCCCCTTGAAATTCAGCGGATAGTCGGCGTTGACGTGTATGTGGAACAGCGGATCCTCCGGATCGGCGAAAAGTTTGTGGTAAAAAGCGGTATATTCCTCGTCGGTGATTTCGGAAGCCGACCGCGACCAGAGCGGAGTCGTATCGTTGATCGGCTTTTTCTCCTTGTCCTCCTCGGCCTTTTTTTCGTCTTTGTCGCTGTCATCGTCCTCCAGGGAGGAAAAATAGATGGGGACCGGAATGAAGGAACAGTATTTGTCGAGGACCCGCTTCAGGGTGTAGTCGTTTAGATAATCCTTTTCCTCGTCGGTTATATGCATCACGACGGAGGTGCCGCGCTCGGTTCTGTCGGAGGGGGTGATCTCGTATTCGCCCGACTCTCCGCACTTCCAGTGAACGGCGCCGCCGCCCGCGTAGGAAAGCGTGTCAATTTCGACCGTGTCGCTCACCATGAACGCCGAATAAAAACCGAGTCCGAAGTGACCGATGATGCCCGAGCCGGCCGAATCTCCCGATTCGCTTTTTTCGTATTTGGAGATGAAATCGAGAGCGCCCGAAAGGGCAATCGAGCATATATACTTTTCAAGTTCCTCCGGAGTCATTCCGATTCCGTTGTCGGTCACGGTGACGGTGCCGGCGTTCCGGTCAAGCTCGACGTCGATCCTGAATTCCTCTCCCTCCGGGACCGTCGCCTCGCCAAGCGAGCAGAGGCGGCGCAGCTTGGTAACCGCGTCGGAGGCGTTGGAGACTATCTCGCGAAGAAAAATATCCTTGTCGGAGTAGAGCCACTTTTTTATGATCGGAAAAATGTGCTGTGTTTCGACGGAAATACCGCCTTTTTTGATTTCGCTGTCAGGCATAAAAAAATCAGATCCTTTCGAAATTGATGAACGTCAAAGTAATATCATAAATATTATTATACTCTTTTTTACCGTTTTGTCAAGTTTTTGGGGAAAGGATCCTTTTTTCGCCCGAAATCTCTTGCAAAGAGGCTTTGAATGTGGTATTATATAAGGTCGAACGGGGGTGGCGAACGTGAAAGATCCTGCCGTGATGCGCGCGTGCGCGAAGATCAATCTTTTTCTTGAAGTCGGGGAAAGAAATCCCGGCGGATATCACGATATCGTCACGGTTATGCAGTCGGTCGGACTTTGCGACGAAATATCGGTGACCGCTGAAAGCTCTGCCGTCGCTTCGGTCTCAATTGAATGCGACGATGATTCCGTCCCGTGCGGAAAGGGAAACACCGCTTTCCGCGCCGCCGCGGAATTTATGAAAGCAACGGGCGTGCCGCTTTCCGTCGGTATCTCGATAAAAAAGACAATACCGTCGCAGGCGGGGCTCGGAGGCGGAAGCGCCGACGCCGCGGCCGTCCTTTCCGCGCTTAACAGGATGTCGGGAGACCTTCTTTCCGAAACCGAACTGTCGGAAGCCGCCGCGAACGTCGGAAGCGACGTCCCTTTCTGCCTGCGCGGAGGAACGCGGCTCTGTACGGGAAGGGGAGAGATACTGTCGGAGCCACTTTCGGTACCCCGTTTTCACGTCGTGATAATCAAGCCGCGCGCGGGAGTGTCGACCAAAGCGGCGTATTCGCTTATCGACTCCCTTCCGCCGCGGAGGAAAAAAAGAACGCCTGCCGGATTGCTTTCGGCTCTTGCAAAAGAGAATACCGACAGGATCCCGGGACTGCTTTACAATATTTTCCAGAAGGTCGTGACCGACGGAAAGGACGATATCGCAACGGCGATATCGCTTTTGCGGGAGACGTGCGGATGCTCTCTTCTGTCGGGAAGCGGTTCGTCGGTCTTCGGCCTGACCGCTGACAGAGAGACTGCCGTCGCGGCCGCGGAACGCGCCGCCGGGGTATTCGGAAACAAATCGGTCTTTCTCACCGAAACGACCGATTCGTCAATCTATTATCAGGAATAACAACAATCAGGAAAAATAAACAGCGGAGAAAAGAAAATGCCGGAAAAACAGATAATTCACGGACGCGGCAACGCCGCGATGTTCGACGAATACATGGATTTCATCAACTACGTATTCGGATTCAACGGAAACCAGAGCGATTTCAAGAAACTGCTTCCTAAGCTCTACAGGCCGGAGTACGATCCGGCGGGTCACTCCTACGTCACGACGGTTGACGGAAAGATCAAAGCCGCGGTCGGCGCGTTCGATCACGATCTGGTCGTCTGCGGAGAGCGTCTTAAAGTCCGCGGAATAGGGAACGTCGCCGTTCACCCTTATGAAAGATCCCGCGGATATATGAAGGAGCTTATGAAGCTTGCCGTGAACGATATGATAGCCGAGGGCGTGGATATGTCGGCGCTGGGAGGCAGGCGCCAGAGATACCGCTATTTTTCCTTCGACAAGGTCGGAAGCAAGATAGGCATGTCCTTCAACGACGACAACATCCGGCACACCTTCGGGAAGGATTTCAAGCCTTGCTTCTCCTTCAGAAAGATAAAGCCGGAAGACGCGGACGTCCTTGCCGCGGTAAAGAAACTTGCCGAAAGCCAGAAGCTCTACGGTGTCAGAGAGACCGAACGATACTACGATATCCTCGTCAGCTGGGAGTATTCGGCGTACGCCGCGTTTTTCAAAGACGAATTCGCCGGTTACTGCCTGATGAAGGACAGCTCGGTATCCGAAATGCTGATCTGCGATCCCTTCCTCCCCTGGACGCCCGAATTCATCCGCGATCTTTTCGTCTTCAACGGCAAAGGAAAACTCAGCGTGGCCCTTCCGTTCCATCTTTCAAACTATATCGAGATGATATTCGATATCGCCGAATACTACGACGTGGGACCGGCAAAATCCTTCAGCATCTTCAATTACAAAAAGGTCATCGGCGCGTTCCTTCGCCTGCGCGCATCCTGCGTGTCGCTTCCCGACGGAGAGCTGACGGTGAATATCGAGGGCATCGCAAAAGAGGAGCGCCTGCGCATATCGGTGAAGGACGGGGTTCCTTCGGTTGAAGATACCGACGCCGAGCCGGATCTCGAGCTTTCGCATATCGAGGCGATGGATCTTTTCTTCGCCCCGTACCGTCCCGAGCGCGACCGCCTGCCGGCTCCCGTCAGGACCTGGCTGCCTCTTCCGCTGTTCGTATACAGCGCGGATACCGTCTGATGACCGAAAATCTCCCGTCGTTTGACGAGTGGTACCGTGGCGACAGCAAAAGACTGTTCGAGATTCTCTCGATCTTTCTGAATCTCGCGCCCGGATACGTTACGCGGGAGGCGGTCGGCGAAATGACCGCAGGGACAAGCGGGAACGAGACTTTTGCCGTCGCGAATCTCGCGGCGGCCGCATGCGGGATCGACGCGTGGAACAGTCCGCGGGACAGGGCTTTTTTCAGGGATCTGTTTCTTCCGTGCTTCCGGCGGCTCGATCCCGCCCCGTTTCTGAACGATCCTTTTACGAAAGAGATCGTTTTTCCGGCTGCCGAGCGCGGACGTTGGACGCTCGGGATGAAAAAATGCGCGGCGTACGAGTGCTTCGTCGCCGACGACCCGCGCGTCGAAAAGACGCCCGTAGGGTACCGGGTAATACCGCAGATAGGATTCTTTTCGGAAGATTACGCCTATCCGGCGGTATGCGAGAACGGTCGCGAATGGATGACCCTGATGCCCAACGAGATCGTCACGACCCGTCCTGCCGTCGATGCATCCCGGGGGGACGTGCTGACCTTCGGCCTCGGACTCGGATACTTCGCCTTTTCGGCGGCGCGAAAGCCGGAGGTTGACTCGGTGACCGTCTGCGAACTGAGCGCCGACGTGATATCGCTGTTTCGCGAATTCATCCTTCCGCAGTTCCCCGAAAAAGAAAAGATTACCATCGTTAACGCCGACGCTTTCGACTTTGCCGCCGAAGGAATGACGCGTTTCGATACCGTTTTCTGCGATATCTGGCACGATCCGTCCGACGGAGTTCCGCTTTACCTCCGGATGAAGGAGTACGAAGCGAAAAACCCCGGACCCGATTATCACTACTGGCTTGAAAAAACGTTACAATTATACGTCTGAGGAATTACAAACATGCTCGAGATCAGAGATCTGCGGTTTTCCGCCGCGGACCCGGCGTTTCCCGGAAGCGCCGAAAAAAACATATTGAACGGAGTGTCGCTGACGGTTGAAAGCGGCAGATTCGTCGTTTTGACCGGCCCCAACGGAGGAGGCAAGACGACTCTTGCCAAATGCATAATGGGGCTTATGACCCCGTCCTCCGGAAGCATTATTTTCGACGGCGAGGATATCACCGGTCTCAGCGTCACCGAGAGGGCATCGCGCGGGATAAGCTACGGCTTTCAGCAGCCGCCGCGTTTCAAGGGGCTGAAGGTCCGCGATCTTCTCTGCATCGCCTCCGGGAACGATAAACTGTCGACCGCCGACTGCTGCAGATTCCTGAACAGGGTAGGTCTTTGCGCCGGTGACTACGTCGACAGGGAGGCGGACGCGTCGCTGTCCGGAGGAGAGATCAAAAGAATAGAGATCGCCACGATACTCGCACGTTCGTCGAAGGTAATGATATTCGACGAGCCGGAGGCGGGGATAGATCTCTGGTCCTTCGCACGGCTGACCGAGACCTTCAGGGAACTTCACAAAAACTCCGACGCCACGATAATCATCATCTCACACCAGGAGAGAATCATCGGACTTGCCGACGAAATCGTCGTTCTTTCGGACGGAGTCATAACCTCCCGCGGCAGCCGCGAGGAGGTCTTCCCGCAGATTCTTTCGGGTTCGGTCGCCGGCTGCAGATACGGTTGCGACGTACGCGACGGGGAGGCGAAATAAGATGACG
>JAEEGL016107944.1_pt1 | contig 12115 bp, 12 predicted proteins | sample 9134231 | NCBI WGS metagenome assembly JAEEGL01 (sample SAMN16246548, study PRJNA631951) | gut metagenome | biome: gut microbiome; feature: rumen; material: fiber-attached | host: Bos | place: Iran: Karaj | collected 2018-10
ATGATGCAAGACCGGGAATGATAATATCTTCTCCTTTAAGAGATAAAAATGGAAATGTTTTATTGCAAATAAATTCTGAATTAACAGAATATACAATAAACAGGCTACATGATCTCTCATATAGGGGAGTTTATATATATGACGAGTTAACAAAGGATATAAAAACATCTGAAAATATATCTGAAAGTTTAAGAGCACAAATCACCCATAAATTAGGGGACATGTCTGTAGATAGCTGTATTCTTGCTGCCGGAATAATAGTAAATGGTATTTTAGACAGCGAGACGGGAAAAAAACAGATTGTAATGGAAATGTCTGCCTTAAATGAATATGATATAAGAACTCATCAACATTCAGTCAATGTAGCAATATATGCTGCATCTCTTGCGGTAAAGCTTGGATGGACTATAAAGGAAATAGAAGATGTTGCTTTGGCAGGGCTTTTGCATGATATCGGGAAATCAAAATTACCCATATCCTTATTAAATAAAGAAGGAGAATTGTCTTCTGCTGAAATAAATGCCTTACACAGTCATGTGGAATACAGTTACCAAATGATAAGAGGACGGCATGATATTCCGGCTGTTGTAGTTTCCGGAGTATATACACATCACGAAAACATGGATGGCACCGGATACCCAAGGCATTTATCAGGAAAAAAAATATATAAATATGGGCGAGTATTAAGAATATGCGATGTTTGGGATGCTCTTACAAGCGAACGAAGCTACAAAAAAAGAATAAGTCCCACAGAGTCCTTAAAAATCATGGAAAAACAAGTAGGGACAAGCTTTGATCCGAACTTTTTTAAAGTGTTTAAGAAAAGCATCATTCCATATCCCGAAGGAGTACCTGTAATGCTAAGCAATCATAAACCAGCTATTGTTGTTAAAAATACATTGGGGTTCCCGGTAGATCCGATTATAAAATATGAAAACGGCACAGAGGAAAATCTGGCCGAATCTCCGCTTTATATCCTGGATTTTGATATATGATTTTTATAATTTCGAAAATATTTTCTGTCATGATGAAAATCAGGACAGAATTTTTTTGTATAATATACATATGTTTTATGATTATTTAGAAAGAAGGTGGGTATTTTATGAAATATGCAAAGAAAATATTTAAATGGATCCTTGTTTTTCTTGCTATATATTATGTTATATGTAATATTTTAGCGATAATGATCGTTTGGATCGATGAAAAAGAAATGAAAAAACAAATAAGAGCCGTAGAAAAGGCATGTAAGAACAGGCAAGATATAAGTAATAGAAATAAAAATAGATTATCTTTTTTAAATATATGATCTGAGGAGGGCTTATGAAAATAGTAGTAATCCTGATTATTGCAATATTGGGAGTTTATGTTTATTTGACATATTTCAAAGACTTAAAGAATCCTTTTAGCAGTGAAAAATTGAAAGCTGTAGGCAATGGTCAGCATGGAACAGCTCATTGGGGAACCCGAAAGGATCTTCAAAAAGCTTTTACCGCTGTAGAATATCGTCCGGATCTTTGGCGACAAGGGATAAATCTTCCTACAGCAGAAGGTCTTATTATTCATTGTGAAGATGTTTACGGTTACCACGAAATGGGGCCGGAGCCAACAGAAACTGATTTTAAGACAAAATTGTTGAATTTTTCAAAAGGGTTTATTGAAAATAAGATACAGCAAATAACCGGGAAAAATTCTGATATTCCGCGAGAAGTTAATGGAGAAAAGCCGATATATGCATATGTTGATACTAATGATGTGCACGCGCTTATGATTGGTGCTGCCGGTATTGGTAAAACAGCATTTTTCTTATATCCAAATATAGAATATTGCTGTGCAGTAGGAATGAGCTTTATCACGACCGATACAAAGGGTGATCTTTATGCAAATACCGGGACGATTGCTGAAAAATATTACGGCTACGATGTAAAAGTTATAGATTTAAGGCATCCGCTTCAAAGCTCCGGATACAACATGTTATATCAGATAAATAAAAACATGCATAAATATCTTAAAGCATTGGATGAAGGAAGCAATAAGGCTGACGCATATTATGCAAAAGCTGAAAAAGGTGCAAAGATTGTTGCAAAATCTATTGTTTTATCTGGGATGAAGCCATCAGATATGGGGCCTAATTCATTCTTCTATGAGTCTGCTGAAGGTATTGTAACTGCAATAATACTTTTATTATCCCGATATGGATATTCAGGGAAAAACCCAGAGACTGGCGAATATGAAACTGAAAAGCATATCGTATCTGTATTTAGGCTTATCCAGGATCTTATGGAAAAGACTCCATCAGGTGATGAAAATGGATTGGATGAAATTAAACTAAAGACATTGTTAGATTTTGTCCGAGAAGATGACAGAGCAAGTATGTATGCTGCTTCGGCGCTTGAATCAGCAGATGAAACATCAAGATCTGTTATGTCTACTGCGATGTCAAAACTTTTGTCTTTTTTGGATCTTGAAATGGAGCAAATATTTTGCTTTAAAAATGAACTTGACGCCGAGTCTTTTACTAAAAAGAAAACTGCCGTATATATCGTAATGCCCGAAGAAGATCCGTCAAAATTCTTCTGCGGCTCATTAATCATTCAGCAATTGTACCAGGAATTGCTTGTAATAGCCTCGAACAATAAAAAACATCCGAATGTTTTGGATAAAAGAGTTATGTTTTATTGTGATGAGATTGGAACAATGCCTAAAATAGAGGGTATAGAAGCAATGTTTTCGGCAGCACGTTCACGTAAGATCAGTATCGTTGCTATTGTCCAGCTCCTGGATCAGTTTGAACGTACATATGGCAAAGAAAGCGCTAAAATAATTGCAGATAACTGTCAGTTGACTATATTTGGCGGATTTGCGCCTACTTCTGAAATGGCAAAGACCTTATCAGCGGCCCTTGGTAAACAGACAGTAGAGTCTGAAAGTATAACCTATAAAAAACAAGGCATGATCAAAGCTTTGGATAAAAAAGAGAGTTATTCAAAGAACATGATCGAACGTCCGCTTATGACAGAAGACGAGTTAAAAAGCATTCCCAAGGGCAACTTTGTTGTAATGAAAACCGGACAACCCCCTTTCCGCACTCGTATGAAGCTGTTTTTACGTTGGGGAATAACCTTCGAAGAACCATATTCCATTTCTGAACATTTATCTCGTAAAGCATTGTATATTGATACGGACGATCTTTGGGATAGGATATTAGGAGATAATCCTGATGCGGAAAGAATAGCAATGGAAAAAGGTATGGCAACTGAAAATGAATTTGATGATGAAATCGAAGGCGATGAACAGGTTGAACAAGATGAATATGATGAAGGAGATGATCCAAATTCATTTATCGATGAACTGGATGGCGTAGATGAATCTGACAATTATGTTCCTCACAAAATTGTTTAAAATAGACATTATTAGACTAAATTAGATATAATATATAAATAAAAATCAAATAATTTTCAAAAGGGCAGATATGAATACACATATTTGCTCTTTTTTTGTTGATATAAGCAAAGAAACAAACTTTGGAGGAAATATGTGTGATATAAAAAGCTGTTCCAATTGCAAAAATCGAAAGTTTTATTTTGGCGACTCTTTTGACTATTGTATGGATTACGAAATGTCAGATGACACAAAGAAAACGGCCGCTAATTGCTCTCGATATAAAAAAGAAGAGAAAAATGAAGATGAAGAAGAATATTGCCCGTCTTCATCGGCAGGAGATTACAGTCCTTCATGTCCGTGGAATGCTCCCGGCATGAGTGTTAGTGATTTTATTTGAAGGTTGAATGTTTATGCATGCATTGATTGTTCTAAATAAGGAGGAAAAGAATATGGCTATTATAAGTGCAAATGAAGAAACTCTCTTTGATCTGAGAGGAACAAGAAAGATAATTTTTGACAATCTGATCCAGGAGTCAGCTCGTATCCGTGACACTTTTACAAGAGTAAAGGTAGATGGTACTGCAAAGAAGCCGCTTTATATGGATAGCAATAAAAATATCGTTATCGCACGATCTTCAAGGGCTGCTTTGCATAAAGATGTTTCAGAGTATGCTTTCGGACAGGCTTGTCAGTATATTGGCGTACCGGCTCCGTATATGAAGAAGTGCTATGAGCAGGGTCTTGATGATCTGGTAGAAGAAAACATTAAGCGTCAGCTTAAGTTCAAGGAATCTCAGCCCGAAGGCTTAGATGTTTTCTCTAATCTCATTGCTCTTGAAAGCGAGGGTGTTTGCGAGGCGTTTGTTACAAACAAATACAGCTTCGGATTCCAGACCCCGGAAGTTCTTGAGACGATCAAGGAGTGTATGCCGGAGAAATATCAGCCGAATCAGGCTTATCTTTCAAAGCAGCGTTGCCATATCCGTTTTATCGACTTTGATAATCCAGAAGATGTAAATGGCGAGAAGATGTCTGTAGGCTTTACTGTAGGTACCAGCGATGTCGGCAAGAGTGCTTTGCAGGTAAGATTCTTTATCTATAAGTTTGCTTGCAAGAACGGTATTGTATCCGGTTCAAAAGGCGGAGTTCTTTATCGCCAGACACATATCGGAGAGCCGTTCACATTGGACAATATTGCGGCATTCAGAAAGAGTTTTCAGGATATTGAGCTTCTTCGTGAAGAGGGCCTTGAATTGATTAAAGCATCTCAGACACGCCTTATGAACGAGAAGGAAATGAATCAGATCCTGGATGCATGTAGGAAAAATGCTTGCAACATTGGTGAAAAAGAGCGTACTCAGATCATTGATCTGGCCAGAAACCGTTATGGTCATACCAAATGGGGGCTTATCAATGGCATTACGGAGGTTGCTCAGAATCACACGCTTGATACGCGCCTTGCATATGAGGTTTGGGCAGGACGCTTGTTGCAGGCAGTTTAATAGAATTAGTCAATCTTAGAATTGACGGAAAGGAGAAAAGTATGAGGAACAACGGCGGTTTTGATCCGGAAGCTTTTATCATGTTTTTAGTTGTTACAATCCTTAGCGTTGCTTATATTGCTAACATGCTTTAATATGATAATTGTTTGGATAAATACTTTTTTAGAAATACTAACATGCAAGTCGTTAGGTATTCCTCAAAATTCTTCGTAATTTTAAGAATTTATTAAGCCTGGATGATTATATGATCATTCAGGCTCTTTTTTTGTAAGAAACAATTATATAAAGAAAAAATATAAAAAGCAGAAAAAAGAATAAAAAATAATAAAAATATAAAATAAAACAAAAATTCGGTATAAAAATGATATAATATACAAATAAAGGAGGGTACATTATGTTTGAACAGATAATTTTTACAACAAAACCATTGCTTATGAGAGCAAAAGGTCTTACGGAAGGTCTTAAAGGAAGAACGCTTATAACACATTTTACGTATGCAAATGTCGAGTTAACACTGGCGGCTTATTCAGACACTCCTTGTCTGATTTTTATGATCGATGATGCAATCGGCGAAAAAGAAGAAAATGAAATAAAGAAATTATGCCAGCTTAAGAGTACGATCCGGTCTTTTGTTGTTACGTCTCACGATGTATATAAGAAGATAAGAGATATCCAGAACAACTATGACGGAATCTTCTTGTATTCTTCATACATTGATATCATGGAGCATAACAGCACTATTGTAGCTATCATAAAAGAAAAGTTTTCTGGCGGCACAAGGCTTCCTCTTGTATTTGTTGTTGATGACGACGTATTTTATGCGCGTGAGATCGCCAAAATGCTTAAATCCGATTATGCAGTCAGAATCTGCAATTCTCCGGATGATCTTATAGCTAAGATCGTGAAAGAAGAGCCTAATGTCATTGTTATGGATTATGAAATGCCCGGAGTAAATGGTGGGGAAATTACAAAACTGCTAAAAGATAACCCTAATTATCAGAAGATTCCTGTAATCCTTACCAGCGGCATCAATTATGAGATGGCTGAAGAAATAATGAAGTCTCGAATCTTTGATGACTATGTAAGCAAAAGGCAGCTTCGTGAGCTGAAAACGAAAATCGAAAAATTTTTGAATCGGGAATAATCACTGTAAAAAATAAGATATAATATAAATATGTTATAAACAGTAAACTAAAACAAAAAGGGCAGATATGTTTCTGTTCTTTTTGTTTTTTCTATTTTAAACGAAAGAGAGGAATAAAACATGAGTAATAAAGGCTCTAATGGTGTCCAGGTTACATTTGGCACTAATGGGGGTGTTTTTGAAGTAATTTCAAAGACGATCAAAAATTCAGTGGCCGCAGGTGGAGAATTTGTTTGTCTGGATATTGCTAATATTCAAAATAAAAACGAGAAGATCAGCTTGCGTGTGTTTAGCGATTCTCCGGTATTTAATCAGGCCAAGAACCTGAATGAAGGAGATAAGGTGTTCAATGTTTTTTGTAACTGGAAGCAGGAACAGAAGATCAAAAAAGAAGAAAACGGAAAGATGACAAAGGATGTTAAGCTTATGACTAAGCCTATTTCTTTTGAAATCGTTCCGGATGATGTTACAAATTTCTGTCAGTTGTCCAAAGCAGCATCATCTGCTATAATTGGAACAAATGGGGAGAAGTATAGGATCATAGACGAGGTTCGCATCAATGACAAAGGATATATAACTTTTGTTTTAGGGAATGTAAATGCTCTTACTGAAAGGTATATAGCACGTTGCTTTCCGGATGCCCCGTTTTATGATAAAGCAAAAGAACTTGTACAGGGAGATGTTATATATGATGCAAAATGCTCCCTTGTAAAAAGATCATTTAAGCAGAATGATGGATCTTATGTAGACGAGTTCTTATATGGTATCCGTACATTTTGCAAAGAAACACAGACAAGTACTGATAAGGTTATTGTAGAAGCCCGAAATATCGATCCGATCAATAATATCGTCGGTTTTGGGAAATAATGGGAATAATCCTTACGGTATTTTTATAAAGCAGGAGGATGAAAAATGATTTGTTTAATAGTGTTTATACTGGCAATCATTGCCTATAGGGTAATAAACAGCACAAGATGTGCTGCGCAGAACAAAACTTCTAATATAGAAGTTATAAAAAATTCAGTTCCGGTCATGAAGAGCCCCGTTGAAAAACTTGTATATCTTTCGAATACGAAGGGAAAATTTGGTACTCTTGAAAAAGGTACCAAAGAATGGCTGGCAGAGAAAAGATATTATGAAAAGGTGGAAGATTATTTGTTTCAGTTGTTTCCGGATCTTGAAGAATGGGACTTTTGCCCGGATTCAAGGTATAAAGGAATGTTTTATTTGAAGCATAAAAAATGGGACAATACCATATCATATATCTTAAAAAGCGGGGAAAAGGGAAAACGTACAGTTTATTCAAGCAGTCTGTATCTTAACGAAAAGAAACAGGATGAAAAGACGAAGGTTTTCTCTTTGCCGGAAAACTCATGGATGGCTACCAGATTTTTAACAGAAATCGTACCGATCCTTGAATCTACCGGACAGACCACGGTATCGTTAAACGAAGACGAACTCGGGTTTGCAGAAAAGCTTGTTGATCTTATCAACAATAGCGGCAAATACCTGGCAGAATTAACAAATGGCAATACTGAAATTAACGTTATCGCCGGCTGATAAATTTTGCAACATTTATATAGCACTGGATCAATTAAGTTCCGGTGCTTTTTATTTGCGATTTTATGGGTTTATTTTCTATTTTGTAAAGAAAATATGTATAATATATATAATAAAATTTTTACACATTCAAAAGAGCGGACAACAATTTGCCTGCTCTTTTTGTTTTTTATATATCGAACATTAAGGAAAAGGAGGATATCATATGATAGATGTAAACAACAACAAAATAATCTTTGTTGATATGGATGGTGTTCTTGCCAAATGGGAAGACGACGGCCAGGATCCGAGATCAGAAGGCTTTATGCTTTCAAGAAAACCGGATTATTCGGCGATCAATTTAGTAAAAGAATTAAAGAGAGCTGGTTACGAGATAGCTATTCTTTCAGCAGTTTATAACACAAATGCCGAGCTTGAGAAGATCGAATGGCTCAAACGTTATGGACTTGGCGATGTAGCACACTTTTTTGTACCATATGGCAGCAATAAAGCCGAGGCTGTAAACAGTCTTACAAAGGCAAAAAAGGTTCTCATCGATGATTTTTCAAAAAATCTCAGGGACTGGGAAGCTGCCGGACTTACTGCCGTCAAGTATTACAATGGCATTAATGGGACAAAAGGTTCGTGGAAAAACAAGAGATCAATCTCACATGAGATGAAGACAGAGCAGCAGGTGGAAGTAATCCGCTGTGCATAGCATAAGGAGGATAAAATGGCTGTAGAAATAACAGAACAGAAAAATGAAAGTACAAGGGATACTTTTCGAACAACATCTTTTGATAAAAAGGGTAATTTACAGAAATCCCTTTCAAATTTATTTCCGGTAAAATCTGATGAGGGATACAATCTCAATAGGTATAAAACCGGAATAGAAGCAATAAAAGAGTGGATCAAGGATCCCTTCGACCTTTCAGAGATCGAAGAAGGTGTTGAAGGTGGGTTACTTGGCGCATCTGATGTTGATGACATTCAGAAAGCTCTTAACCGTAAACTTTCCAAAGAACTCACAAGATATCTTAAGGCTGAAAAGGAAGAAAGCCGAAACATCTTCCTTGCCCCCAAAAAGGTATTTGAAATGGGGGGAGAGTTGTATCGTCAGGCTCCGGATGCCATTGTTATAAACAAGAAAAACCGGACTATAGAAACAATCCGATACAAGACAAAAGCTGCTACAGGAATAACAAAGGGTATAAAGACAGCAAAAAGTGCTGATGATTTCAAGAATCTTGAAAAATTCTATGATCTTTATGCTGATCTTCTTTACGTTCGTCAAAATATCAAAGAGCTTTGGAGCACAATTGAGGAAGATGTTAATGATTCAAACTATACAATAGCTTGCAATTATTATTTTCTCAAGAAGACTTCAGATAAAGGAGATAACATTTCTCCCTGCTTCTTTGATGATGGAAATACTGTTATCGGCTTAACAGAGCTCCATAATCTTGACGAGACTGATCATCCGACAGAACTGGATGATTTGTTTAAGAAATATATTGAAGTAGCAACAACGGTAGGATTTGAATGTGATAAGAACAATTGCACTTACTGTAATTACAGAGTTATCTGTAATTATCAGAAAAGCCGTGTAATAGCAGACGAGGATGCTAAGTCATCTCCAACCATTATGGATATGGATAAAGTGATCTTGTCAGATGCTCAGCAGGCAGTAATTGATACTGTTATGGATGGTCTTTTTTAGTGTTTGATATTGAAAATTCCACCATTTTGTATTAGAATACTCATATAAAAGATTTACATCGTTTATATGGGTATTCTTTCTTTTATTATTTTTGAAAGGAGGAAGCCAGATGGGAGGATATATTATGGCGAAAAAACATAATAAACCTATCAAACCAAATATCGGAGCACTTCATGGACATATAGGGATGAGTATTATAAAAACAATACGAAAAACCCCTCGCCCTGATTTTACAGAAATGGATAAACAGATATGCGAATATTCTCAAAAAGTCATGGCTGAAAAAGCAAATGAGCAATACTAATATTGTTATTGAAAAAGAATTGTAAAAAATATTTTTATATAGGATATAATATATAAGTAACTATAAACAAAAAGAACAAAAAGAGCAGACATAGATTTGTTTGTTCTTTTTGTTCTTTTTCATTCTTTTTTTAGGAGGATAAAAAAATGGCAAACGAAAGAGCGATAAAGGTTAACGCCGGAGCAGGATCCGGAAAAACATTTACAATGACATATCTTTTTTGGAAATTAGTAAATGCTATGCTTCAGAAAGGAGAGTCGGTAAATGATATTTTGAAAAGCATTCTGGTTACCAGTTTTACAAATGCCGGAGTATCAGAATTAATAGGAAGAATAGCTGCTGCATTGGCTAAATATGCAGTATCGGCTGATCAAATCCAGGCTGCAACATTTGATGGTTTGTATTTTCAGTGGGTTCAGGACAATTATAAATTGCTCGGATTCCCGGAAATGCCCAAATTGTTAACAGCTGAATGGCAAAAACAGTATGTTGAAGATATTCTTGTTGATAAAACAATCCCGGGGATTGATTATTCAAGAATGTCTTTTGACGTGAAAAATGGCGATACTCATTCATGGGTTATCGACATCGTAGCGACTTGCTTCAATACAATACAAACCTATCATTTATATGGACAGGTTGATGCAGAAGACAAGTTGTATGAATTGATAAAAAATTCCCCGAACGCCGGAGGGCTGACAGAAACAGCGGTTAATGAGATCTACAATATTTACAAAGATTTCGATGATCGCTTAAAAGCTGAGAACCTGCTTACATTTTCACATATGCAGGGGTGTATCGATCAGTTGCTAAAGGTTGATCCGGATTTTATCAAAAACCAGGGATATAAATTCCTGATAGTTGATGAGTTCCAGGATACAAATGAGTATCAGATCGGAACTATCAAAGAGATAATGGCAGGTAAGGACTTTCAGAAGGCAGTGTTTGTCGGAGACGACAATCAGGCCATTTATTCTTTCAGAGATACAACTCCGGATTACATAATCAATCTTGAGAAGTATCTGGGAGAACCTGTTAAGGAGCTTTTCCTTCTTGAAAACAGAAGGTCCACTCCGGAAATAATCGAGCCGGCCAATAAGCTTATCGAGCTTAATGAGGATAGGGTTATAAAAGACCTTGTTCCTACCCGAGATCATGGCAAAAAAGTATCTATAAAAGGATACCATGACACCCGGTCGATGCATGAGGCAAAAAAGAACTCAGAAGAAGAGGATATCGCAGCACAGATCATCGAAATGATCAAATCCGGAGAGCATAAAGCCGAGGATATTGCTGTTATTGGCAGAAAAAGAGGAGATGTTTACAAGATAGGCACCCTTCTTTCAGAAGCCGGGATCCCCTGGGTATCTAAAAATCCCATGAATCTTCTTGAGAACAGCAAGGTACAGGCAGCCCTTGCATTATCTGATGCCTTTTACAATCCGGATATTTCGACTAACTATCTTGCATATCTTACTGCGAAGTACGATGGAAAGATAATGGAAGTTGAGCCGGCAATAGTAAAAAGCGAGATGAACCAGCTGCAGGAAATGTTCACAATGATGGACGCTTACAGCTTTGAAGAGCAGCAGGATGCATTCCACAAACTTCTCAACGATCTGAAATATGATAAAGATGAGATTTATGAGTATTTTCTTGATCTTTTATATGCAAATGAGGATCTTCCTTCAGAACTTGCATATACCAGAGTGTTTAAGAAGTACGGAAACACAATGGAAAAAAAGATGGATCAGAAATACAATGGCGTAACCCTTGTAACGGCGCATTCTTCAAAAGGTCTTGAATGGCCGGTTGTCTTCCTGACATTATCGTCGTGGGACAATCCTCATCTGCACAGAAACACAAAGAAAGGATATCTTGATCTTGAAGAGTCGAGAAGACTTCTTTTTGTGGCAATGACAAGGGCCAGAGATGAACTTTATATCTCGGGTAAATATAATGCATACGGTACGGAGAAAGACGGCTATACATACAATCAGTTCTTACATGATCTGTATGTTATCCAGGATATGACTTTCGATCCGACCGATTACGACAAATTAAACAGGCGTGCAGAGAAAGAGGAAAAGGCTCGCAAGGAAAAATATGAAAGACGCAAGAAACAGGATGACTTCAATGTTCTTTTCTCAAACAAGAAAAAGAGCAACGGAGAAATGTCCGAAGAAGATATTAAGGCTTACAATAAGCTCGTGCTTGGTTCAAAGCAGATGTCTTTAGCTGATTTCGTTTAATTTTTTATTTTGGGCAGTATCTCTTATTGAGGTACTGCTTTTTTATTTTATGAAATTATAATAAAAAAACAGATATAATATAAATATATTTATATGTTTCACAAAAAGGGCAGATACTTATTTGTCCTTTATTTTTTTTGAAATCATTATAAATCTCCTTCCTGGTAGTTATCTTGGCACTCTTCGTCGATAAGGTTCTGAAGATTAGCCCAATATGACAAATTGCAATCATATCTTCCATTGAAAACATAGCTCTCGGCTACATTATCAACA
>JAEEGL017147983.1_pt1 | contig 12115 bp, 11 predicted proteins | sample 9134231 | NCBI WGS metagenome assembly JAEEGL01 (sample SAMN16246548, study PRJNA631951) | gut metagenome | biome: gut microbiome; feature: rumen; material: fiber-attached | host: Bos | place: Iran: Karaj | collected 2018-10
CAGGCTTGTCGGGATGAACGATAGAGCGTTATCTCGGAAGTTAATTTAGCACCTTTTAACGATGAACCCCCCTTTGCCCCATTTTGGAAAAAGTGTAGGATTCGGAAGGAAAAACAAGAAAACAGGAATAGTCGGCAAAGTGCCGTAAAACGGGGCATTTTGGGGCTTTTCGTGACAGGAGAATTTTATGATTAAGATACTTTTCGTGTGCCACGGAAATATATGTCGTAGCCCTATGGCTGAATTTATATTTAAAGACATGGTTGAAAAATTAAATATAAAAGATTCTTTTCTAATAGAATCTAGAGCCACAAGCAGTGAAGAAATATATAATGGAATAGGTAATAAAATATATCCTCCTGCAAGAAAAGAACTCATTAATTTAGGTATAGGTAAAACACCATATACTAATTTTGAGAATAAGAGGGCAGAGATTCTAACAAAGAAAGATTATGATAATTTTGATTATTTGATTTGCGCTGATACTTACAATATAAGTAACACTTTAAGAATAGTTGGAAAAGATGATTCAAATAAGATAAAATTATTGCTTGATTATGCAGGATATCATAATAAATCTATTAGTGATCCATGGTATACTGGAAACTTCAAAGAAACAAGTAAAGATATAATTGAAGGTTTAAAAGGTCTTTTAGAATATCTAAAAGAAAGAAAACTTATATAAAAACCTTGACATTGTGTTAATAATATAATATTATTATTTATGGTACATTTTTAAACCCACAAAAAGCCCTTAAAATAAATTTAAGGAGGAAAACTAACTATGAAAACTTATATGGCAAGTGCCCAAACTGTACAAAGAGAATGGTTTATTGTTGATGCTACTGGAATGGCTTTAGGTCGTCTAGCTACTCAAGTTGCCGCTACACTTAGAGGTAAGAATAAGCCAATCTATACTCCAAACTGCGATTGTGGAGATTACGTAATCGTAATTAATGCTGACAAGATTAAATTAACAGGTAAAAAATGGGATCAAAAGATTTACTACCATCATTCTGATTACAACGGAGGCTTAACAGCAACTGTTGCTAAAGATCAAATGAAGAAATTCCCTACAAGAATGGTTGAAGAAGCTATTAAAGGTATGCTACCTCATACAAAACTTGGTGATCAATGCTTTAGACATTTATTTGTTTATGCAGGTTCTGATTATGCTCAAAAGGCACAACAACCAAAGGAATTAAAGGTTATTAAGTAGGAGGAAGAAGAATTATGGCAAAGAAGACTCAATATTTAGGAACTGGACGTAGAAAGAGCTCAGTTGCTCGTGTACGTTTAACTACAGGTAAGGGAACAATTACAATTAACGGTAGAACATTTGAAGATTATATCCCATCAGCAGCTATTAGACTAGATGTACTTCAACCACTTGAATTAACTGAATCAAAAGAAAAGTTTGATATCGATGTTAATGTTTGTGGCGGTGGTATCTCAGGACAAGCTGGTGCTATCCGTTTAGGAATCACTAGAGCATTAATGGAAGTTGATCCAGATTTACGTAAGGTATTAAAACCAGCAGGTATGGTTACAAGAGACCCTCGTGCTAAAGAAAGAAAGAAATATGGTCTTAAGAAAGCACGTAGAGCACCTCAATTCTCTAAGAGATAATTTGTACAGTATATTAAAATTAAAGTTAGAAAATGGTTATTTAAAAATAGAAAAAGAAGAGACCCCTCAATCTCTTCTTTTTTTGTGTTATAATTTATGTAGGTGATATTATGAATATAGGTATAATTGGATATGGAAGTATGGGAAAAATGCTTTTAGATAAATTTGATGAATCTAATAGTTATACTTTGTATGTATCAAATAGAAACATTGAAAAACTAAATAACATAGATAAGTCCATTAATGTTTGTAAAACTAATAGTGAACTAGCTAGTAAAGTAGATATAATTATTTTATGCGTTAGACCTATAGATTTTAAAGATGTATTAAATGATATTAAAGATGTTGTAAAAAAAGATTCTATTATTATATCTTTAAATGGAAGTGTTACATTTAATACATTAAGTGGATTAATTAATCATAAAATTGCTAAAGTAATTCCTAGTGTTACTGCAGAAATTAATAAATCACAAACATTAATTTGTTTTAATGATAAAATGAGCGAAAATGATAAAACAAAAGTAGTTGATTTATTTAAGACAATTGGAAGCACAATTATATTAGATGAAAAAGAAATGAGTATGGGCTCTGAACTAGTTAGTTGTATGCCTGGCTTTATAGCTTCTATTTTTGATTGTTTATGCGCTGAAGCCAAAAAACATACGGCTTTAAGTGATGAAGAAATTGCAAAAATGGTTCTTAATACAGTTAATTTTACTAGTGAATTAATGATAAAAAATAATATGACTTTTAGTGAAGTTGTAAATCGTGTCGCTACTAAGGGTGGAATCACAGAAGAAGGAACAAAAGTTATATATGAGCAATTTCCTTCAACTGCAGAATTAGTATTTAAAAATACTCTTGAAAAAAGAAAAGAAACATCTGAAAAAATAGAGAAAATGATTGGATAGGATATTATGAATTCTGATTTAATAAATAAAATATTATTAATAAAAGAAGTACTAGACCCTAAATACATTGTTAGATGTGAAGCTTCTTTAAGATATGATGATAGAAAAGCATATAATTTAATAAATGATAAAGAAAAATTAAAAGAATTATTAAATGTATATGAGACTAGTTGTAGCTTTAAAGAAATATTTAAATATTTAGATAGTCCTGAGGTTAGATATCTATATTGTTCATCTTTTCATGATGCCAAAATATATAATGTAGAATATACAAGTAAAGCATTATATATTTATCTAAATGGTAGCCAAGCTACAAGCTGGCCAAAAGATATGAATAGTAAGATTATTTTAGTATTTTATGGGGCTAAAAATGTAGAAGTAGATAAATTACCAAGCTTCTTTGATAGCTGCGAAATACAGGCTTTAAATAAGCGTCTATTTATAAATATATCATCTACATGTAAATCATGTAGCTTCAGCTTTAAAGATGTTAAATTTGTTAATGTTGAATAGAGACTTTTTAGTCTCTTTTTTTGTTTACCAGTATTTAGTATAATTATATTATAAGGAAGGAGGAATATTATGAGTGAAGTAACAAAATTAAAGATATTATTTTTCTTAAAGTTCTGTGCTGAAGCAATGTTCCTACCATTCTTAGCTATATATTATAAGAGTTTAGGATTTAATACAGCTGCTATAGGTGTATTTCTAGCTATTCCACCTATTGTAGGTATAAGTTTATCTCCTATATATTCTATAATATGTAGGAATATAAAAGTCACGAAAATGATATATATGGTCATAACCATTTTGAATGCTATATGCATGTTTATATTCTTCCAGGTTAAAGACTATTATGCTTTAATTGTATTAATCATATTAATTAATATGTTTCAAGCTAATAACTTTGGAGTACTTGAAGCATTCTCAAGTGTTTGTGCAAACCATAATAAAACAGATTATTCAAAGGTTAGAGTATATGGATCAATAGCTTATGTATTTGGTTTATCTCTATCAGGATTTATAGCTAGATTTAGTTCATTTTATGTAGCTTCTATAGTAGCGATTTGCTTTACTTTAGCAAGTGCAATAATAACTATATTCTTAAATGTTACTAATGAAGAAAAGCATGAGAAACGTAATGTTAAAGCCCTTATTCATAATAAAAAGTACTGGCTATTCACCTTGTTCTTTATGGTATTCTTTGGAACATTAAATGTTGGTGATGATTTTACTTCTACATATATGGAAACAACAAAGAATATGAGTGTTGATGCGATTGGTTATATATTCTCTGTATATGTTATAGTTGAATGTGCTGTAATAATATTTTTGGCTAGATTTAAAAAGAAATTTAAATTTCTTCATCTATATACTATTGCAACAGTAGCAGTAATACTTAGATATATGATATTTGCTTTAGGAGCACCAGCACCAATCATTATGGCTGCAGGACTACTTAAAGGTATAACTTGGGGTATACATGCTTATTTATGGGGACAATATATTGTTCATATAACAGGAAAACACAATGGTACTCTAGCGATTATAGTAGAAGTCTTTATTGTTAATGTATATCAAGCAATATTTAAGATTTTAATGGGTCATGTAATAGATAAGACAAGTTATTATGTATTCTATTTAATACTTGCTTTAATAGAAATACTAATTTTAATCTTCTTCATAATTATTTATAGAAACGATGATTATAGAAGTATGCCTAATAAGAAAAGAAAGAGAAGAGTAAAAAAAGTAGAAGAAACTAAAGAAGAAGATACTAAAATAGAAGAAAAACCTAAAGAAGAATTAGTTCCTACAAATTTAGAGGCACAAGAGGCTGTTTAGCCTCTTTTTTTGTTGACAATTAAAAGAACTTTTGTTAATATTTTAGTGAAGTGATTAATGCTATGTATACATAGTAATGAGCTGAGGCTAATGACCCCTGGACGTAATCACTTTTTTTACGCTTAATAAAGTCTAATTTAGCGTTATATTTCAATTTCTTCCCAAAACGTTTTTTATCATCTTTTTGCTCATATTTTCACCTCTACTTTATATATACGTTTGAGAATAAAAAATTACTTAAAAAATTTTTAAAAAATGTTAAAAATACCTATTGACACAGATGTAAAAGAATTGTAAAATAAATGTAATGAAATAATAAAAAGTTGCTCCTATAATTTAGCAAGCGTCTATAACGTCTTACATATGTGAGGCCTTCGGGGTAGTTATAGAGACGACTAAATTTGCAGCATTTAAATAAATACTAGATGCCAGTCTAGTATTTTATTTTTTTTATTAAAATATAATGTTATAATGTATTTAGCGGAGTGATTGTTATGTTTGATTTAAAATCTAATTTTAGTCCTACGGGAGATCAAGTAGAAGCAATTAAAGAATTAGTCGATAACATCAATAATGGCGTAAAAGAACAAGTCCTAATGGGTGTTACAGGTAGTGGTAAAACATTTACTATGGCTAATGTAATCAAAAGCGTTAATAAACCAACGCTTGTTTTAGCGCATAATAAAACTCTAGCTGGTCAATTATATTCAGAATTCAAAGAATTCTTCCCTAATGATAGGGTAGAATATTTCATTTCTTATTATGATTATTTCCAACCAGAAGCTTATGTTGTATCAAGTGATACATACATTGAAAAGGATGCATCTATAAATGATGAAATAGATGAGATGAGACATGGTGCAACAGAATCTCTTTTAGAACATAGAAATACAATTGTTGTCGCATCAGTTTCATGTATTTATGGTATAGGAGATCCTGAAGATTATAAGGAAGCTATGCTTGTTTTACGTGTTGGTCAAAAAATAACAAAAAAGGAAATCTTAAATAGATTAGTAGAAATGCAATATAAGAGAAATGATATAGATTTTACAAGATCAACATTTAGAGTTAGAGGAGATATTATAGATATCATTCCACCTAATGAGCATTCTAATGGAATAAAGATAGAATTATTTGATGATGAAATAGAATCTATTAAAAACTTTGATGTTTTAACAGGTAAATCTATTATGAAAAAAGATTTAGCTGTATTATTTCCTGCAACTCACTTTATGACTAATAAAGAGAAGATGGAAGAAACAATAAGAAGAATTGAAGAAGAATTAGAAGAAAGAATTAAATATTTTAAAGATAATAATAAATTACTTGAAGCACAACGTATTGAAGAACGTACTAGATTTGATATTGAAATGCTTAAAGAAATGGGTTCATGTTCAGGTGTTGAAAATTATGCTAGACATTTAGCTTTAAGAGGTCCAGGTGAAACACCATCAACTCTAATAGATTTTTTTCCTAAAGATTTCTTATTAATTGTTGATGAATCTCACGTTACACTACCTCAAGTTAGAGGTATGTTTAACGGAGATAGATCAAGAAAACAAACTCTAGTTGATTATGGTTTTAGATTACCTAGTGCTCTAGATAATAGACCTTTAAGAATAGAAGAATTTATGTCTAAATTAAATCAAGTAATATATGTTTCTGCTACTCCTGGTGATTATGAATTAAGCCATAATTTTCCTATTGTTGAACAAATTATTAGACCTACAGGATTACTTGACCCAGTAATAGAGGTTAGAGAAGAAAAGGGTCAAATTGATGATTTAATTAATGAAATAGAAAAGAGAAAAATGGCTAAAGAACGCGTTTTAGTAACAACTTTAACTATAAAGATGAGTGAAGATTTAACTACTTATTTAAGAAAAAGAGGATATAAAGTAGCTTATCTACATTCAGAAATTAAATCACTAGAACGTATAGAAATAATTAGAGATTTAAGAATAGGTACTTATGATGTTTTAGTTGGTATAAACTTACTTAGAGAAGGCTTAGATATTCCTGAAGTATCTCTAGTAGCTATATTAGATGCTGATAAGCAAGGATTTTTAAGAAGCTCTAGAAGTTTAGTTCAAACTATAGGTAGAGCCGCAAGAAATGCTAATGGTAAAGTTATAATGTATGCTAATACTATTAGTGAATCTATGGAATATGCAATTAATGAAACTAATAGAAGGCGTGAAATACAAGAAGCTTATAATAAAGCTCATAATATTACACCTAAAACTATTATTAAAGAAGTTCCTAATATTATTACTATTAAGAAGAAGTTAGATGAAGATCCAAAAGTACAAATTAAGGATTTAGAAAAAGAAATGTATGAGGCAGCTAAACAATTAGACTTTGAACGTGCTGCAAAGTTAAGAGATATTATATTAGAACTTAAAGCAAAGAAAGCAGGTAAAAGTATTTAAAAAGTTGGACATAATCCAACTTTTTTGTTTCATATACTCCATGAATAATAATATGCACTTTATTTTTATTCTATCATTTGATAGAATTAATTGTGTATTTTATGCGTTTTAGGAGGGGAAATATGAAAATTAAGAAGATATTATGGCTTATGCCTTTAACTCTTATTATGTTTGGTTGTAAGAAAGCAACAAGCAAAGATACAAATACAACAAAAGATAATACGACAAGCGATACAATAACACAAACACAAATCTTTGATGTTATATTTGATTTAAATGGTGGAGAAGGAAGTATTGATATTCAACACGTTGAAAAAGGTGGTAAAGTTGAAAAGCCAAACGATCCGGTAAGAGCAGGTTATACATTCAAAGGCTGGAAATTTTATGGAAAAGATTGGGATTTTAATAAACATACTGTTACTGGTGTTACTATATTAACTGCCGATTGGGAAATAATTAATTATACTATGACATACACATCTTTAAATAATGGAGGAACAATTTTTGAATATGCAAAAACTTTCCATTATAATGATACTGTTAATGTCAAAGCACTTCCAAATGCAGGATATTCTTTAGAAGGATGGTATGTTGATGGAGATTTTGATAATCCTATTTCTACAGATGATGAATATTCATTTAAAATGCCAGATAAGGATTATGAAATAAGTGCTAAATGGATTCAATATACTTTAACAACAAGTAAAAATATAGATGGCGGTACAATCACTGAATATAGTGCTACTCCAATTACAGCAGGTACTAGCGTTACTTTAGAAGCACAAACTTCAACAGGTTATACATGGCTTGGATGGTATAAGGGAGATAATCAAATTAGCCCTGATACTACTTTTACATATAAAATGGGAAAAGAAGATACAATTATTGTCGCTAAATGGGCATTATACACACTTACAACTACTAAAAATATTAGTGAAGCGGGTACAATTAATCCATCATACAATAATGAAGGAATAGCTTATGGTTCTAATGTAAGTCTTACAGCAGAGCCAAATACAGGTTATGTATTTAAGGGCTGGTACATAAATAATGAACAAGTAGAGGCAAATCTTACATATTCATTTACTATGGATGATAGTTTAACTATAGAAGCAAGATTTGATTATGCTGATATTGAATTAGCATTAACTAAAAATATTTTAGAATCAGGAACTGTTAGTGGTGCAGGAACTTATAAATATAAAGATAAAGTTGAAATAACTGCTGAAACAACAAATTCTAAATATAAGTTTATTGGTTGGTATTTAAATGATTCATTAGTAGATGAAGATGCTACAACAACTATTACAATTCCAAGTAGTGATGTAACATATGAAGCAAGATGGGAAATAAAATATCCAGAATTAGAAGGAAAATTCATCTATTCAGTAGATGGCGATGAAGTAATTCTAAATGGTGTTATGTATGATTATATGAATTCAAAAGAACTTGTTATTCCTGATTATGTAACAAAAATTACTGGTGGAGCTTTATCAGAATTAAGATATCTAGAAAAGCTTACAATTCCTTTCCCTGGTGATAGGGCATATGATAGGAATGAATCTGAAGCATATGGTATGGGTTACATTTTTGGTCGTACAAATTATACGGGATCATTGGCAGTTGAACAACATATATTAGGAACTGGTGGTAATAAAGCTACATACTATATGCCAGCTTCTTTAAAAACAATCATTATAACAAATTGTGAACATGTTCAATATAATGCATTTAGAAACTTTGCAAATGTTGAGGAAATAATTTTCCCTGATAATATACTATCTGTTGATATAGGAGAGTTTGATGGTTGCGATAGCCTTAAATATAATATTTATGGCAATGGATGCTATTTAGGAAGCGAAGAACATGAATATCTAATTTTAGTACAGCCATATTTTTCACCTGTTACTAACCTTGTAATTAGCGAACAATGTAGATGCATCACTTATACCGATTTGCTTGAAGCATGGCATATGTGTTCAATACAAAATCTATATTACGAAGGAACTATAGAAGACTGGTTTAATTTCCATTTCTATTTGTTTGGTGCCCCAGCAGAAGTAGCAAATTTCATTTATTTCTTGGATCCTAATGGTGAAACAACTTATATGGGAAAAACATATAGTTTAGTCACAGAGCTTGTTATACCTGATACAATAACAAGAATTGATCAATATCAATTTATGGGCTTTAAAAACGTAGAGACTATTATAATACCTGATAGTGTAACATTTATTGATGGAAATGTATTCCAAGGCTGTAAAAATTTAACAGATATCGTCATATCTGGTTCGCTTGAAGAAATATGGGGAAATGTATTTTTAGATTGTTCAGAATTATCTAATGTTTATTTCAATGGATCAATGGAAGATTGGCTTAATATTCAATTTATGCATAATTCTGATGCTTCAACACCAATGAAGTATGCAAATAATTTCTATCTTTTAGATCCAAGTGGTGATGTTGAGTTTAGGGGATTAAAATACAAGAAAGTAACTGATATAGTTATACCTGATGGAACAACAAAAATCGGTAGGAATCTTTCTGGCTTTGATGTTTATACTATTCTAATTCCTACATCTGTGACAATAATAGATTCTAATGTTCTAACTTGCGGAAGTTTAGAAAGTGTATATTATAAAGGAACTGAAGAAGAATGGGATAGTATTTCTATTGTTTATAAACCTCATGCAACAGTTTACTTCTATAACGAATCACCAGATGAACCTGGAAACTACTGGCACTATGATGATGGTGAAATAGTTGTTTGGTATTTTGGCTAATTATAAAAAGTCGGCTTAGCCCGACTTTTTTTCTTTTACTCTTTACTTAAATAATTATTATGTTATAATAAGTTTGTTAAATAAATAAGATAGTTCGAAACCATCCTATCTATAAATAAAACTAGGGAACCAAAGAGTGTTTTTTAGTTTGCACTCTTTTTTTTCCCTCTAAGGAGGAAAACAAAATGAAAAAATTATATTATGAACTAAAGCTTCTAACTAGAAGCGTTCCAGGAGTAGTTGTTGCACTATTCTGTGCATCAGTTATCCTTATGAACTTAGCAGCAAACAAAACTATTGTAACTGTAGGAGATTGGTTTGCATTAGATGGAGGTATATTAGTTTCTTGGCTATGCTTCTTAACAATGGACATTGTTACAAAGAGATTTGGACCAAAAGCCGCAACAAAATTATCTATTGTGGCTATATTTATTAACTTATTAGCATGCTTAGTACTATTTGTAGTAGCTAAAATACCATCAGATGCAGATGATTATACTGCACTAAACTCTATATTTAGTGGAACATGGTTTATTCTGCTTAGCAGTACAATAGCGTTTATCATATCAGCAATAGTAAATAATTTTAGTAATGCAGCCATAGGAAAAATGTTTAAGAAGAATCCTGATGGAAAAGCCGCATTTGTTACTAGAACATATATTTCAACATTTATAGGACAATTTATTGATAATTTAGTATTCTCTATATTAACATTTATGGTATTTGCTCCAATATTCTGGGATGGATTCCATTGGACATTTCTACAATGTCTAACATGTTCTCTAACAGGAGCACTTGCTGAATTATTAATGGAAATTGTATTTAGCCCACTAGGATATAAAATCTGCAAGAAGTGGGATGAAGAAAAAGTTGGTCAAGAATATATTGATTATATAAATAATAAAGAAGGTGAATTAATTGAAGGTACTAATTAGTGGAACAAGTAGAGGAATAGGAAAGAAAATTGCGTTAATGTTTTTAAAGCATGATCATGAAGTAATTGGCTTAGATATTTTAAATAGTAGTATTGATGATAAAAATTACACACATTATTATTGCGATGTTAGAAATGCAGGAACTCTTCCTGAGATTAAAGGAGTAGAAGTATTAATTAATAATGCTGGAGTACAAACTAATTCAGTAGATGATATTAATACAAATTTAGTTGGATTAATTAATACAACTAATAAATATGCTTTCCAAAAGGATATTAAATCAGTAATTAATATAGCTTCAGCTAGCGCTCAAACTGGTTCAGAATTTCCATATTATGCAGCTAGTAAAGGCGGAGTATTATCCTTCACAAAGAATACTGCATTAGAGTTAGCTAAGTATGGTGCTACATGTAATTCTATTTCTCCAGGTGGAGTAATAGGAGAAGCAAATAAGCATATAATTGAGAGTAAAGAATTATATGAAAAAGTATTAAATGAAGCACTTTTGCATAAATGGGCTAAAGAAGAAGAAATCGCACAGTTTGCGTATTTTCTAGCTATTTATAATAAGAGTATGACTGGTGAAGATTTATTAATCGATAATGGTGAAAAACTAAAATCTAATTTTGTGTGGTAGGTTAATACATAAGTTTTTTAATAAATAGGGCATAATTCTTATTATGTCCTTTTTTGTTGAAAGGAAAATATGATATAATCATATAGGGTGATATTATGGTAGGATTATATTTTAGTGGCACAGGTAATTCTAAATGGGCTATTAATACATTTACATCTAAAATAGATAGTAATATTAAAACTTATTCTATAGAAGAAAGTAATGTTATAGATAAAATAAAAGATGAAGATATAATTATTTTTTCATATCCTATAATGTTTAGTAATATTCCTAAAATTGTAAAAGATTTCTTTGTTAATAATAAGGAAATATGGCTTAATAAAAAGTTTTTCGTTATTGCAACTATGGGACTATTTAGTGGTGATGGTGCTGGCTTAATTAAAAGATTATTAAAAAAATATAAGGCTAAAACAATAGGAGGTTTGCATCTTAAAATGCCAGATTCTATAGGGGATGAAAAAGCTCTAAAAAGAAGCTTAGAAAAGAATAAGGAAATTATCAATAAGGCGTTAATTAAAATAGATAAATCAGTTATTGCTTTTAAAAATAATAAACCTAAAAAAGAAGGATTAAATATTTTTTATCATATTGCTGGTTTATTTGGCCAAAGATTATATTTTGGCCATAAAACAAAGCATTATTCTAATAAACTAAAAATAGATACTAATAAATGTATTGGATGTGCTAAATGTACTAAATTATGTCCAATGAATAACATTAAAATAGAAAACAATAAAGCAAAAAGCTTAGATAAATGCACTATGTGCTATAGATGCATTAATAACTGTCCAACATGTGCAATTACACTTTTAGGTAAAAGAGTAGTTGAACAAAGTGTAATAGAAAAATATATAGACTAAATAGACACTATTTCAAGATAGTGTCTTTTTTCGTTTAGAAATATTTTTTAAAAAGTGATATAATATATAGTAGGTGATGTTTA
>JAEEGL010345230.1_pt1 | contig 12114 bp, 14 predicted proteins | sample 9134231 | NCBI WGS metagenome assembly JAEEGL01 (sample SAMN16246548, study PRJNA631951) | gut metagenome | biome: gut microbiome; feature: rumen; material: fiber-attached | host: Bos | place: Iran: Karaj | collected 2018-10
ACTTCCTTAACGCACTTGAAGTAGGCATGGCACCTACAGGCGGCATCGGCTACGGTATTGACAGACTTACAATGCTTCTTACCAACAGCCCCGCAATCAGGGATGTATTGCTGTTCCCGACGATGAAGTCACTCGACAAATAAACGGCTGATTTTCAAAGGCTTTCAAGGCATACAGGACAACGAAATCAGTTGTTTTACGACAAATTTGACATAAAAGTTTTCTGTAGTACTCCGTCAAAAGTGGCGGTATACTCAAAAGAAGTATAGAAAAGTATAAGAATTAGGGTGTTTTTTCTAAAAAACTTAGAAAAAACATCCTTTTTGTTTTGCAAAAAAATTGCTCTTCGAAATATGGTTTTGCTCAAAAAGCAGAGAGGAGTAAGAAAATGCATAAACAAAACATTAAAGGGCAGATCAAACTGGTATCCAACGATGATCTTTTAAGTGGTGGAGTTAAACACGATGAAGGTGAAATCGTAGAGATGCCGCTAGTGAATCTTTATCCATTTAAAAACCATCCGTTTAAGGTTCTGGATGATGAATATATGAAAGAACTTACGGAAAGCATAAAGGAAAAGGGGGTCCTTTCGCCTGCAATTGTAAGAAAAAGAGCAAACGGTGGTTATGAAATCATATCAGGGCATCGTAGAAAACATGCGTGCGAATTAGCCGGTCTTATGACAATGCCTGTAATAATAAAGAATTTGGAAGATGACGAAGCAACGATTCTTATGGTGGATGCCAATATACAAAGAGAGGATATTCTTCCTAGTGAGAGGGCATTCGCATTACAAATGAAGATGAAAGCACGAAAACATCAAGGGGAGAGAAATGATTTGAGTTCTGGAACTGAGTTCCACAAGTCGGCTTCTGAGGAAATCGGCAATGAAGAGGGGTTGTCAGGAAGACAGGTTCGACAGTATGTAAGATTAACAAAACTTCTTCCCGAAATACTTGATCGTGTTGATAAGGAAAAAATAGGGATAAAGCAGGCGGTTGATTTGTCATTTATAGAAAAGCCAGAACAGAAGTTGATTTTGTTAGAGTTAGAGAAAACAGATCGTAAGATGACGGGCAGGCAGGCGAAACAACTTCGGGAAGCTGCAGAGAGCGGGCTGTTGGATGCGGATGCAGTATGCGAGATATTGAACGGTAAATCGGCAGTTATCCGAACGGTGACTTTATCTGAGAAAGAATTATCAAAGTTCTTTCCAAGCAAAATGGATAGTCATGAGATAAAAACAATTATCCTAAGGATACTTGATGAATGGAAAACAAAAATGTAGATCCGGTGATTATGCCTAAGGTGGAGGAAAAACTATGGCAGAAGAGATTTTAAATCAGTTTGATTACTATTATGGATTACAATCAGAGACCTTTAGCTTCATAAGGACACCCAAAATCCTTTTGAAAGACAAACGCTTTTCCGGTTTGAGAGCGGAATCTGTTTTATTGTATGGAATTCTTCTTGATAGGCAATCCTTATCTCAGGCTAATCAATGGTTCGATGAAGAAAACCGTGTTTATATAATTTTTCCGTTAAAAGAAATTATGGAAGAATTAAATTACGGCCATTCAAAATGCACGTCTCTTCTTCAGGAACTTGAATCATATGGTCTTATTGAAAGAAAGAAAAGAGGGCTTGGAAAACCGGATATTATATATGTAAAAAACTTTATTTACAAGGAAGAAAGCGCCTCAAAGCCTTGCGAATACACAGAGTGCTCAAATTCAGCACTCAAGAATGCTGAAAATCAGCACTCTGGGATGACGGTATCAAGCAGTCAAGAATGCTCGGAATCGGCATCAAATAAAACTGATATAAATAATACTAAAATAAATAAGACTGAAATGATTAATACTGATCCTCTTCCTCTTCTTCATAAAGTTGAGGATTCTTCTTGCGAACCGATTGAGGAGGATGAAGAGGAGAAAATAAAAATACAAATCGATTATGCTCGTTTAAAGAGAAAACACCAGGGCAATTTAAAGCTTCTAGCTTTTATTTTGCAGCAGATGACAGAAATGATGACGGAAACAAGCAAAAAAATTGAATTATCTTCCAATCAATTTGAAAATAGCGAAGAAGTGAAAAAAAGACTTAGACAAATAACCTATGATGATATTGAAGACCTTTTACATATGTTGCCGGACAAGGAAGATAGCAAAATAAAGAATCCTAAAGGGTATCTGCGAAGATGTTTGTTTAATCTGGTTGACCGAAGAGGGGCAATTTGTGCAACTTCTCAGATAAAGGGAAACAAATACGGCTCTGAGTATAATTTTGATGATGTTGGATAAAAGGAGGAATAATCATGAGTAATATTGACAAGGAAAAGATAGATGCAGAAGGGTATGAGAACTTTAAGAAAAATGTATTAGAACAATTGCCTAATCCGTATTTTTGTCAGAAAGAGGAAGAAAAGTATTTTCTTGGATTAAAGTTGGAATACCCGGGTGTCACTAAATATGTGAACACAGGAATGGGAACAGCTATTTGTCTAGATAATAATGCAAGAATGAATTTAGCATATAGAATGATGGAGGATAGTAGGGCATTCGCATATATAGTGGAATGCGTTATGAAGGACTCTTTTAATGCAGAGGTGGAAGGAGTTTTTTCTTCATAAATTCTAAGAAAATAATATGGGGATTTATGACATAATTTGAGATCTTGTGAACAAGGTCTCTTTTTTGATTAAACGGAAAGTATGATATAATTAATCATATAATCTGTAACAAAGAAAAGGATATGATTATGGCAGTAGAAATGCAATTCCGAGATGGAACGGTTTTAGAATATGCACATGGAAGTTTTGACGAATGGTGTGTTTATTATACAAATGAAAAAGGCGTCAGAAAACCCCCGCTTGATACAGAATACTTTGAGAGAATGAAGTATTGGTATGAGAAGTATGGACAGATCATTTATGATGATTATGTGGAAGTGTACGACAAAACCGGCAAACAAGTCGAGGAAGAAGTATTTGATGTTATAGTTGATTCATCAGAAAAATATGATGAAGAAGATAGTCTGGATATTGCAAAAGTTCTTTCTATTCTCTATATGGCTATGATTGCCGAGGAGAATAAAAGGTACACAAAATTAGGGAAAAGAATTAAGAGACTAGGCATGTATAAGCTACTGTTTGAAGGCTATACGCCTCATGATGCAGCATGGTTTATGAAGGGAATGAATTGGCGAGATATAGACCAACAATGTAAAGAAAGAGGCTTTTAGGATTTAATTGAATTTGATCCGTGGAAGGAATATAATTTAACTGAGGTGATAAGAATGAATTATCTAACTACAGATGAAGTATCAAAATTATGGAATGTTTCTTCTAGAAGAGTTACTACGCTTTGTAACTCGGGAAGAGTAGATGGAGCGGAATTTAAGGGCGGAATATGGTTAATTCCGTCAGGCACATCCAAACCCGAAGTTAAAAAAAGAGGAAGAAAACCACAAAAAGGAGCAGATAATGGCAACTAGTAAAACAATGGGTCCTTTCGTGAAATGGGCTGGAGGAAAAGGACAGTTAATAGATAAGTTAAAAGATCGTATTCCCGGTTCGTATGAAACATATTATGAACCTTTTATAGGCGGTGGGGCACTTCTTTTAGAGTTAAAACCTAAGAAAGCTGTCATAGGGGATATAAATGAACAGCTTATTAATGCTTACAAACAATTACAGACTGAACCGCGAAATGTAATTAAGGCAATAAGAAAAATAGAAGGAACTCCTTGTAACAAAGAATATTATTATGAGGTTCGAGAAGCGTATAATAAACGAATTTCAGAAGGAATACTTGATGCTGATACGGCAGGCATGATGATATGGATTAACAAGCATTGCTTTAATGGATTGTATCGTGTAAATGGAAAAGGCTTATTTAATGTTCCGTATAACCAAAATGATATGGCTAAAGCTATGGATGAAGTCAATCTAATTAACATCGGATATTATTTATCTACAAACAAAACCCAGATAAAATGTCAGGATTTTGAAGAAATATGTAAAGATGTAAAAAAAGATGATTTTGTATATTTTGATAGTCCTTATGTTCCTGTAAGTGAAACAGCAAATTTTACGGATTATACGAAGGATGGTTTTTCTTTAGAAGATCATAAGAGATTAGCAGAACTGTTTAAGCGCTTGGATGGACTTGGAGCGAAGGTTATGCTTTCCAATCATAATGTTCCTTTGGTTCACGAATTATATGCGGGTTACGATATAGAGCCGATTGATGTTAGAAGAAATATAAACTCAGATGCGAAAAAGCGTACCGGAAAAGAAGTGATAATAACCAACTATTCGACAGGGTTTTTAGATTTAGTTTAGAGGTAAATTAATGAGTGATTGGGATTTCTTATGGGATCTTGATGGGCAAGAATATCTTGATGCCATGGCGACAGGTATGACGTATTATGATTCGTTGTATATTGATCAGCAAGGAAGAAACGATTATTTAAACACAGATAAGAATAATAAAAAGAGAAGCAAGATGAATAATTCTGATACTATAGTTGAAAGATTTCAAAAACTTCATAGTGAAATAATCGAGTATTTTCAATGCATAGAATATGATATGAAAAGAATCTACTCAGCTATGGATTCGGATGATTTTGATGACAATATGGATTGGCTCGCCAACGATAATTGGGGAGTTGTTCTTGGCAAACTAAAAAAACTTGATAATAGTGATGGCGATCCACTTTTAACAGAAGAAGAATATAATCTCTTGGATGAAATACGTGAAATAAGGAATTATTGGTGCCATCAGTGTTATGTGGATTGGGTATATATTGATGAAAAAAACAAGAGAGAAAAACGATTGGAAAGATTAACACGACAACTTGAAAATGAACACAATAGAGTATATAAACTTCATCGAAAGATGGAAAAGATATATTTGGAAGAATTTGCGGATTAGTTTTATGAAAGCTGCTATAAAAAAAGACAATTATAAATTATATTTATCAGATACAATTGAATGCCTAAAAACGCTTCCTAAAGAGAGCGTGGATATGATTTTTGCTGATCCACCCTATTTTCTTTCAAATGATGGGATTTCTTGTAGCGGAGGCAAGCAGGTATCAGTAAATAAAGGCGAGTGGGATGCAGGCTTATCTGTAGAAGAAAAACACAAATTCAATAGAAAGTGGATAAAGGCTTGCAAGAGAGTATTAAAACCCAATGGAACTATATGGATAAGCGGGACATTTCATAATATTTATTCTGTGGGGATGGCGCTTGAACAAGAAGGTTACAAGATAATAAATAATATTACCTGGCAAAAAACAAATCCACCTCCTAATTTGGCTTGTCGTTGTTTTACAAATAGTACAGAAACAGTTCTTTGGGCGAAAAAAAACGAAAAGAAGGCAAAACATTATTTTAATTATCTACTCATGAAAGAAATGAATGATAATAAGCAAATGAAAGATGTCTGGACCGGTAGCCTTACAAGTCAAAAAGAAAAAACAGAAGGAAAACATCCTACACAAAAACCCGAATATCTCCTTGAACGAATTATTCTAGCATCGACGAAAGAAGGAGATTTGGTATTGGATCCGTTTTGCGGTTCTTCTACAACCGGTGTTGTGGCTATCAAAAACGGAAGAAAATATATCGGAATTGATAATTGTAAAGATTATATAGAGTTAAGCACGCGGAGAATAGAGAAGGAGCTAAATAATGCGAAATTTTGATATTTGGCTTAGTAAGTTTAGAGAAAGCATTTCTACATATGGTTATTACACAGATTTTTCAACGGTATATAAAAATGCAGATAAACTTAAGGTCGAAATAAATATACTGAACTCTCTTGTTGGATCTAAAAACATTGAAAAAGAGTTTGAAGAATTAATAAAACGTTATCCTGAGTGTTTAAAGGCGATTCCTCTTCTTTTGGCAGTACGTTCAAATGAAATATATTGCCAAGATAAGAACGGTGGAATTAATTACAATTTTATAAAACAAGAACAAACAATTGAACAATACAAATATTTCATGCGAGAGACGGGGTTATTTGATTTACTCAAAAACCACATCATAAGCAATCTATTTGATTATATTACTGGAGTAGAGGTTGGTTTGGGAAGCAACGGAAGGAAAAATCGTGGAGGTCATCAAATGGAAGATCTTGTGGAATCCTATTTGAAAGCTTCTAAACTGGAATATTACAAAGAAATGTATTTGCATGAAATAGAGGATAAGTGGGGGATTGATTTATCAGCCATTTCGGCAGAGGGGACTTCTACGAAAAGGTGGGATTTTGTTGTAAAAACAGACAAAACCATTTATGTTATAGAAACGAATTTTTACGCTAGTGGAGGATCTAAATTAAACGAAACAGCACGAAGTTATAAGATGATAGCAGAAGAAAGCAAGAATATAAAGGGATTTAAGTTTGTATGGATTACCGATGGCGCTGGATGGATTTCAGCCAGAAGAAACCTAAAAGAAACTTTCGACCAAATGGATTATATTTTTAATATAGACGATTTGGAAAATGGTATTATAGAGACCTTTTAAGATTGAATGGTATTGGGGTAAATAAATGAGTATAGAAGAAAAATATAATATTAGCTACATAAATAATAAAAGATATTATAAATGCGATTTTTCACAAGAAGTTTTAGTTTTGCAGGATACTATACCATATTGTTTTGAGTATCAGAATTATAAAATATATGATACTGCTTGGAATAGGATTACTGTAAAGATTTTGGAAATGCTTGATGAAATTAATCCTCTTCCAGAAGAAGAATTGCTTGGACTAAAGTATTCGTGGAGCAACGTACAGGTATTTAGTAGCGAAAAGAGGGTCAATTTTTCAAAGTTTAAAAACATTTACATAAATACTAATCATACTGCAACTCATGCGGGAATGAGTATTAGATTTCTTTTACGTGCATATGGAGTAGCTCCCGAGGAATGCACACTATATATTAGACGACATCCAGCTGCAGAACCACCGGAGGCAAGAGATTATTATAGAAAACAAACGGAAGATTCCTTTAGAAAATTTCTTGAATATAAAGGGATTTCCGAAAAATCAACTAATATAATTGTATCCAACTTCTCAGCGATAAATAAGTTTTTAGCCCGTGGCTCAACTGGCTTTAATGATTTCTTTTTGTTTGATGACTATAACTACTTTTGTGGTTATAAGCAAAAAACGTTGGAATATATTGATAGCAAGTATTATGGAACAACAAATCAAAAAGCGGCAAACAGAGCATTAAGTTTGTTAGATGAGTATTATAAGCATCGAGACTTTTATTTAAAACTATTAGAGGTTGATGTTTCAGATAGTTTTGAAGATATAGTAAGCGAAGAAATAAAAGGTTTAATGAGTAGCCTTCATTCCGTAACGATAAGTGCATCAAAATTGTATGGAAGACTAACGCTATTACACAATGATTTAATGAACTCATTAGGAGAGTTGAATAATTTAAGCGACTTTTATACTTTAACGGAATTGCTTCTTTCTGATGATTTTACATTTAAAAAACCATTTATTTCGAGTGATCCAGATGCAACGTTGGAAAATGATGACATCTTGATGAGTTATGCTTTTTCGCTTGAAGAGTTTAATTCCGAAATAATAAAAAGTTTCGTGAAAAAGATGCATTTGAAACAAATTGCTAATTATGCCGAATTTTTAGAAAACTGTTCGGAATATTATGTTCAAGTAGATGCGGACAGAATGATAAACAAAGAATTAATTAGTATAGAGCCTTGTACCTTAGAAAAAATAAAAAAGGAACTGAAGTATTATATAAATAGTTTTGGAGATATAGATACTTCGACATATTCTGATTATTCTAGTCTTCCAATATTTGGATACCCTTGGAATAAGTATTTATTGGTTGGTGTTCTAAGAACATATTTAAAGGAAGAATTTTCGGTCACTTCAAAGGGAGGAACATTTAAAAACGCTGATTATATAATAAAAATAAAGTAGAAATGAAAAATAATTTGGCAATATTTGAAAAATATTATGAAAATATTGTTGAATTATTTTTTTATTGGGTATATAATACAGGTACAAAAAGGGGAAAAGGAAACAGACATGGATAATAAAAAAGAAAATTTTAAAAGGATTTCTGAAAATAGAGTTAATAAAATATTGCAATTATTAGATCAACTCTCAAATCTTACGAATACTTCATTTTATGAGTATACGGAAGAAGATATTGAGAAAATATTTTCAACTATTGAAGCGGAATCAAATAAAACAAAAACTATTTTATTAAACGCAAAATCGAAAAAAAAGAAGAAATTTGAATTATAAGGAGGGCTACAATGAGCAATAAATGGAGATTTCCTGCAAGCGGATTTGGAGAAAGAAAGGGTTTAAGTACTGGTGATGCTGAAACCTTTAAAGGTAGACCGTATCAGGCTTTTGCAAGAGAGATATTACAAAACTCGATTGATGCAAGGAGAAATAATAATGCTCCGGTAAAAGTTGAGTTTAAAACTTTTAGTATAAAAACTTCGCAGTTACCGGGTACAGATGAATTGCGTGATGCAGTTCGCCACTGTAAAGAATACTGGGCGCATAAAAGCGATTATGTGAAAGTTTATTCAGAGATGGAAAAGATATTATCACAAGATACTCTGAAGTGCTTAAGGGTAAGCGATTTTAACACTAAAGGATTAGTGGGTGTTGAGTCTGAGATTCAAGAAAAGAATGCTTTCCTTGCATTGGCTAAAGGAAGTGGTGTTTCTGAAAAAGATGATGATGTTGCGGGAGGTTCCAAAGGTGTTGGAAAGAATGCTGCAATTTTAATGTCGGAAATTAATACCATCTTTTATTCAACACATACTTGTATGAGCTTAGATCAAAGTCCTGTAGAACATAAGGGATATTTAGGCGTTGCTGATTTTGTTAGCGGATATGTAAAAGATGACCAAGATGCCGAAAAAAGAGACTATACTCAGGGACCTGGATATTTTAGCGTAGACGAGTATAACAGACCAGTGGCTGATTTGTTCAGTATAGATCCTACATTTACGCAAAGAGAGACTGAATGCGGAACAGATATATTTATTTTGGGATTTGAAGGTGATAATACATGGGAAATAGAGGTTATTAATAGCCTTTTGGATTCATTTCTTGTTGCAATCGTAAAGGGAGATCTTGAAATCACGCTAAACAACAGAAATATCAATTCAGACACAGTTGAGTCACTTATAAATGATGACAATATTATTTATAAACGTAACTACGGTAATCTTATTAGCCAGTACAGAATACTTAAGGGAGATCCGTTGGTTCAGGTATTTAATATTGAAACGGAGTATGGCGATTGTGATTTATATGTTCTTCCGTTACCAGAAGAGGAAGAAGATTTAGCAACACATAAATGTGTAATGATTCGTCATCCACTAATGAAAATAAAAGCTTTTGATTTAAGCGCAAGTTTTAGAGTATCAGCGCTATGTATTATTGGTGATGGTCCACTTGGAAAAGTCCTTAGAGATATCGAAAACACAGAACATAACGATTGGCAAGTAAAACGAATCAAGGATAAAGCCCAAAGAAAAGAAGTTGAAACAATTATTGCCGATATAAGAAGACAGATAAATGAGGCAGTCATTGAATGTCTTCAGATGGGAGATTTGGAGCCTATAGATCCCAATGGAGCGGGAGATTTCTTGCCAGATATTGATCCAGGCAAAGGTGCGGCAGGCAATGATACAAATAAGACTCCGTCAGAAAAGGTTGATGTGATTTCTATAAAAGAAAATACAGTTAATGATAGGAAGGCAAATCAACCAAGTGAATATGCAGACGGACTTGAGCCTTTTCTTGGTCAACAAACGGATGAAGAAGGAGATGTTATGCATCCGACAGGAGAAAATGGTGGAGGAGGCGGCGAAAATCATCCTGGAAGTGAAACCAGTGGCTTTAAGGACGGAGACGATGAATTATTTAGAAAAGCAATGCTTTCCGGAGTGAAATACAACGTTATTTCGACAGATAAAGAAGCAGGTAAGATTAGAGTTATTTTTGTAGCACCTATAGATTATGAAAGATGTTATTTACAAGTTAATCTTCTTGATGATGTAAATAACGCATCAAAAGTTGATATTTTGGAAATGCAACACAAAGGGCAATTTGTTGGCGGTAATGATGAAGACGGATATGGTCCATTCCAAATAAAATGCAATGAAAAGATAGTTCTTGATGTGAAAACGAGTCGAAAAGGATTTTTTGCAAGCGAGGTTAAAGTAATATGCAAGTAAAGAAAAAAATATTTCCATACCCGGTCATAAATCACAATTTAAGTTTGTCAAACTTTGGCGATAAAAGCTTCATTCTTGCTTTTGAAAAAGAACAAGATGAAAGTGCATTTGTACTGAAAAATGCACGTTTTGAGACTGATAGCGAATTAATTAATAACCTTTATGATACAGGAAAGATATCTGTATATTGTGTGATTGAGTGTTCGGACACTGTGTATAGAAAAAAGTTTAAACTTGACAGAGCGGGACATGATTTATTTCTTCCCAAGGTGGATTTCACTGAAAGGGTTGATGTATCTATGTTCGCGGTGGCATTATCGGATTTTGAATATCAATCGAGTGAATTTGAAGAAGATTATGCCGGAATAAAAGTTGAGATAGAAAAGAACGATATAATCGGTGCAAATGATGGTTTTAAACTAGTTTTCAACCACGAGGAAGATGAAGATAGTTTCGCTCATTCAATATTTTCTATTATTACAAGCCATGATATGGCAGATGGAGCTTATACAGTAGAGTGTTCGACGGGAAGAAAAATAGTAATTACTATGTCGGATACAGATTTCAAAAACTATAAAACTATATATACGGTTCCTGTGTACAAAGAAGTGTTCTTTAATATGATTCTTATTCCTGCCTTAGTAGAAGGATTGTCTCTTTGCCAATCATACTTGAAAGAGGTAGATGGAAGGGATTTAGACGATGTAGGAAATCAGTATATTTGGTTTCGTTCCGTAGTATCATCTTATAAAAAATTAAAAGGTGAGGATCTTACTGAGGATGAATTCAAAAAGGTATCAGCAGCATATTTGGCACAAGAATTACTTGGAAAACCTTTGGGAGGAGCATTAGTCAAATTGGTTAAGGAAACGAACGGAAATAATGCTGGAGGTAACGAAGATGAGTAATATTCATATTAAAATAATGTCAGAAAATGCTTTGGCTCATTTATCAAAGAATATTTCTTTTATTGTGAAAAAAATTCAGGAAAATGAAACGAATGAATGGATATATTCGGAATTTCCTCAGCCTATGTTTGTTGAAAAGAAGTATGAAATCCCAGATTTTGAATTGGAAAGCAACCCAGAATCAAAAGATAAAAATATTGATTTTCGGAATTCTGTAATTTTATACGAAAATCTCAAAACATTGCCAAGATATATTCTTTGTTCCGAAAACTTTTGGCTTTGGATGCATTTTGAAAAATATTATCCCGTTGTAAGAGAAATGATGAAAATAAATGGTGTATCAACGGTTACTGACCACTGGATGCATAAACCCGGAACCAGAAGAGGATTGATGTTTGGAGTATTGTCACGTTGTTATTTTAGGGTGGCATTAACTATTGATGAAAATAATAAAGACGATAAATATGAACTGACAAAATGGATTATTAATAATCCACTTAGATTTCGTGATTTGACTTGGCGTTCGTACTCTTCGGAAGAACATTTGGTAAGAGGAGTTTTGAAGGGAACAAAAAAAGCAGTAGAAGAATTCCCAGAAAAAGAAGAGAATAAGTTTTATCCGATGATTGCTAAAGATGTTTGTGAGGAAGGAAGCCTTAAACTTTTGGATGCTGTTTCAGAGAAAGAGATAGAACAGTTTGCTTATAACAGGTTGATTTATTATTTTGAAAATGGTATAGGATAAAAAATGAGTGCTGTATTAGAAAACTATAAAGAGGTTGCAGAAATTATTAATGAATATGTAAAAAAACATGGTACTAATGAATGCAAAAGTAACTCTGAAATTAGAGCACTATTGACACAAAATGGAGTTGAACTAAATACCATGTTTCAGCCATCCGACTTATGTTATAATCGAACAACAAAACATGATGTTTCTGG
>JAEEGL010417101.1_pt1 | contig 12114 bp, 10 predicted proteins | sample 9134231 | NCBI WGS metagenome assembly JAEEGL01 (sample SAMN16246548, study PRJNA631951) | gut metagenome | biome: gut microbiome; feature: rumen; material: fiber-attached | host: Bos | place: Iran: Karaj | collected 2018-10
ATTCCCCACGCCTACTTCACGCACCAGCTCTCCGACGACTGGTGGTTCGGCTTCGGCATCGGCACCCGCTACGGCCTGGGCGCGGAGTTCCCGCAGCGCTGGCCCGGCCGCTACGGCAACTACAAGGCCGAAATCCTCTCCGTCGACTTCTCGCCCACGATCGCGTGGCGCGCCACCGACCGCCTGAGCCTCTCGCTCGGCCTCTCGCTGCGGTACTTCGACATCGAGCTCGCGCAGAAGATCGACGCCGCCGGACTCGCGGGCCTGCGCCCCTACAACGACCCCTCGTTCTCGCCCTACGACGTCGACCAGAACCTCCACGGCGACGACGTCAAGCCCGCGCTCGACCTCGGCCTCCTCTACAAGCTCACCGACACGCTTTCCTTCGGCGCCGCGTACCACAGCCGCGTCCACTTCAAGGTCGAGGGCGACGCCAAGTGGGTCAAGCCCGCCGCCGTCCAGGCGATGGCCCCCGCCGCGTGGCGCAACATGGACTTCCACGCCAGGAACTACAACCCGGACGAATTCCTCGTCGCGTTCGCCTGGGACGCCACCGAGCGCCTCACCCTCTCCGCCGGCGCGACCTACACGACGTGGCACCTCTACGACGACCTCGTCATCGACCTCCACGGCCAGATGCTCCCGGGCGTCGACAAGCTCTCCTCTACCAAGTCCTGGAACGACACCTGGCGCCTCAGCTTCGGCGGCGACTACAAGCTCGACGAGAACTGGACCCTCCGCGCCGGCTACACCTGGGACCAGTCGCCCATCAACTCCGCCCACGTCGACTACCTCGTCCCGGGCGACAACCGCCACATCTTCGCCCTCGGCGCGGGCTGGCAGAGCGGCAAATGGGCCGTCGAGGGCTCGTACTTCTACGAGCTCGTCGAGGACTTCGACGTGAAGGGCCGTCCCGCCAACGGCGTCTTCGACGGCAAGTTCTGCGGCGCGTCGGGCCACGCCCTGGCGCTGTCCGTCACGCGCAAGTTCTAGCTAGGCACACGGTCCGCCCCTTGGGGAACGGGCGTCCCGCCCGTTCAACGGGCAAGATGCCCGTTCCCCCATTTTCTAGGCCCAGATCAGGATGGCCGCGCCAACCGCAAGGCAGTAGACGCCGAAGACCCAGAAGCGGCCCTTGCTGAGCAGCTTGACAAGAAGGCTCAGGCTGGCGTATCCGACCAGGGCGGCAATCACGGCGCCCGCCCCCAACATCCAGGCCGGGAGGGGGGCGGCGGCTTCGGCCGCGGCCATGGACTCCGGCGGCGCGATGCAGTCCAGGACTTCCAGCAGGCACCCGCCCGCGATGACCGGCACGCTCATGAGGAAGGAGAACCGCGCGGCCTCCGCGGGATCCACGCGGCAGAGTCGCGCCACCCAGATGGTCGTCCCGGAGCGGCTCACGCCCGGAAGCATCGCCACGGCCTGCCCCACCCCGATGAGAAAGGCGACGGGAAGGGAGGGCGTCTTCGGGGGCACCGCGGGGGAACGGGCATCCTGCCCGTTCTGGATTTGGACGGGCGGGACGCCCGTTCCCCCAGGGGGAGTCCCGTCGGGGGTGGCTTCGCCTCTTCGCGTGGTGAGAAGGAGTATGCCCGTGAAAAGCAGCGCGGGCCCGACGAACCGGATGTTTTCGAAGGCGTGTTCAAACCAGTCGCCGACCAGCGCGAGGACAAAGGCGCACGGGATCATGGACAGAACGACGGCCGCGATGTAGAGCCATGCCCGGCGGCTTCCGTGCAGGGCTCCCACAACGAGGTCGCGGATCGTGCCGAAGTAGTAGACGCAGACCGCGACCAGCGTACCCGCGTGCAGGGCGAGCTCCAGGGAGATCCCGGGAACCGAGAAGTGCAGCAGATGCTGCGCGGCGACAAGATGTCCGGAACTGCTGATGGGCAGAAACTCCGCGACCCCCTGGAGCACGGCCAGGCAGACGACCTTTAGGAAGTCCAGAATCAGGGGATTCGTGTTCATGGAAGAAGACGGAATCGGGGAAAAAGAGGCGGGCGGCCCCTGTGGGACCGCCCGCCGAAGAGTGGCGGGAGCGACGAGGATCGAACTCGCAACCGCCGGATCGACAGTCCGGTGCTCTAACCAATTGAGCTACACCCCCGCGGGTGTGGGAAGAAGGATAGCACAGCCGCCGTGCCGAGCGCAACCCCCTTTTTTGAAAAAATCAATTCAGGCTACTTCGACTCCGGAAGGACGAAAAGCGAGAGGGTCGAGCCGTCGGCGCGGACGGAGTTGTGCGCCGTCTTCGGCTCGCGGACGAAGAGCTGGTTGCCCTTCACGTTGCCGTGCGGGGAGAACTGGTCGCACGCGCTCGCGACATCCACGCGGAGGCGGTCGCCCTTCGTGAGCCGGAACGCGAGCTCCGGGAAGCGGTAGACGAGCTTCGTCTCGGTCCCGGGCGTGTAGTCGCGGCCGTCCGCGCAAATCGACGTGATGTCGTCCCGCAGCAGATACCAGCGGCCGTCGCCCTTGTCGACGCTGACGCGGACGACGAAGGCGGTGTCCTCGCAGTCGCTGGAGACGGCAAGCTCCGCCTGCATCCGGCCGCGCGCGTCAAGCGTCTCCTCGATTGGGGGAAGAACGAAGGAGACGACGTCGTCGCGGAAGTCCGGCTTGTGCTGCGGCCGCATCCCGGCGAAGCTGTTGCCTGCCGAGCCGGGAAAGTCGGGCGGCGGGCGCAGCGGGTCGTACGTCCAGGAGCGCGTCCCCTCCCCTAGCGTGAAGTCGACGCGGCGGGGACCGTCCTCCATCGCGTCCTCCTCGATCCAGCGGTTCTCCCAGAGCGCGAAGTAGCGGATGCGGCCGGGGGTCGCGTCCGCGCAGGGCTTGCCGGTGCGGCAGTAGTCGAACCAGTCGATGTCCGCCGGGAGGGGCTGCCGGAAGCCGCCGGGAAACTCGCCTGGCGTACCCCGCATGTCGTCGGCAATGGCGCCGCCGTGGTCGTAGGCGTCCACGAGCAGGGCGCAGTTGGCGAGGCGCTTGCGGGGCGTCTCGCGCCACATCTCGAAATCGCCTTCGACGGCGATGTCGAAGGCCGCCGTCTTGAGGAGGATCGGCATCGTCGAGTCGAGGAAGGCGCGGCGGCAGTCCCCGCCGCTTCCGGGCTCGTCCGATGTCCAGAACGGGTCGTCGCGGTCTGGGTGCGAGAAGATGTTGGCGAACACCGGCTCGTCCACGCCCCAGTACCGCTTCGGGAAGTCGCCGAGCGGAAAGTCCCGCGGATTGATCGACTTGTCGCGCTTGAGCGAATGGTCCTTTATGCGGTAGGCCTGGAGCGTCCAGTCGCGAAAGAGCGCCAGCTTGAAGGCCCCGTTGCGGTAGGAGATGTTGTAGCGGTAGACGTCCATGACCGGCAGCACGGCGCCCTTGACGTCCGGCGGGTTGGTGTCGAGGTAGGCCCAGTGGACGGCCGAGAGGTAGCTGCCGCCCGAGAGGAAGATTTCGCCGTTGTACCAGGGGAGCCGCCGCACCCAGGCGAGCAGGTCGAGACCGTCCTCGCGCTCGTGCTCGAACGGAATCCAGTCCCCTTCGCTGCGGCCGCAGCCGCGGCAGTGCTGGACGACGCACGCATAGCCCCTGCGGAGCGCCGTCTTCTGCGAGAAGGCGAACGACGTCACCTCGCCGAGGGAGGATTCCGAGACGTACGGGTTGCGGACGATGACAATCGGCACCTTCTCGCCCTTCTTGGGCTTCGTCCCGTAGGTGAAGAGGCGGACCCCGTCGCGCATCGGGACCATGGTTTCGAACGTGTCGGGGATGAACGCGGCGCGAAGCACCGGGCAGGACGCCAGGGCGGCGAAAATGCAGGCGGAGAGACGTTTTGACATGGGGCTATTCTCCTTGGGGCTTGGCATTCAGCCGGAACCCCTTGAGCAGTTCGGTCTTGCGTGGGTCGTCATCGGTGGGGATGAAAACGTCGCGGTTGTTCTCGCGGCCCTTCCAGGTCTTCTCGACGCTCCAGCCGTCCCACTCGCGGAAGGCGTGGTACGTCCAGTCCCAGCCGTACTCCTCCAGGACCTCGATGCAGTCGCGAATCCAGACGTCGGCTCCCGGCGCCCAGGTGATAGCGGAGAACTCGCCGACGTAGATGCGGGCGTTGTGCTTGCGCGAGAACTCCAGCACCGGCGCCAGCGCCTGGCGGATGGAGTCCTTGTCCCAGCCCTTCTCCGGGTTGGGGTAGCCGTCCAGGCCTTCGCGCTTCCGGTCGTGGATGCCCTGGTGCGTGTAGTCCATCGGCGCGTAGCAGTGCGTCGTGTAGATGACGTTGTCCATGCGAAGCGGCGAGAGCGTGCGGAAGCCGTCGGGCTGGCCCATGCCGTTGGCCGCGACGATGAGCGTGGCGTCGGGGTCGATGGCGCGGATGGCCCGCGCGGCGGCGCGCTGGAGGTGGATGTACGAGTACGGCGCGGGACCGAGCTGCTTCGGCTCGTTCACGAGGTCGTAGCCGAAGATGCGCTTGTCGCCCTTGAACCGCGTGGCGATGAGCTTCCAGACCTCGACGAAATGCTCGGCGAAGCGGCGATCGTAGAACATCCGGTTTTCGCCGCGGGCAATGCGCCCGCCCGGCGTCTTGTGGAGGTCCACCACGACGCGCTGCCCGTGCTTCTCCGCCCACGGCAGGACGCGCGTCTCGAGGATGTCGAGAGTCTTGGCGAGGAAGGCGTCGTAGCGCTCGATGTCCTCCCAGGCAGGGTCGTCCTTCGGGAGATACCCCTGTATCATCTGGTAGCGAACGAGGTTGGCGCCCCACGCCTCCAGCGTCGCGAAGTCGTCCTCGACGATTTTATCGACGATGGCCGGCAGCATGACTCCACGGCCGCGCGGCGCGTCTCGGATAGCCGCGGAATACGCCACCTTGACATCCTGGTTGACGAGCGGGAAGGCGACGCCGCAGTCCTCGGCGCGGAGAGTCGAAAGGTCGAATTCAATGCGTCCCGTCGCCTTCTGGATGCCGAGGTTGAGCGTGGCGGACTGCAGCTTGCCGAGGGATTGGAGATCGAAGACGAAGGATAGGTCGTCCTCCCAGTCGCCAAGGCGGTGCGGGACGCCGGGCCACTGCGCCTCGCCCTCGACGGGGACGAGCCTCATCATGAACTTGAGGCCGAGGTAGGATTTCTGAGGGGTGCCGAGGCCGAAGGCCTTTGCATGAATGCGTAGGCGGATGCTGTGGCCCTCGTAGCGGGAAAGGTCGAGCTCGGCGCGTGCCATGGCCTCCATGTTCTCCTGGCCGGGACGGAGTTCGGCGACGAGGCGGTTGCCGTCGATTTGGACGGATTTCGGATGCGTCCAGTGGAGTTCGCCAAGGTCGATCGGCACGGGAACGGGTGGCTTCGCGATGGTGTCGAGACCGTCGACGGCGGGCGCGGAGAAGGCAGTAAACGCGGAGAAAAGAGCGGCGCAAAAAGCAGTGACGGAGAAAAGGAGAGGATGGGTCTTCATGGGAATACTGTAACACAGATGGGGACGCCAGGCCAGATAGACGGCGTTTCATTTGCAACGTGTGCATAGATGGCCGGCGACACCATGTCTTGACAGTCAAACGGAAGCGTGTTTAGACTACGGCCCATGTCAAGACCGCTTCCTATTTCGGACGAGAGTCTGTCCCCTTCCCGGATCCCGGAAACCGTCCGAAAGACGCTTTCCGGCATCGGCTCGGACGTTCGGCTTCGCCGTGTGGCCGTTGGGGTGTCGGGGGGAGCGGATTCGACGGCGCTGGCGCTGCTGGCGCATCGTCTGCTGGCGCCGCAGGGCGTCGAGCTGGTTCTGGCGCATGTGGACCATACGCTTCCCGAGGCAGAAACACCGGCGGATTCCGACTTCACCCGGTCGCTGGCGCGGCGCCTTGGCGCGCCGTTCCTTGAGCGGCGGGTGCAAGTGCGCGAGGCCATGGCGCGGACGGGGGAGTCGCTGGAGATGGCGGCGCGGCGGCTGCGCCACGACGCCCTGCGGGACATCGCGAAGGAAGCCGGGGCCGATGCCATCGCGCTCGGGCACAACGCCGACGACCAGGTCGAGACGATGCTACTGCGGCTGGCGCGGGGGACGGGACCCCGGGGGCTGGGCGGCATGGCCGTCTGGCAGCCGGCGTCAAACGGCAGACCGGGACTTCTGAGACCGCTTCTGGACTGCCCCCGCGAGGACATCCGCGAATGGCTCCGCGCGGAAGGCGAATCCTGGCGGGAGGATCCTACCAACGCGGCGGACGATGTGCTTCGCAACCGGCTTCGGCACCATGTGCTTCCGGCGCTCTACGAGGCCCTCGGGGACGGTGCGCGGCAAGGGTTTCTGAACACGGCCGCTCTGCTCCGGGACGAAGAGTCCCGCTGGCTCGGTCCCGTGGTCGAGGCGGAGCTGGAACGCTGCCGCCTTGCCGGAGAAGCAGCGCTGGACACGGACCGGCTTCGGAGTCTGTCCCCACCACTGCTGCGGCGCGTTTTGCTTCGGGAGACGCAGCGGGCCGGATTGCCGCTAAGCTTTCAGACGCAAACACTTCTGGAACGTCTTTCTGATTTCGCCACACGTCTGGACTCCGGGAGCGCAACGCTGGATCTCGGCGCAGGCTTCCGGGCTGCAAGGGTCTATGGAAGCTTCCGTATCGCCCCCCCAGAGGCCAAGGGACAGACTCCACAATTGTGGGGACAGACTCTGGCACAGGAGGGTGAAAAAGACTGGGGACAGACTCAGCAATCAGAGGGACAGACTCCAAAATCGGGGGGACGGACTCTGACACGGAAGGGCTGGGGACAGACTCCGAGTGGTGGGGGACAGACTCCCGTTTCCGGCGTTTTGTCGGCCGAGTCACGACTTTGCATCGAGGCCGCGACGGGGTACGAGCGAACGGGGAGGGCTGGGTTTCTGGACAGGCCGCAGACGGCGTACCTGTCAAGGGCGGCCATTCCCGACCCGGCGGTTCTTTCCGTGAGGCGAATTCTGCCTGGGGACAGACTCCGACCTGTCGGGTCGGAAGGCGCGAGCAAGATTTCGGACATTCTTGTGAACCGAAAGCTCCCGCGCGAGCGCCGCCGCAAGGTGGAGGTCGTTTGCGCCGGGGAACGGGTTGTGTGGCTTCCCGGCCATTCCGTGGACGCGGCGTTCGCAGTGGAGTCGCCGACCGCGCCCTCCTGGAAGTGCGTGCTGCTTCCACCGGGAAACATTTCGGACAACATTTCCAAGTGACAAGCGGCCGCCCCTGGGATACAATGAAAGCACAGACGGAACCATTCCGTCCCGGAATTTCCCCTCCACCCACCCCACACATCCAGCTTTCCCATGAGCAATTGCACTGTCACCGTCACGGGCGGCGAACTGTCCGCCAAGGAAATCGAAGCCTACAAGTCCCACGCCTTCGAGAAGTTCGGCCGCATGCCTTCGGCCATCGACATCCAGCTCGTCGACAACGACGAAGTCGTCCTTGGCTACCACTTCCCGGGCACGAAGTTCGACCGCATCCGCCGCATCACGGGCTACCTCACCGGCACCCTCGACACCTGGAACGACGCCAAGCGCGCCGAGGAGCACGACCGCGTGAAGCACGCGACGTCCTGCACCTGCCCCAGCTGCTCGTAAGCCGGGACGAGGTTCTTGCAAAACACTGGGGGCAACGGGCAAGATGCCCGTACCCCACATGGGGTCGTCCCGTTTTCCGGGATGTCGGGATGACGGTGTTTGCAATCCCGTTTCCATCTCCATGAAGCAACCTCGCAGCCTTTTGCCGATACTCCTTGCCGTCGCAGTCGGCATCGCCCGCGCGGACGCGCCGCTTGCCGTGGGCGTGGCCGTGCCGCCGCAGGCCGGCATTCTTCAGGCCATGGCGCCCGAAGGCCTGTCCCCGGCCGTGACGGTTCTCGTCGACGGTTCGCAGAATCCGCATTCCTTCGAGCCCAGCGCCCGGCAGCTCGCCGCACTCTCGCGGTGCGCGCTGTACTTCTCCGCGGGACTTCCCTTCGAAACGCCGCTTGCGCCGCGCATCCGGTCGCTTTCGCCGGATATTCGCATGGTTCCGCCGCCCGAATCCGTCGATGACCACGACGAACATGGTGCTCATGACGAACACGATCCGCATTTCTGGACGTCGCCGGACGGCATTCTGGCGGCGGCCGAGACGATGGCCGGGGCGATGGCGGAAGCGGATTCCGCGCATGCAGCGGAGTGGAGACGCGGATACGAGGCGTTTGCCGAACGCATTCGCGGGCGCGAATCCGCGATGCGCGAACGCTTCGCCGCTTCCCGCGGCCGTGCGTTCCTCGTCTACCATCCGGCATGGGGACACTTCGCGGAGACGTTCGGGCTGCGGCAGCTTGCCATTGAGCGCCACGGGGGTGCCCCGACGGCGAAGCACATGGCCGAACTGACGCGCACCGCGAAGGATGAGGGCGTCCGTGCGCTGGTCGTGCAATCCGAATCCGAGGCGGCCAGGGCAAAACCCATCGCCGAGACCCTTGCGATTCCAGTCGTCCGCCTCAACCCACTGGAGGCGGATCCGGAGGCGCTTCTTGAGGCGACTGCGGAGGCTGTATCCGCGAGCCTGCCGACGCCAATCCCTGGGAATTGAGACGTTTCGCCTCCTCCAGCAGCGCATCGACGGCGGCGAGTATGGCGTCGGGTGTCTTGAGTTCCGAGAGCCCTGCGCGGAAGCGGTTGGAGCCGGGGACGCCCTTGAGATAGCGGAAGAATCGGTTGCGGAAGTCGAGGACGACGGAGTCCTCGATGCCAATGCCGTCGCGCACGTCGGGATAGAGTTCGCGCTGGCGGGCGTGGTAGAGTCGCGCCATCTCCATGTGGGCGTGGATCATGGCGCGGATTCCGTTGTACGAGGGAGATTCTCGCTCAACGGGTTCGCCGGCGGCGAGGCTTCGCGCAACGGCGCGGATGAGCCAGGGGTTGCCGATGGCGCCCCAGCCGACCATGACGGCGCACGCGCCGCTGCCGCGCAGGAGGTCCAGCGCGTCGGCGCCGGAGCGGATGCCGCCGTTGGCGGCGACGGGGAGAATGTCCAGGTCGATGACGGAGGCGAGGGCGGGAATGTCCAGAGGGCCTGAAAGAACCTGGGAGGTGTAGCGCGCGTGGATGGTGCAGGCCGAGGCGCCGCCATCGGCCGACGCGCGGAGGATGTCGGGCGCGGTCAGGCGGCCGGGGACAGGCCCCAGGCGCGTCTTCACGGTCACGGGAAGGGAGCAGTGTGCGCGGACGGATTCGACGATGCGGCGCACCGTGTCGGGGGACTCCATGAGGGCGGCTCCGGCGCCGCAGGCGCGGATGCGCGGCATCGGGCACCCGACGTTGATGTCGATGGCGGAAAATCCGCCAAGCGCCTCGATGCGGGCGGCGGCCGGACCGAAGAATTCGGGCTCGTTGCCGTAGAGCTGCGCAGAGCAGGGGACAGACTCGCCTTTCGGCATGGTGACAAGGAGCCGGAAGGAGGCATGCGCGCCATCGGCAAGGGCGCGGGCGTTGACCATCTCGGAATGGCACCATTCGGCGCCGAAATCCGCGGCGATCCGCCGCATGGGGGCGTCCGTGAAATCCGCCAGCGGGGCAAACAGGAGGCGGGGTTCGTCAGACGTCCACCACATCACTGTTTGGGGATGTAGAGCGTCTGCCCGACGCGAATGGAGCCAGCGTCCTTGAGGTTGTTTTCGCGCACAATGTCGGAGGCCTTCACATGGTAGGCGGAGGCGATGGCGGAGACGGTGTCGCCGGCGGCGACGACGTGCTCGTAGCATTCGCGGCTGCGGGTGGCGGTCTGGGCGGGGCGTGCGGGCGTCTTGGGCATGGAGGCGGCGACGGCGCGGGAGATCTTGTCGGGCAGTCCGGCAATCTGGGAGCGCTGGCTGGCCTGTTCGTCGCGGAGGGCGCGGTTCTCGGCCTTGAGGGCGTTGACCTCGGCGCGGAGCATGTCGATCTCGGCGCGGAGGGAGTCGAGGGAGGTGCTGGCGCGGGAGACGGTGGAGTTGGCCTGGGCGACGACGTTCTCCTGGGCGGCGGACATGGAATCGACCTGCCCCTGGAGGCGGGACACCGCAGTCTCCAGCTCGGAGAGGCGCGTGGCCTCGCGGGCCGCGGAGGAGGCCTTGGAGACGGGCGCGGAGGACGGGCGGGATTCCCAGCCGGAGTCCTGCGGCGTCTCGTAGGGCGAGGTGTAGGACCCGCCGCGCGGATTCTTCGAGGAGGAACCGAGCACGGTTGAGCGGTTGGGGCTGTAGGTCTGGCACCCGGCGGCGAGCACGGCGGCGAGCGCAGCGGCGAAGAGGGGGGCGTTGCGGCGCATGGTGGAGCTCCGGTTCGTGCTACGCCTTGGCGGCGGCGGCGCGCTTGGCCGCGTAGATGGCCTCGACCTTCTTCGCGATGTCGCGGTACGACATGTCGTAGCGGAAGATTTCCTTGAAGAACTTGTCGGCCTCGTCGAGCCGGCCCATTTCCTGGTAAACATCGCCCAGCTCGTAGAGAATCTGGAGCTTTTCGGGACCCATCTCGGTGACGATTTCGCGGGCGGTCTCGAGCTGTTCGGCGGCCATGTCGGGCATCCCCTTCTTGCGGAAGCAGACGGCGAGGTGGTAGAGGGCCTGCGGGCGGTCCTTCGGGTTGCGCTGGGCGAGCTGGAACTGCTGGATGGCCTCGTCGACGTAGTCGTTCTGGAAGTACTGGAGCCCGAGCTCGTAGCGGATGTGCAGGTCGTTCGGGTAGCGCTGGGAGCGGTCGTAGAGGTCGTCGAAGATGTACTGGGCGCGCTCGTTCTCCAGGGCCACGGCGCCGTTCTCGTCGCCAGCCTCGCGAAGGGCGGCGATGTCCTGGTCGTACTTGCCGACGCGCGCGGCGGAGTAGCGGCGGTCGAGCTCGGGGTCGGTGGGGGCCACCTTGCGGGCGTCGTCGTACACCTGCATGGCCTCCTTGAAGCGCTTCTGCTGGACGAGGAGCGTGCCGAGGTTGGTGTAGTAGTTGATGTTCTTCGGGTCGCGGGAGATCTTCTCGCGGGCCTCCGCGATGAGGCTGTCGGCATCCGCGGCGGTCTTGACGGCCTTGTCCTTGACCTGGAGCTTGATGGCGAGGTTTTCGTCGGCCATGGCCTTGCGGAAGTCGCCGGTGCGGTTGGCCTCCTCCAGACCGGAGTTGAGCGTGACGAGAGCCTCGACGTCCTTGAGCATGTGGGCGAGCTCGCCGTCGGACGGCTTGAGGACCACGGCCTTCGCGAGGCACTCCTGCGCCTTCTTGAACTGCTTGTTGTTCTTGTAGAGGATGCCGAGCGTCTCGAGGACGTCCACGTTGCGCGGCTCGTTCTCGCGGATGAGCTCCAGCGTCATGATGCCGGCATCGGGAACGCCGGCGGCGACGGCCGCGGAGGCGTATTCGCGGGCGAAGCCGACGTTGAGGGGGTCGATGCGCATGAGCTGCTCGCCGACGAGGAGGGCGTCGAGGCCCTTGCCCTTGGCGATGAGCCCCTTCATCTTCAGCTTGGTGCCGAGACCGGAGATGTTGGCGATGGAGTGCGCCATGCCGGCCCCCTTGGGATGGGCGCGGCGGAACTTCGCGATTTCGGCCATGCGGAGGCTGCGGCGGGCGGACTCGTACTGCGGGACGGCCTCGACGCACTTGAGGAACAGCTCGATGGCGATATCGACATTCTTGCGCTCAAGCGCGGTAAGGGCCTTGTTGTAGAGGTTGCGGACGTTCTGGGGGATCTGGACTGGCGCGGTCGCCTGGGAAGTCTCTTCGGCCATGGGGTACTCCATTCACGGCGTGTGTGGGTTCGGTCTTGCCGTGTTCGGATATAGTACGCGAAAAGAGGGAGGGAGTCAACGGGCATTCAGGGCACGCCAGTGCCGACGCATCTTAGTTTTCATCCTTTCTCATTTCCATACCCATCGTCGGCATGCCACAACACCGTGGTGAGAGCAAGTGCCAATCAGCCGTCCCCATCGGCTGGCTCGCCTGTTTCGAGCGCGGAACTCGGCGGGGGCAACGCCGCGACCGCCAGGCGCATCGCGCGCCGCCGTCGGCTGCGGGCAGACGCCAGTCAGGCCCGTGTCCTCCGTCGGCATCACGCTGCATCCCTGCGGACGCCCTTCGGGCTTCGCGGCAGCTCCCTCGCCTCCGAGTTCCGCGCCCCCA
>JAEEGL010761986.1_pt1 | contig 12114 bp, 9 predicted proteins | sample 9134231 | NCBI WGS metagenome assembly JAEEGL01 (sample SAMN16246548, study PRJNA631951) | gut metagenome | biome: gut microbiome; feature: rumen; material: fiber-attached | host: Bos | place: Iran: Karaj | collected 2018-10
CGACTGGAGCCCGGTCGCGGCGGTGGAGGAGGGCAAAGTCAACAAGATGCCCCTCGGCATGTACCGGAGCTACACCTGCGGCGTCGATACGCCCGTGACGCTGATCTGGATGGCGAAGACCGTCTATCCGGACCTCTTCGCGGACTTCGACATCACTGAGGAGACGAAGAACTACTACCGGGAAGTGTTCGGGATCGAGCTCACCGACGAGCAGGCGAACCGGATCTTCAACCCGTCGTCCACGGCGTCGGCGTTCAACTGAGTATGGGATCGGAGGATAGTATGGGAATGAACGACACCCCGTCCGGGGAGCGGATCCACGTCGGGTTTTTCGGTCTGCGCAATGCCGGAAAGTCCAGTCTGGTCAACGCAGTCGCCGGGCAGAAGCTCTCCCTCGTGTCCGCGGTGAAGGGCACGACCACGGATCCGGTGAAAAAGGCCATGGAGCTTCTTCCGCTCGGCCCCGTCGTGCTCATCGACACGCCCGGCATCGACGACACGGGCGAGCTCGGTTCGGAGCGCGTGCGCCGTGCGGAGGATATGCTCGGCGAAACGGACGTCGCCGTTCTCGTCGCGGACGCCGTACTTGGCCTGACGGACGCGGATCGGGCGCTGACGGAAAGGTTTGAAGAGCGGAAGATCCCGTATGTCGTCGCATACAACAAAACCGATCTCCTGAGCGGGAACGCGCGGGAAGCCGGACTCCCGGAAAACGGCCTGTATGTCAGCGCGGAAACGGGAGAGGGGATCCGGGAACTGAAGGAACGGATCGCCGCTCTCGGACTCGAGAAGACCGCAGAGCCGGAAAAGCATCTCGCCGCGGATCTCATGGAACCGGGCGACACGGCCGTTCTGGTGATCCCCATTGACGCGGCGGCCCCGAAAGGAAGGCTGATCCTGCCTCAGCAGCAGACGATCCGGGATATCCTGGAGGCGGGGTGCTCCGCGGTCTGCTGCCGTGATACGGAACTGGCGGGAACGCTCGCAGCGCTGGCCGCTCCTCCGAAGCTGGTGATCACGGATTCACAGGCGTTCGGGAGGGTATCCCGGATCGTTCCGGCGGACGTGAAGCTGACTTCGTTTTCCATCCTGTTCGCACGGTACAAGGGGGATCTTGAAGAATTGGTACGTGGCGCGGCGGCCCTGGAGGAGCTCCGGGACGGGGACCCCGTCCTCATCGCGGAGGGGTGCACGCATCACCGGCAGTGCGGAGACATCGGCACGGAGAAGATGCCGCGGTGGATCCGGGAGTTTTCCGGCGCGGAACCGGCATTCTCCTTCACGTCCGGCGGCGAATTCCCGCGGGATCCGTCCCCTTACCGGCTGATCGTACACTGCGGCGGGTGCATGCTGAACGAGCGGGAGATGAAGAACAGGATCGGGCTGGCGCGCGCGGCGGGCGTTCCGGTGGTGAACTACGGAGTCGCCATCGCGCACATGCACGGGATCCTCGCCCGGTCGCTGGAGGTTTTTCCCGCAGCGGCGGAGATACTGAAAAAAGAAAGGTGAAAACGGAAGCAAAGGCTGCGCCTTTGTAATCTTATTGAAATGCCCTATGCGGGCGGCACCGGGGAGGGCCGGCTCATGGCCGACCGGTTTGCTTCGCAAACCAAGCCCTCCCCGGAGGTCCCTCGGCTATTTGGCATATCAACAGTTCGAACATGCAGTCCAAATCGATTCGTCACTCCACGTCATCGCGCGGACTGGTGAAGTCAGCCGAAACATGCGAAAAAGTCCCTTCGGGACGTTTTTCGGCCTCGCGGCAGCGATCAAAACGCGCAGATATGGGTTGGGGGCTGTACTTCTCCGTGCCCTGTTCTGAATAAAAATAGCAAATCCTCATGGACACAGCCCAAATGATTTTCGATCGTATGGTTCGAGCGGCATGTGGGTTTGAATCTCTTTATGTGCGCGACAGTGAAGTTTCTTCTTCGACTGCACGAATGCGCGTCCGTGATATGCGCGCTTCGATCGCTGCCGCGAGGCCAAAAAAGACCGCTCGCGGTCTTTTTTGCATGTTTCGGCTGACGCATCGCGGTCCGCGCGAAAGCTCTAAGGTGTACGGTCGGTTTTATCTGCATGTTCGAACTGTTTGGTACACCATATAGCCGAGGGACCTCCGGGGAGGGCCAACGGCTTGAGTGGGCCCTCCCCGGCGCACGTCCCGCGCAGGGACATTCAATAAGATTCGAAAGGCGCAGCCTTTCGTACCCTATCCCTCCCCGTTGCTGCCCGCACAGGGCAAAAATCCTGAAAGGCTCCGCCTTTCAAAATCTCCCCGGTGCTACCCGCACAGGGCAAAAATCCTGAAAGGCTCCGCCTTTCAAAATCTCCCCGGTGCCGCCCGCGCAGGACAAAGAAATCGAAAGGCGGAGCCTTTCAAACAACTGCTCCACTCTCGGCGGATCCAAAGAGTTCCGAAAGGCGCAGCCTTTGATACATCGCGGCGGAATCCTTCCGCCGCCTCTTTTTTTCTCCTTCCCCTCTGGACAACCACCCTTTCGCCTGATATAATGAAATTGAAAATGCCAATAAAAGCCATCGGAGGGATCCTTATGCGGAACAATCCCGTGATCTGGGCGGATTATCCCGACGTCGACGTCATCAGGGTCGGCGATACCTATTACATGATCAGCACCACCATGCACTTCTTCCCCGGCGGCGTGATCCTGCGCTCCCATGACCTGGTTCACTGGGAGACGGCCTGCCACATCTACGACGCGCTCGACGGCACGCCCGCGCAGCGGATGGAGGAAGGATCGATCTATTCGAAAGGGATGTGGGCGGCGTCCTTGCGGTACCATGACGGCCTGTTCCACGCGGTCTTCGCCGCAAACGACACCGGGCTCAGCTACCACTACACGGCGGATCGCGCGGAAGGGCCCTGGACGCGCCGCCCGATGAAAGGCTTCTATCACGACAACTCCGTCCTCTTCGACGACGACGGGCGGGTCTGGATCGTCCACGGCAACCGGAATATCCGCCTGACGGAGATGGAACCGGATCTGTCCGGACCGCTGCCCGGCGGATTCGATCGGGTCATCCTGCGGGACAAAGGCCGCGGACTCGGCTATGAGGGCTCCCATTTGTACAAAATCAACGGCCGGTATTATCTCTTCCTCATTCACTGGCCGGCCGGACATATGCGCACCGAAGCCGTGTTTTCCGCCGATTCCCTCACCGGGGAATGGACGGGCGGCGATGCGCTCGAGGACGATATGGGCTTTTTCCGGCAGGGCGTGGCGCAGGGAGGGATCGTGGATACGCCCGGCGGGAACTGGTACGCCATGCTCTTTCAGGATCACGGCGCGGTCGGGCGGATCCCGGTCCTTGTCCCCGTACGGTGGGAGGACGGGATGCCGAAGCTCTCGAAGCCGCCGGAGGAGATCCGTCCGGAGGATTGCCGCCCCGGATATGCGTACAAACCGCTCTGTACGGGGGATGATTTCACGTCGGATACGCTCGACGAGGCGTGGGAGTGGAACCATCAGCCCCGGCTTTCCCTCATCCGCTTCGGCGGGGGAGAACTGCGGATCACGACGGATCGGACCGCCGCAGATGCGGAGCATGCCCGGAACACGCTGACCCAGCGGACGTTCGGTCCCGGATGCGCGGCGGAAGTCACCGTGGACGGCAGCGAAATGAAGATCGGGGACCGGGCCGGCCTCTGCGCCCTGCAGGGACTGTTCGCCGAAGCGTTCCTCGAGCGGGATGCCGACGGGTTCGGCGCGGTTCTGTCCGAAAAGACGGACGAAGGGATCCGGGAGTCCGCGCGGATCAAGACGGCGGGACCCGTGCTCCGGCTTCGGGCGGAGTTCGATTTCCGGGATCTCGCGGACACGGTGCGGTTTTTCGCGGAGCAGGACGGCGCATGGACTCCGCTCGGCGGCGCGCACAAGCTGGTGTACCGTCTCGATCACTTCACGGGAGCGCGGATCGGTCTGTTCTGCTACGGGACGAAGGAGACGGGCGGATCGGCTGCGTTCCGGGAGTTCGTTTACACCGTCGATCCGGAATGACCGCGGCGGGAGCTCCGGCGCGGACCTACTTGACAGATCGCTCCGGATGCGGTACAATGAAACCGGACCGGTCCGCCGGCTCATGAAAGGCTGTCTGCGGCGGTCCCGAGAGATACCGGAAACGGGCAGGAAAAGTAATTTTGACCATAAAGTACAAGGAGGAATCGGCATGGAACAGAGCGGAATCCGTCTGGCGGACGGAAGAAAGGCGCTCGCCGCCATCCGTCTGACAGCGGAAGAACTGGCGGATCTTCATTCTCCCGCAAATTACGCGGCGAAAGAACTGCGTTACTATCTCGACCGGATCACCTCGGTCAGCCTCCCTCTGCTTTCGGCGGAGGAGCCGTTTGACGGAGCGTCGGTCTTTGTCGGCAGGGCGGCGGATCTGGACACGTCCGGATGCTCCGAGGACGGCTTTCTGATCCGCTCCGACGAAAATGCCGTGCGCATCGCGGGCGGAAAGCGGGGCGTGCTCTACGGGGCATACGATTTTCTCGAACGGCTGGGATGCAGATTCTTTACTCCGACCTGCGAGAAGGTGCCGACCGATCCGGAGCTGACGATCCCGCCGATGGACGTGAAGGAGGAACCGGCGTTCGAATACCGCCGCCACAATTACGCGGACATCGAGCAATACCCCCGTTTCTCCGCGAAACGCCGGTTCAACGGTACGGGGTCGCTCCAGGCGCGGATGGGCGGAAGCCTGACCTACGCGCATTTCGTTCATTCCTTTGACAGCCTGATCCCGGCCTCGGTATACGGGAAGGAGCACCCGGAGTATTTTGCCGAGGTGGACGGAAAGCGGGTGACGACGGACGGCGGGCGCACCCAGCTCTGCCTGACCAATCCCGACGTGCTTGCCCTCATGATCGAAAAGACACGAGCCTGGCTCCAGACTCACCCCGGCCACAGGATCATGTCCCTTTCCCAGAACGACTGGGGCGGCAACTGCCAGTGTGAGAACTGCCGGAAGATCGACGAGGAGGAGGGAAGCCCGGCCGGGACCCTGCTGCGTTTCGTGAACGCCGTTGCCGAGGCGCTCGAACCGGAATTCCCGGACATGATCTTCGATACCCTCGCCTACACCTACTCCCGGCCCGCGCCGAAGATCACCCGCAACCGGCACAACGTCTGCGTGCGGCTCTGCTCCATCGAATGCTGCTTCTGCCATCCGTTCGACAACTGCCCGGACGAAAAGAGAAGCGTGAGGAAGCCGGACGGCACCGTGTCGAAGTTCATCACGGACCTCGAGGACTGGGGGCGGATCTGCGACCGGATGTACATCTGGGACTACACGACCTGCTTCGCGCACTATCCCACGCCCCATCCGAACTGGCGCGTACTCCAGCCGAACGTCCGCTCCATGGCGAAAAACAGCGTCCGCGGCGTGTTCGAGCAGGCGAACGGCGCGTCGAGGGGCGGCGTGGACTTCAACGAACTGCGGGCGTACCTGATCTCGAAACTGCTGTGGGATCCCGACTGCGACCTCGAAGCGCACCGGAGGGACTTCATGGAGTATTACTACGGAGCCGCCGCGCCGTATCTCGACGCCTATCTGAATCTGCTCTGCGACACGGCGGACGTGCGGGGAGACCACGTGGGCTTCAACGACAATCCGCTCCACGGCTTTCTCGAAGAGGACATGCTCGACAAGTACGACGCCCTCTTCGACAAGGCGGCGGAAGCGGTGCGTTCCGATCCCCTGCGGCTGTGGAGGGTGGAGAAGAACCGCCTTTCGATCCGCTGGGTGAGACTGAAACGGAAGACCATGCTGCACGGCGAATACGACGCGGAGGAGATCAACCGCTTCTTCGCAGACTGGAAAGCTTTCGGGCTGTCCCGCATCGACGAGTGGTGCAACGTCGAGACGACGCACCGGGGGCTGCTCGAGGGCAGATGGCGCGGCGTGGATTTCTTCGACCACTGGACGGGCGAGGAGCCGGAGGCGCTCTGAGCGATGGCGGCTGAACCTGTTTTCGAATCCCGCGCCGCTGCTTGCGGCGAAAAGGCGGAACAACCCGTCATGACGTTCGAGATCCGCATCGATTGGCGGGATGTCAGCGATCTGCGCTCCCCGGAAGGGTGCGTGACCGTCATCCCGTTTACCGGGCGGGTCCGGTCCCCTCTCTTCACGGGGGAGATCCGGCCCGGCGCGGCAGACGTGCAGACGGAGAAGCCCGGGGAGGCGCGCGTGCTGACGGCGAAATACCTCTTCCGCGGAAAGGACGCGGACGGCGCGGACTGCTCCCTGTATGTGGAAAACATCGGGACGGCTGCGCAAGGTCCCGGACCCATCCGCGCGGTCCCGACCTTTCTCACCGACAGCAGAACGCTCGGGGCCTATCTTATGGGCCGCCGCTTCCGCTCCGAGGTGCACGGATGGGAAGGCGGGGTAAAGATCCTCGTCTTCGAAGCCGGGGAAGAGTTAAATTAGAATAAACAAAGGAGGCAACCGAATATGAACGGAACCGGAACGGGAGGGAACGGGAGAAATCTGCGGCCGCAGTCGCTCGGAAAGCTGATTCTTCCGGTGGCGGTCATTGCCGTCGTGATCCTCGTGCTCGTGAACTGCGTGACCGTGATCCCGGAGGGATTTATCGGAGTCAAATACAACCTCGGAAAGATCCGGAACAGCTCGCTGCAGCCGGGAGCGCATTTCTCGCTGCCCTTGATCGAAAACATCGAGAAGGTGGATATCCGCGAGCACGTGTACGAGACGTTCCAGCCCGCGTACACCAAGGATACCCAGACGGTGGAGAGCATCTATGTCAAAGTGAACTATGTCTATTCCACCGGGATGATCGACTCCCTTATCCGCACGGTCGGCGTCGGCAACGTGGAATCCACGCTGATCGTGCCGAATCTCAACAGCATCCTGAAAAACACCATCGGCAAGTACAAGGCGGAAGAGCTGATCCAGAACCGCTCGATCGCGCAGGAACTTGTCGAGGACGAACTCCGCGGCGCGCTCGAGCCCTACGGAGTGTACATCACGGCGGTGAACCTTGCGGACATTGACTTTGAGGACAGCTTCGAGCAGACCATCCGGGACAAGGTGGCAGCGGAGCAGGAAGCCCTGCGCGTGCGCAACGAGACCGCGGCCAAGGAGGAAGAGGCGAAGCAGAAGGTCATCGCCGCCCAGGCGGACGCGGATTCGAAAAAGCTGAAGGCGGACGCGGACGCATACGCCATCTCCGTCATCCAGGCGGAGCTGTCGAAATCCCCGGAATACATCGATCTGCAGAAAATCGAGAAGTGGAACGGCGTGTTCCCGCAGGTGATGGGGGAGAACATCAACCCCTTCATTGCGCTCGGTTCGTCCGAGGGAGAGGAATAATTCCTGAAAACCGCGCGGCGGGGGACGGCGCATTCCCCGCCGCGGAATTCCGGAGAAGCGGTGCTTCTCCGTTTTTGAGGAAACGGTGGATATGAAAATCAAATTAGATCATCTGACAAAGCGGTTCCCGAACCGGAACCGGAAAATCAAGGAAGAGGTCATCGCCGTGGACGACTTCAACTTCGACATCCCCGACGGGTGTCTGGTCGGGCTTCTCGGTCCTTCCGGATGCGGAAAGAGCACGACGCTCAACCTCATCAGCGGGCTGGAAACCCCGACGGAAGGCAGGATCTTCTTCGGGGACGAAGACGTCACGGATCTGCCTCCGGAAAAGCGCGGGGTGGGGCTGGTGTTCCAGAATTACGCCCTGTATCCGCACATGACCGTGCTCGAGAACATCATGTTCCCGCTCGGCAATCTGAAGGGAGACGCCCGGCTGTCGAAGACGGAGATGCGGGACCGGTCGCTCGAAGCCGCGAAGCTCGTGCAGATCGACAACCTGATGGAACGCCGTCCTTCCGAACTTTCCGGAGGTCAGCAGCAGCGGGTCGCCATCGCGCGGGCGCTGGTCAAAAAGCCGGGCGTGCTCCTGTTGGACGAGCCTCTTTCGAATCTGGACGCCAGACTGCGCCTGCAGACCCGGGAGGAGATCCGCCGGATCCAGCGGGAGACGAAGATCACCACGATCTTCGTCACGCACGACCAGGAGGAGGCCATGAGCATCACCGACCTCATCGTGGTCATGAAGGACGGGAAGCTGAACCAGGTCTCGAAGCCCCAGGCGGTCTACGACGATCCGGTCAACCTCTTTGTGGCGAAATTCCTCGGCACGCCGCAGATCAACGTCTTTTCCGGGGCGGTCCGCGGAGGAAAGCTCTATATCGGTTCCGATCCCGTTCTCGACGCGCGCGGCGTTCCGGACGCGGACGTCACCGTGGGGATCCGTCCGGAGGCGTTCGAGCCCGAGAACGGGGGAAGGGAAGACACGCTCGCCTGCGACCTCTCCCGCGTGGAGGTCATGGGCAGGGACACCAGCATCGTCTTCACCCATCCCGCGCTGGAAGGCGCGGCAGGGCGGGCCATCGTGGACGCGGAGGAAGCGGAGGGACTGGAATCCGGAGAAGTCCGCTTCTCCCTCAGGCCCTCGAAGACCCATCTGTTCGATAAAACGACCGGGGAACGCATCCGCATCCCCGCGCAGGCGGAGGCGTGAGATGAAGAAGCAGAACCTGAAGGCATGGCTCTACCTGCTGCCGGCCGCCGCGTTCCTCGCCGTGTTCATGGTGTACCCGCTGTTCGACGTGGTGGTGTATTCCCTGGAGGAAGGATACAATTCCGCCTCCCAGACGTTCCGGGGCGTCGGGCTGTACAATTTCTCCTTCATCCTGCGCGATCCGTATTTCCTCGCGGCCGTGAAAAACACCTTCATCCTCGTCGTCATCACGGTCCCGGTCTCGACGACGCTCGCGCTTCTGATCTCTCTGGGGCTGAACTCGATACAGCCGCTGAAAAAGCTCTTCCAGACCGTCTACTTCCTGCCCTATGTGACGAACACGCTCGCCGTCGGTCTGGTCTTCATGATCCTGTTCAAGAAGACCGCCTATTCCGAGGGGCTCGTGAACCTGCTCATCAACAGCTTCGGCGGGACCTCCGTGGATTTCATCGACGGCCCCTACTGGGCGAAGATGCTCGTGATGTGCATCTATACCGTCTGGATCGTGCTTCCGTTCAAGATCCTGATCCTCACGGGCGCGCTTGCCTCGGTCAATCCGGAATACTACCGGGCGGCCCGGGTGGACGGCACCTCGAAGGGACGGATCTTTTGGCGGATCACGCTGCCGATGATCTCCCCCATGATCTTTTATCTCGTCATCACCGGCTTCATCGGCGCGTTCAAAGCGTACAGCGACGAGGTCGCGCTGTTCGGGACGGATCTCAACGCCGCCGGCATGAATACGATCGTGGGGTATGTGTACGACATGCTCTACGGGAACTCGGGCGGATATCCGTCCTTTGCCTCCGCTGCGGCTTTGATCCTCTTTGCCATCGTGTTTACCATCACCTGCGTCAACCTGCTCATCAGCAGGAAGAGCGCGGTGATCTGAGGGGGGACGGATATGGAAAAAGAAAACTCCGGGACAAAGGATCTGAGGCTTTATAAACTCGGCACACGGCTCGGAAAAGCGGCGGTGTATTTCCTGCTCGCCGTGTGGGGGATCGTCGTCCTGTTCCCGTTTTACTGGATGGTGCTGACCTCCTTCAAAAGCTACGGCTCCTACAATGCGGAATACGTCCCGCGCTTCATTGCGACCGACCCCACCCTTGCGAACTACCGGGAGGCGTTCACCGCCGTCCCGCTGGCGCGGTATTTTTTCAACACCGTTTTGTTCACCGTCCTCACCACGGCTGTCATGCTCGTCGTGACGGTGCTGGCGGCGTTCGCGTTCTCCCGGCTTGAATTCCGGGGGAAAAACCTCGTCTTCGCGCTCTTCCTCTCCCTGATGATGATCCCGAACGAGCTGGTCATCATCACCAATTTCGTGACCATCACGGAATGGGATATGCGCAATACCTTCGCGGGCCTGATCCTGCCCTCCGTGACGTCGGTGTTCTATATCTACCTTCTAAAGGAAAACTTCGAGCAGATCCCCGACGAGCTGTACAAGGCGGCAAAGGTGGACGGGACGTCCGATCTGAAATACCTCCTGCGGGTGCTGTTGCCCATCACGAGGCCTACCGTTGTCACCGTGACCATCTTAAAGGTGATCGAATGCTGGAATTCCTACGTCTGGCCGCGCCTCATCACGGACGACAAGGCGTATTTCCTCGTCTCGAACGGGATTCAGGAGATCCGTGAAAACGGATTCGGGCGGGAGAACATCCCCGCCATGATGGCGGCGGTTGTGGTGATCTCCCTTCCGCTCGTCGTGCTGTTCCTCATTTTCCGGGAAAAGATCATGTCCGGTGTCATGAGAGGGGGAACGAAAGGATGAAGCCTGCAAAGCGCGCCGTTTCCGCGCTCCTCGTTTTCCTTCTGCTGCTTCCGCTCCTTGCGGGATGCCACGGATCGAAGGCGTTGCCCGCGTTTGAGATCCCGGAGACGTTTGACGCGGAGAAACAATACGAGATCACCTTCTGGGCGAAAAACGACACGAACAAGGTCCAGACCGCCATCTATACGAAGGCCATCCGGGACTTTGAGGAACTGTACCCCAACATCACGGTGAACATCCGGCTGTATACGGATTACGGCAGGATCTACAACGACGTGATCACCAACATCTCCACGAAGACAACCCCGAATGTGTGCATCACCTATCCCGATCACATTGCGACCTACATCACCGGGCAGAACGTCGTGGTCCCGCTGGACGGACTGTTCGACGATCCGCGCTTCGGCTTCGGCGGGAGCGAGCTGCGGTTCGACGGGCCGGAGAGGGAGGAGATGATCGGAAAATTCCTCGACGAATGCATGATCGGGGAAGCGCATTACGCCCTTCCGTTCATGCGGTCCACCGAAGCCTGCTATGTCAACGTGACCATGCTCGAGTCCCTCGGGTACGAGCTGCCGGATATCCTGACATGGGATTTCATCTGGGAGGTATCCGACAAAGCCGCCGAAAAGGACGCGGCGGGGATCTACGCCGTGAACGGACAGATGACCATGATCCCGTTCATTTATAAGTCCACGGACAACATGATGATCCAGATGCTGCGGCAGAAGGGGGCGGGATACTCCACGCCGGAGGGTGAGATCCTGATTTTCAATGAGGACACGGAACAGATCCTGCGCGATGTGGCGGAGCACACCGGAACGGGCGCGTTCTCGACGTTCAAGATTTCCAGTTATCCGGGGAATTTCCTGAACGCCGGCCAGTGCCTGTTCGCCGTGGACTCCACCGCAGGCGCGACGTGGATCGGCAGCCACTCCCCGAACGCGGACATCAGCCCGGACAAGGTCGTGGAGTTCGAGACGGCAGTGCGGCCCGTTCCCCAGTATGATCCCTCGGATCCCGTCATGATCTCGCAGGGACCGTCGGTCTGCATCTTCAACAAGAAGGATCCCGGGGAAGTGCTGGCCTCGTGGCTGTTCGCGCAGTTCTTGATGACGAACGACGTGCAGATCGCGTACGCCGAAACGGAGGGGTACATCCCCGTGACGGCGAAGGCGCAGAACGATCCCGCGTATCTCTCGTATCTCTCACAGCCGGACGAAAACGACGCGGAGCATTACAGCGTCAAGATCGCCGCCACGGAGCTGCTGCTGGACAACATCGACAATACGTTCATCACGCCGGTATTCAACGGCTCGGCTTCTCTCCGGGATGCTGCAGGGCAGATGATCGAAAACACCGCAAAAGCGGTGCGCCGGAAGCAGACGGTGGACGAAAAGTTCTTCACCGATCTGTACAGAGATATGCGCTCCCTGTACAGGCTGGACCAGCGCGTGATGCAGAACGGCGAAGCGGGAGAAAAGGAGCCGCTGCCGGGCTCGTCCGTCGCGCTTCTTTCCGGGATCGCCGCCGTGTGGGCCGTCATGGGCGCATGCGTCCTTTTCGACCGGATACGGAAGAAAAAAGGGCGTTAAAATATTAAAAACTCTTGATTTCCCGGAAAAATCCGAGTATAATGGTAACCGGAAAAATCCGGCAGAATCAAACCGGATAAAAAAGGAGAGTGCAAACATGAAAAAGATTCTTGCGCTGATTCTCGCGGCTGTCTGTCTGCTGGCCATCGCTGCCTGCGGCAAGAAGGACG
>JAEEGL011679677.1_pt1 | contig 12114 bp, 9 predicted proteins | sample 9134231 | NCBI WGS metagenome assembly JAEEGL01 (sample SAMN16246548, study PRJNA631951) | gut metagenome | biome: gut microbiome; feature: rumen; material: fiber-attached | host: Bos | place: Iran: Karaj | collected 2018-10
AACAATTAGTAATTAATGTATTTTTTGCTTTGCGAAAAATCTAATTATTAACTAAAAATTTACTACGTGAATTTTTACCGACATTATACATTTTACATCCTACATTCTACATTGTCGTCTTTGTTTGTTTTTTCAATTAAAATTGATTATAATAATATAAAAATATCATCAAAGAGGGGGCAACATTATGAGTATAAAATCTTTTGTATTAGACACAAATGTTTTATTGCATGACCCTGATTCAATTTTTTCTTTTAAAGATAATAAAGTTGTTATTCCGTTAACAGTAATAGAAGAATTAGACAGTTTTAAGAAATATAATGACGAAAGAGGCAGAAGTGCCAGATTAATATCGAGAAGATTGGATACTCTTAGAGGGAAAGGTAAACTTTCTCAAGGTGTTCCGATTAAAAACGGGGGAACACTCGTAATAGAAATGATAAGGGATGTTGAATTCCCCAAAGAGTTTCTTATTTCAAAATCCGATCATCAAATACTTTCTGTTGCTCTTTATTTGAAACAAAAAGGCGAAAATGTAGTATTTATTACAAAAGATATAAATTTAAGAATAAAAGCCGAAATATTGGATATTACGACACAAGATTATGAGAAAGCCAAAGTTAAAATGGATGAAATTTATCTTGGTTGGAAAGAAATGAAAGTGTCCTCCGATAAAATAGACAAATTTTATAAAAACGGACAAATGGAAACATCGGAAAAATTATATCCTAATCAATTTGTATTTTTAAAAGATAATTCCGGTTCATCCAAGAGTGCATTAGGTAAATATTCAGCACAAAAGAAAGCGATATTGCCTTTGTTTCATATAAATTCGCAACCTTGGGGATTAAAACCTTTAAATATAGAGCAAAGATTTGCTTTTGAACTTTTGTTATGTGATGATGTTTCTTTGGTTACATTAATAGGTTTGCCCGGTGCAGGAAAAACTTTACTTGCTCTTGCATGCGGACTTCAAAAAACCGTTGAAGAAAGACAATTTAGGAAATTATATATTGCAAGGCCGATAATTCCTATGGGAAAAGATATAGGATTTTTACCGGGTACAAAGGAAGAAAAACTTTCTTCTTGGATGGGTGCAATAAACGATAATTTGGAATTTTTGATGGACAGAGGACATGAAGATGCTAAAGTGGATGAAAAGATAGATTATTTGTTTTCTTCAGGTCAGATAGAAGTGGATTCTTTAACTTATATAAGAGGAAGATCTTTGCCGAAACAATATATTATCATCGATGATGCACAGAATTTAACACCTCATGAAATAAAAACAATTATTTCAAGAGCAGGTAACGGAACAAAAATTGTTTTAACCGGAGATCCGTATCAGATAGATAATCCTTACTTGGATGCATCATCTAACGGTTTAACTTATTTGGTAGAAAGATTTAAAGGTCAATCCGTTTACGGACATTTGATGTTTTCGAAGAGTGAAAGAAGTGTCTTGGCAGCACTTTCTTCCGAGTTGTTATAGACTTAGGAGTTGTTTTAATGCAGCATGAAGTTTTTTATGTAGATTTACATATACATACCACATTTTCAGACGGAGCTCTTTCACCTACGGAAGTTGTTGCTTATGCTTCAAAAGTAGGTCTGTCTGCGATAAGCATAACGGACCATGATTGTGTTGATGGTATAGAAGAAGCTATTAAAGCCGGTAAAAAATATGGTGTAGAAGTTATATCCGGAATAGAACTTTCTGCAGAACTTGATAATATAAGCAGAACAGAAATGCATATTTTGGGATATTATGTGAATTACAAATCAAAATCTTTTCTGGATGCATTATCGATATTTAAAAAAGTTAGAATTCAAAGAGCCAACGAAATATATTTAAAGTTAGAAAAGTTAGGTATGAAGTTAGATCCCGAAGGCCTTATACAAAATATAGAAAATAAAGTTATAGGCAGACTGCATTTTGCAAAAGCATTGGTTGATAAACAGTATGTTTCTTCAATATCCGAAGCATTTCAAAAATATTTGGGTTTAGACAAACCTGCTTATGTTCCTAAACATTACATAAGTCCAAAAGAAGCAATATCTTTGATTATAAGAGCAGGCGGAATTCCTGTTTTAGCACATCCTTATTACGGACATTATAGCAATAAGAATATTTTTAAAGCCCTTATAAATGATGGTCTTATGGGAATAGAAGCATGGCATAGCAGTCATCCTCAGCATGTAGTAAAAAAATTTTTAAGTATTGCAGACGAAATGAATTTGGTAGCGACGGGCGGTTCCGATTGTCACGGCGGAGGATACGGTAATTTGCCTTTAATAGGTAAAATAAAGGTTCCGTATTCCGCTTTAGAAGCTTTGGAAGAAAAAAAAGCTATTTTAGATAAAAAAAATAATTCTTTAATATAAATGAAACCGATAAACAGAAGTCTTTTCTTAAAAACAGCAGATTGTCCCGTCTTGGGTTGGAATCTATATAGAAATCTTATAAAAAAAAATAATTCCGTTAGCGATGAGTTTTTAATTTTTGAAGCAAAAAATATTCATGAAAAAGCCAAACAGCTGTTTCCTAATGCCGTTCAGGTAACAGGAAATTTACAAGAATCAATAGAACAAACAAAAAAACTTTTAGAAGACAAAAATATACAAACATTATTTGAACCTGTTTTCGAATATAACGGTTTTATCGCAAAGGCGGATATCTTAACCAAGGAAGATAATTATTGGCAAATTATAGAAGTAAAATCGGGTAATAAATGGAAAAATAAATATATATCAGATATAGCATATAATTGTTTAATAGCTTCAAAAACAATCAATTGTATTTCAAAGGCAAAATTAATGTTATTGTCTAAAGATTTTCGTTTGGGAATGCCTATAGAAAAACTTTTTTCGATAACGGATTGTACTTTGGAAGTATTTGATAAAGTTGAAGAATATAATAAACATTTAGTTGATATAAAAAATATTTTACAATCCGATACTTGTTCGGAACCGTCTTTGAAAAATATGTGTAAAAATTGTGATATGTTTGATGTTTGTATGGGAAAAGATATTGAATATCATATATTTGATTTACCCAGACTTTCTGCTCTTATTTTTAATGAACTTGCAAAACAAAAAATTTATCAAATAAAAGATGTTCCGGAAAACACAGATCTTACACAAATGCAAAAAGTTGTAAGAGATTGTGTTATAAATGATAAGGTTTTTGTTAATCCTAATTTGAAATTTGAATTGGATAAAATAGCATTCCCGTGTTATTATTTAGATTTTGAGTCTGTAATGACTATTTATCCGTTATACGATAATATTGCGCCGCATACACAAATTTTAACGCAATATTCTATTCATAAGTGCAGTAAACCGGATAATATTATTGGTCATTTTGAATATATTGCGGATCCTAAAAAGAATTGTCAAAAAATAATTGCACAAAATTTGGTAAATATATTGGAAAATACGGGAAGCATAATTACGTATTCTTCTTTTGAAGCTCAGGTTATAGAAAAACTGATAAATGTTGTTCCGGAATTGGAAGAACAATTGAGAAATATAATTTCAAGAATAATTGATTTGGAAGCAATACTAAAATTCAATTATTATGATAAACGATTTCACGGAAGAACATCAATAAAAAAAGTGTTGCCTGTTATGATTCCACAAATGAATTATGAACACTTAAAAATAGGTGAAGGCGGTTCTGCTCTTTCAATGTTTGCTTATATGGCAATGGGAATGTATTCGAAAGAGAAAGAAGAAGAAATAAAAAAGAATTTACTTGAATACTGTAAAAGAGATACGCTTGCTCTTGTTAAAATGCATAAGTTTTTGGATGATGCTTCTAAAACGACCATGTCTTGATTTACAACAGCAGCAAACTTTAAATAAAATTATAAAACGAATAAATGTTATAAAATGTTAAAAATCTTTTCTAATAATAATCATATAAATAAATATTTAAATAAGTTGGATAAAATAAGTCCGGTAATATTATTATTGTTGGTAATGTCGCTGGTATTATTCGGCATTTATATGAGCTTTTCTGCAACACTAATAATTGCGGGACCTAAATATTTAAGCAGGCATATGTTATTTGCTGTTGTAGGTGTAGTGGTATTTTTATTTTGTGGTTTTGTAGTTGATTATAAAACTTATGAAAAATTCAAATATCCTATTTTTATAGGAGTAATTCTTTTATTAATTTTTGCCGCATTTTTCGGTCATAGTGCAAAAGGTGCTGTTAGATGGATACCGTTACCGTTAGGTTTTAGATTTCAACCATCGGAGTTGGTAAAAATAACAATAATAATTATTATGGCGGATTTTATAGCAAGAAAAAAGAAATTTATAAATTTGAGTAATAATATGGTAGCACCGTTGTTGTATATCGCTGTGCCATGTATTTTGATAGGAAAACAAGATTTGGGAACGGTTATTCTTATATCCGTAACATGGCTTATAATGTTGTTTGTTTCAGGTTTGAGTTGGAAAAAAACAATATCCGTGTTTGTAGTGTTATTATTGGGATATGCCGTATATATAATTATAAAACCGCACAGAATTACAAGAATGGTGGATTATGTAAATTCCGTTTTTGATATTTATTCCGCACATCCTAATGTAAAAGCTGCACTTGTTGCATTTGGCTCGGGTGGGCTCTTTGGAAAAGGACCGGGTGCGGGTGAAATGAAACTTAGACATTTACCGGAACTTCATACTGATTTTATTTTTCCTATTGTGGGTGAAGAGTTCGGTTTTATCGGTTCTTTACTTACAATTTTTTTATTTTTGTCTATTTTGTTTTGCGGACTTTTAATAGCAAGAAATTGTAAAAATGAGTTCGGCAAAAATTTGGCATTTGGTATAACTGTAATATTCTTTTTGCAAGTTATGATAAATATGGGAATGACAACAGGTATAATTCCGACTAAAGGTATGACTTTGCCGTTTATTTCTTACGGCGGAACATCTATGCTTACAAGTATGATGATGATGGGTATATTGTTTAATATTGCAAAATCGGGAAGAAAACAATGAAGAACATATTAATTGCGGTAAGCGGAACGGGCGGGCATGTTTATCCGGGAATAGCTCTTGCTTATGAACTAAAAAAATTCGGATATAATCCTGTTTTTGTTGTTAATAGTAATAAAAATGGTGTATCGTTAAATATAGTAAAAAATTCCGGATATGATTATAAAATATTGGATTTTAAAGCACCTCCGAGAAAAATATCTTTACAAATGTTATGTTTTCCCTTTAAATTTATTAAAGTGTTGTTTGAAGCAAAATCCATAATAAAACAAACAAAACCTTGTGTTGCAATAGGTATGGGAGCTTATTTATCTTTTCCAATGCTTTTAGTCGCAAAATTAAAAAGTATTCCTACTTTAATTCATGAACAAAATTCCGTGCCCGGTCTTGCAAATAAAATTTTATCTAAGTTCGTAACAAAAGTCGCTATAAGTTTTAAGGAAACGGAAAAATATTTTAATAAAAGTAAAACAATATATACATCTAATCCTATCAGAAAAGATATTTTTAATATTACAAGAATTGATGCGGCAAAAAAACTAAATATAGATGCGTCCGTATTTACGATTTTTGTGTTTGGGGGAAGTTTAGGCGCAACAAAGTTAAATAATATAATGGTTGATGTTGCAAATATATTGTATGAAAAGTATAAAGATAAAATACAATTTATTCATATTTTAGGTTCAAAAGATTTTAAAATAATATCTGAGAAGTATAAATCAATTCAATACAAAAAATTTGTTGTTGAGTATATGAATGATATAGGTAATGCCTATGCTTGCAGTGATATATTGATTTGCAGAGCAGGCGCAGGAACGGTAAAAGAAGTTGAAATGTATAATTTGCCTGCATTGTTTATACCATTTCCTTATGCAACTGCAAATCATCAATATTTTAATGCAAAATCTATAGAACAAAAAGATTTTAGAGAAACTGTTGAAGAAAAAAATATAACACAAGAAAAAATAATAAATTTTATTGAAAATAAAATAACCGATAAAATAGATGTAACCAGAAAAGTGTCTCCGAAAGATTTTCCGCAAGAATTACTGGCAAATGAGGTTTTAAAATTAACAGATGAAAAAATATAATATTTTGATATCAAATGATGACGGGATAAACGGACCGGGATTAAAAGCATTAATAAAGGAATTATCAATATTGGCAAATATTTATGTGGTTGTTCCTAAACATGAAATGTCCGGAACAAGTCAGTCAATACATTTAAGAAAATATTTAAAACTTGAAAAGATAAAGAAAAATGTTTTTGCATTGGTAGGAGGAACTCCTACGGATTGTGTAAAATATGCGCTGTATTCTTTCTTTAAAGATAAAATAGATTTAGTTGTGTCGGGAATTAATACTTGTGCAAATCTTGCGCAAGATGTGGTTTATTCCGGAACAGTTGCTGCTGCAAGAGAAGGTGCATATTTAGGAATACCGTCGATATCCGTTTCTGCGAGTAATGAAAATAATCCTTGTTATGAACAAGTCGCAAGAGCTGCTTTAAAAATTGCAAAAGAAGTTTTAAAAAGAGAAAAAAAAGGCAGACCGGCAGTTTGTTTAAATGTAAATGTTCCGCCAGATTACAAGGGAATAAAGATTGTTCCGTTAGGTATAAGATGTTATGATGAAACTATTATAGAAAAGAAGACAAAAAACGGGGTTTATTACAAACTTGCAGGAAGGTTTATCTCAGGTAAAAAAAATAAAAAATCAGATATCGATATGATAGAACAAGGATATATTTCAATCACTCCGTTAGATTTGGATCAAACCGATTTCCAAAAAATAAAACAATTGAAAAATATATTTGATTAATATTAGAGTGAAATAATTTTTAACTATTGTTTTGTGGTGAACAATTTGTTGTAGATTTTAAATAAAATGTAGGCTGTTGCTGTGCCTACAAAAGCTCCTACAAACACATCACTTGGAAAATGACATCCTGCATACATTCTTTCTATTCCTATTAAAATCGCAAAAACAAAAAGCATATACCAATATTTAGGTGCTATTAATGATGTTATGGTTGCAAGTGTAAATGCTGCTTGTGTATGTCCGGAAGGGAAAGAATTATGATGTAAAATTTCATAAAACAAATTTATATCGTCTTTGCCGAAATGAGGTAAAGGTCTTGGTCTGTTGAATATGTTTTTGATTGTATGGTTTATACTGCTTGCAATTAGCATTACTATCGTGATAATTATTATATATTTTAAAACTTCTCCTTTTTTTTCTCTTTTTAATACAAATAAAACAAAAATAATCATTAATATTAAACCTAAATTTATACCTTTACTGTCAAAATAACTTATACAAGAAACAACAAAGTTGAAAAAATCATTTTTTATCTTACTGTTGAAAATTTTAAAAACATTATCATCCAGTTCTATAAAGCCTTGCTTTATTGTTTTTTTATCGCCTATTATGTTAGAAGTATATTGTTCAGGTAATTTTTCTGACGAAAAATTCTTACAGACAACTATCCAAAATTTTTTTATAACTTTGCCATTTTTATAAACAGGAATTTCAATTTTTTCTTCAAATTCTTCAAAAGGATAAATATTTGCATAATTTTTGAAAGTGAACATATTACTTGTTACAAATAAACCATCTTTGCCGTTTAAGTTGCTTAAATCTCTTTGCCATAAATCATAAGCATCTATTTTATCGCTTAAGCAATATACTCTTATATTCGGAATATAAAAATATATTTGACTTGCTAAATAGCTTTTATGGGTAAAAACAAAAGGTTTATCGTTTTGCGGATAAGAAGAATATAATTCGTTTATTTTTTCCGATAATTCTTTCCAGCCTCTTAAATCGTTTGTAATGTCTATAATTTCAGATTGAGGTATTCCATATTTGTCCGTTGTGTTTTGTGAAAAAATCTTTAAAAATGGTTCAACCGATAATGGTTTAAAAATTGCTTGAACGGGAACCAATATATTCATTAGTAATGCAATTGAACATGCAATGTACATAAATTTTTTGAATTTTAAATTATTCCAAAAATTTATTGAAAGATATGCAACATATATGGTTAATATTAAATATCCCATTGCAGGCCAATGCGGTAAAATTTCATTAAAAGTTGCTATTGAATCAAAGAAAAATAATGTAGGTAGAGAAAAGGATATAACAAATAAAATATTTGTTTTTCCTGAGTTGTAATATTCCTTCAATGCTTTATAGATTGCATAACAATAAAATAAAAATAATAAAGGAGAAATATATCCTGCTTGAGCACCGATAGATCTAAAAAACAATGTTAATGAAAAACTTGGCAACGTTTTACCGAACCCATGTTGTAATTGAAAACCGAAACTTGCCCAATTATTTTGAAGATTCCATAATATTACGGGGGAAAAACATAAAAAAGAAATAAACATTGATATATATAATTCTTTTTGTTTTAACAAAAATCTGTGCTCTTTTGAACAGATAAGAAATAATATTATTGAGGGGAAAATTAATATTGCGGTATATTTTGATAATAGTCCAAAGCCTATTGTAAGACCAAGTAAATACCAATAATATTTTTTATTACTTTGAATTATAGTTATAAAAAGGTAAAAAGATAATGCCCAAAATAAAGATAGGGGGGAATCCGGTATTGTTACTACGGCTCCTAAGAATGAGAAAACGGGTAATATGTTTAGTAAAACTATTGTTATAAAAGCAACTTTTTCTTCAAAAATTTTTCTTGCCGCTAAAAAAATTATCCATGATGAAAAAATAAAAATTAAAACGGAAGGAAAACGAACAGCAAATTCATTTATGCCAAAAATATCCGTAAAAAACTTTATTAAATATCCTATTATCGGAGGATGATCGTAATAAGATAAATCTAAAAATTTAGAATATACCCAATAATGTGCTTCATCTACGGTTAAACCTATACAGCCTATAATTGAAGCTCTTATTGCGGTTGTTATGAATGTTAATAACCAAAATAATTTATGATAATAAGTCATATTTGCCTATGAAAAATTAATTCAATATAGGTTATCATATTTTTTAATAATTCTTCAAGAAAATATAAGTTTTATCTTAATATGGAATATATATAAATTTATTAAAAAACGGAATAAAAATACAAAAAATTAATATTGATTTTATGATGTTATAAATAATAAAATATACTTTATAAATTGATTGCTTTACGGTATGAAAAATAAAGCTTTTATTAAATAAAGGAGAATATATGAAAAAAGTATGGCTTATATTGTTTTCTTTTGCAGTATTTTTTGTTTCGTGTGCTGCACCTTATGATCCTGCACCGCAAATTTTACCTTCATACATAAAAAAAGTTTATGTAAGACCTATAATAAATAATACCAATCAATACGGACTTGAAGATAAATTTACAAAAGAAATTCTTGATGAGTTTATGAGAGATGGTAGGTTATCTATTGTAACGGATGAAGCTGAAGCCGACGGAGTAGTGGTTTGTGAAATAAAAAGATATGTGTTGCAACCATTAACTTATGATGCAAACATGGTTACGGAACAGTATAAATTGTGGATCTTAATAAATGCTTATTTTATTGACAAGCATGAAAATGTTACTTTATGGATCGAGCCTAATATGGAAGGTATTCAAATTTATGCCGATTCGGTTAAAGTTGGCTTTGGTGGTATGAGTGAAGAAACTGCAAGAGAATATATTTGGGAAAAACTTGCAAGAGATATAGTAAAAAGAACCGTTAAAGGTTTTGGAAATGCCGGTGGAATTTCCGAAAGAAAAGTACAGGACTAACAAAATGCAAGGCCTTTTGTTAATGTATAATGTAAAAAGTATAATGTCGGTAAAATTTGCTTTGCAAATTTTAAATAGATAAAAGACTTTTGCTTTGCGAAAAATATCAAAAACTCTAAACTATAAGTTTATCAGTTAAGAATTTTCAGGTACAAATTTTTTATGAAACCTATAACATATTTGCAATTTCAAAAACATATATCTGATGGTAAAATAGCTCCTATATATTTTATTTGCGGAGAAGAACATTATCTGATTGATGAATCCGTAAAACAGTTAGAAAAAAAAATAAACACGGATTCTTTAAACAGAGAAGTTTTTCAGGCCCCCGATGTTTTAGGTAAAGATGTTGTTTTTGCCGTTGAAACATTGCCGTTTTTAACAGATAAAAGAGTTGTTATATTAAAAATGGCAAACAAATTGAAAAATGCAGATTTTGAAACTATAACAAGATTAATAGAAAACCCTGTGGATTCTGCATGTTTTATAATTTTATTTCCCGAAAAAATAAAAGGTAATACATCAAAAAGAAAAGATTTGATTTCTTTGTGTTCGGATTCAAAGCAGTGTGTTTGTGTTGAATGTAAAAAATTTTATGAAAAAGATGCAAGAGATTTTGTTATTCGGGAATTTAAGTCAAGGGGCAAAAATGTATCCTATGATGTTGTGAGTCAAATTGTAAATGAATCCGGAACGGATTTGTTAAATCTTTCAAATGAAATAGAAAAAATATGTTTGTTTCTCGGTAAAGAAAAAAAACAAATTACGGAAGATGATTTTGCAAAAATAAGCGGATTTACAAAAGAAATAAATGTTTTTATGTTATCAAACATAATTGAAGCAAAAAATTTAAAATATGCACTTTTTATTCTGGAAAAGATGATAGAAAACGGAGAAAAAGCAATAAATCTCTTATCCGCAATATCGTCTACTGTTAGGAAATTATTAACTGCAAAAAGTTTAATGCAAGAAAAGCATTATACATCGCAAGAAACTATGGATTATATAAGAGTACCTGCTTTTTTTAATTTTAGAAAAGATTATTTAAACAATCTTTCAAAGTTTAGTTTGGAACATTTAAAACAATCTATGAGAGAAGTTTTAAAAGCCGATATTGCAATAAAAACAGGAAAAACTGATGAAATATTGGCCTTGGAAAAACTTTTAATCTTTATCTGTAAGTGAAATTTTTACAAAAGTGGTCGTTGCTTGATATATTAAAAATTGATATACTCTAATATTATATTTTTTTCTTTGAATTTATAAATAATAATATACATAAGTTTTTAGGAGGGGAAATGGCATTTTATTTTGATGAACCGTCTCATACTTTTAACGAATATCTTTTAGTTCCCGGATATTCCGACGAGAATTGCGTTCCGGATAATGTTAGTTTAAAAACTCCGCTTGTAAAATTCAATAAAAAGAAAAAAGAAAAACCTTCATTAAGTATAAATATTCCCATGGTTTCTGCTGTTATGCAGGCTGTTTCCGATGATAAAATGGCTATTGCCCTTGCAAGAGAAGGCGGAATAAGTTTTATTTACGGAAGCCAAAGTATTGAAAATCAAGCTGCAATGATTTCAAGAGTTAAATCATACAAGGCAGGTTTTGTAACATCTGATTCTAATGTTCGTCCGGACCAGACATTAGAAGAAGTTATTGCTTTAAGCAAAAAAACGGGACATTCAACATGTGCGGTTACCGAAGACGGAACGGCACATGGAAAACTTGTTGGAATAATAACCTCTAAAGATTTCAGAATTTCCCATTGTAAACCGAATTCAAAAGTTGCTCAATATATGACACCGCTTTCCGATATGGTAACAGGTCACGAAGGTATAACATTAAACAAAGCAAATGAAATTATTTGGAATAAAAAAATTAATCAATTGCCTGTTATTGATAAAAAAGGGAATTTGGTTTCTTTAATTTTTAGAAAAGATTATGCTACACATGAAACACATCCCTTGGAGTTACTCGATTCTAATCATAGATATATTGTAGGTGCAGGTATTAATACAAGAGATTATATGGACAGAGTTCCTGCTTTAATTAAAGCAGGTGCCGATGTTTTTGTTTTAGATTCCAGTGAAGGTTTTTCTTATTGGCAGGCAAGAGCTCTTAAAGATATTCATAAAACTTTTGGCAAAAATATTAAAGTAGGTGCAGGAAATGTTGTTGATGCCGATGGTTTTAATTTTCTTGCCGAAGCCGGTGCTGATTTTGTGAAAATCGGTATTGGTGGCGGTTCGATATGTATTACTCGTGAACAAAAAGGTATAGGTAGAGGGCAGGCAACAGCCACTATAGAAGTTGCAAAGGCAAGAGATAAA
>JAEEGL013509112.1_pt1 | contig 12114 bp, 7 predicted proteins | sample 9134231 | NCBI WGS metagenome assembly JAEEGL01 (sample SAMN16246548, study PRJNA631951) | gut metagenome | biome: gut microbiome; feature: rumen; material: fiber-attached | host: Bos | place: Iran: Karaj | collected 2018-10
ACACTCCCGCTCCCTTTTCCGCATAGATGGTGAAAGTCCGTCCGCCGCCAGCGGCTACGCTGCGGTGATCGGCACCGGCTCCGGAACGTTCTACGCGGCAAAGACGCTGGCACGGCGGCTGGGCGTCAAATGTGGAGTCGTACTCTACCCGCGCGGATACGCCACCTCCACTTTCGACTGCATACTCGCCCCGGCGTTCGACCGTCCGAAACCGGCCGGAAACGTCGTGGAGGTGCCAGCCAACCTCGTTGCAGCCGATACCGCCTATTACATGGAAGGAGCGGCGAAATTCCAGGAACATTACCTGCGTACGAACGGCAGGGCTTTGGACACCTCGCGCCCGGCGATAGCGGTCATCGTAGGAGGTCCGAACAAATGCTCCGGCATGACGCCGGACTGGATGCGTATCCAGCTGGACGGAATATTCGAGAAACATAATGCCGATGGCGAACATTCGCCCGAGTTCTGGGTCACGACGTCTCGCCGGACGCCACCCGAGGTCGAGTCCGTCGTCGATTCATACCCTTGGGACTATCGACTTCTCTACTCGAAAGACCATTTCAACCCCATTCCGGGATTCGTGTCGATGGCTGGAACGCTGTATGTGACGGCGGAGTCAACGGGGATGCTCTCTGAAGCGTGCACTTTCGGTACGGCAACCGTCCACGCCCTGGACAATCTCAATCCCGGCCCGCATAAATTCCGGCGTTTCGTCGAAGACCTCGTGCGCGGCGGATATGTCGATGGATCAAGGAAGATCGACCTTTCCGCGCAATTCGCCAAAGCCCGCGAACTGCTTGACCTTTAGAAGACGGCAAAGAGCAATGCGACGATGACACACGCGAAGGCAAGCAGCCTTCTCCAGAGTGGTATCGGCGGCACATCGTCGGTCTCCCCGCCGAGCATCTTTTTCAGCCCCCGCAAGGCCAATGGCGGTTCGCCTCGGCGTCGCAGCAACGCCGCCGCGACGCCCAGAAGGATGACTACAGGTATAAACCTGAAATGATGAATCGTTTCAGCGTCCATTGCTAAAGGAAACGCGACAATAACGCGATTGTAGCCGTTTCGGTCTTAAGGATGCGCGCACCAAGCCCATATCGCCGGAAACCATGTTCCTCCAACATCGCCACCTCCGCATCAGTCCACCCTCCTTCCGGCCCGATGGCGAACACGGGAACAGTCCCTGATACTGCCTCCGATTGGGTGGGGACAGACCCCGAAGCAATGGGGACAGTCCCTGGATTGTATGGATGGGCAACGATACGATTAGCCTGAGACTGAAAATCTCGTTCAAAATCTCCAGACTCAAACCATCTTCGCATATTCCTGACTTGATGGATGGTTGGCAGAATGGTCGATACGGCACCCTGCATCAAGCCTTCCACCAAAAGCGGACGGTGGATTTCCGGCTTTAGAAGCTGTGCACCCCAAAAGGCCTTCTCGACCTTTTCCGCCCCGACAAGGAATATCCGCCTTGTTCCCAAGGTCGCCAGTTGCGGCAATAGACGCTTCAGCACTCTTGGCCTGGGAGGCGCCAGCACAAGGTCGCACCAAGGCAGAAGAGGCGGCTGATCGTGCATGCAGCGAATCGTGGCGGAATCATCCGATATCGATTCGATGACGGATTGGCCGATATTACCGTCTATGACACCAGTCTTCAGAGGCTGTCCGACCGTGCCTTTCAGCACGGTACGGACATGTTCGGCCCGCACCCCGACGAGCACGGCCTTCCCATCCGGATCAATTTCGTCCGGTTCAAGAAGGATACGGTTCACTGGGCGGCGGGAGCATCGCCGACTGAAATGACGATGCCGTTGTTGGGCATCTGGTCTGCGGAAGCTTCCGCAGGCGCCGAAACCGTGATCTTCGGCGCTCCACCACCGCTCTTCTTGGCGCGGGGCGGCCCAATCAGGCAGAAATGGACGCGTCCATCGGTCTTGGGGGCCTGCTCGACGAAGCATTCGTCCTTGAGCATGTCAAGCACCTCGGATATCTTGTCCTCGCCAATGTCACGGTGCGCGTTTTCGCGGCCGCGGAACTGCAAGGAGAGACGGACCTTGTTGCCGTCCGCCAGGAACGAACGGATCTGGCGCAACTTGTGCTGGAGATCGCCCACATCCGTTCCCGGATGGAACTTTATCTCCTTCACCTGGGTCTGCTTCTGGGCCTTGCGGGCCTTCTTCGCCTTGATTGATTCCTCGTACCGGAATTTGCCGTAATCCATGATTTTACATACTGGGGGCACGGCAGTAGGAGTGATCTCGACAAGATCAAGCCCCTGATTTTCAGCCAGGCGCAAGGCCTGGGTCGTCGACATTACGCCGACCATGTTTCCGTTGGCATCAAGAACACGTACCTGCGGTACGCGAATCTTGTAGTTCACGCGCGTAAACGAAGCGATAAGTCACCTCTCGTTGTTTTTTTGTTTTTCCTTTTCATCAGCCGTCCAGCTCACCCATGAGCCGGACGATGAAATCTTCGAGCTTGAATGCGCCCAGATCGCCTTCCGTGCGGCTGCGCACGGATATCTGGCCGGCCGCTTCGTCGCGGCCGCCAACCACGACCATGTACGGCGTCTTCCAAAGCTGCGCGTTGCGGATCTTCGCGCCAAGCTTCTCCGCGCTCGTGTCGACGGCCACGCGGAAACCCTTCTCGCGAAGCGCGGATTCGATCTTGCGCGCGTAGTCGAGCTGCCTGTCCGTGATCGGCAATATGCGCACCTGCTCCGGCGCGAGCCACAGCGGGAACGCACCTGCATAATGTTCGATAAGGATGCCGAAGAAACGTTCGATCGAGCCGAGAAGCGCGCGATGCACCATGTAGGGCTGATGCTCCTTGCCGTCGGCGCCAACATAGGTGAGATTGAAACGCTCGGGCAGGTTGAAGTCGAACTGCACGGTGCCGAGCTGCCACGGACGCCCCAACGCGTCCTTGATCTTCATGTCGATCTTCGGCCCGTAGAAAGCGCCGCCGCCCTCGTCAACCTCATACGACATGCCTTCGGCGTCGAGCGCGTCGCGCAAGGATTGCGTGGCCTGTTCCCACCGCGCCGGATCCCCGACGGCCTTCGCGGGTTTCGTGGAGAGATACGCCTGGACCTCGTTGAATCCGAACTTGGCGAGCATCTTCTTGGCGAACTGCACCGTGTCGCGGATCTCCTGGACGATCTGCTCCGGCGTGCAGAAGATGTGCGCGTCGTCCTGCGTGAAGCCGCGCACGCGGAAAAGGCCATGCCTCACGCCGTCCTTTTCGTAGCGGTACACCGTGCCGAGTTCCGCATACCTCAACGGGAGATCGCGATAGCTGCGCTTCGAGTTCTGGTACACCTGGATGTGGAACGGGCAGTTCATCGGCTTGACGTAGTACTGCTCGACGTACGCGTCGCTGCCCTCGCCCTCCTGCACGTTCATGCACGGGAACATGCCGTCCTTGTAGAACGACAGGTGCCCGGACGTCTGCCACAGGTTCGCGCGGCCGACATGCGGAGTATACACGATCTCGTACCCGGCCTTGTAGTGGGCCTTGCGCCAGTAATCCTCGATCGCCACGCGCACGCGCGCGCCGCGCGGCAGCCAGTGCGCCAGCCCCGGACCGACGGATTCGGTGATCGTGAACAGTTCCAGCTGACGGCCCAGCACGCGGTGGTCGCGCTTCTTCGCCTCCTCGGCGCGGGCTATGATGGCATCAAGCTCCGCCTGGTCTTTTCCGACGATCCCGTAGAGACGCTGGAGCATGGGATTCGTCTCCTTGCCCTTGAAATAGCTGCCGGCGACAGACGTAAGCTTTACGGCACCGATCTGCGCGGAATGCTCGACGTGCGGCCCGCGGCACATCTCGGCGTAATCGCCCACCGTGTAGGTGGAGATCGCCTCGCCGGACGCCTCCACGTCCGCAAGACGCTCAAGCTTGTACTTCTGCCCCGCGAGCATCTTCTTCGCCTCTTCGGCGGTGACGTCCTTCTGCACGAACGGCTCGTCAAGCGCGATAAGGCGAGCGACTTCCTTCTCTATTGCCGGGAAGTCCTCGGGCGAAAGACGGTGCTCCAGGTCGAAATCATAGTAGAAACCTTCGTCCGTCGCCGGGCCGATATCGACCTGGACGTTGTCAAAAAGGTTCATCACCGCACGCGCGGTCAAGTGCGCGGCCGAATGCCGCCGCATTTCATCGGTAATTTCCATGTTGTCCTTACTTCCGTCAGAAAACAAAACAATATTATAATGCTTGCCCGTCAGGAAAACAAGTAGAATCGGTTGGCAAACTGGGGCTACTTGACATTGCCGTTAGCGGAAGATCACCGCAGTTCCGGGACGCAACCGCACCTGAAGCGCTAGCCCAGTCTCCGTTTCGGCCACCCGCATCTTCACAGGACTCTCTCCATCGTCGGCGGGCACGCCCGTGATGGACGCGCCGTCCGGAACGGTCAGCAGCGTCGTCCAGCCGCTGCCGCCCATCGCCGCCTTGAACGCACCGGAAAGCGGAATAGAGACGCCAGAGAGATCGGCGTCGCCCGTCACCGTAAGCGCGGAGACGTTCGAACCATCGCCGAAGTCGAGCGTGCCCGTGCCGGAGAGCGAACCGAACGTCTGCGGCGCAGACCACGAGAGCGTGCCGCCGTCCAGGACCAGGCCGCCGGACACGTTGTTCGCTGCGGCGAGAGCGAGCGTGCCGGCGCCCTTCACCTTTAGAACGCCCGCGCCCGAAATCGGCGAGGCGAACGTGCATGCATGCGCGGCTGAAGTCTCGGGATCCGTCGTGTCGATCGTGAACACGCTCCTCTCCGGAATGTCCAGGGCGCCTGCGGAATACGTCCAGTCGTTCACGGCGCAGAGCGTGGGCGTGTCTTCGACCACGATAGGCTTCACGAACGTCTTGGCGCTGAACCTGACGCTACCGCCAAGTCGGATCGTGTAGTCCGCCGTCGCCTTCGACCCGGTATCCAGCATCTTCACGCGCCCGGATCCGGAATACCAATGCCCAACGGTACCGCCGAGCGGCGATTGGATGTCGACAGTGCCGTCCACGACGGACGGCGACTGCCAGCCGTTCGCGGTATAGCCATAGAAGTTGGAGCTGCCCGTCCCCTTGACCGTGAACGATCCGCCCTCCTTCACGATTATCCCGCCGATCGGACCTTCATGGGAGAGCGTCTGGTTCGATGCCGTCAATGACCCGCCGCGATATATCGTAAGCCGCGTAGGCTTGGAGGATTCCGAGGTGTAGAACCTGATGTTCCAGGCGGTGAGATCGCCCCTCACGCGCACGTCGCCCTTGACATCGAATCTGGCGTATCCGTTCACCGTGCCCTCCATCGAGATGTAGCCCCATCCCGCGCCGTTCAACGCGATCATCGCATGGTTGCCGCCGGTGAATTGCCGTTCCATGTCGTTGCGTATAATCACCGGGAACGGGCTCTTGGAATAGATTGTGGAACTGGCGCCCGTGCCCGAGCGCGATTCGACCTTTATCTTGCCGCCGTCAAGGATAAAAGGCCCCGCCGTATCGAGGAAACGGAGCGAATAGAGCGACACCCCCTCATCTGGCACTGTGACGCGCGTGTTGGCGATGCCGTCGAAGACGGCCGTCTCGTTCGTGGTCGAAGGCGCGGCGCCGCCCGACCAGTTGCCGCCGGTCCCGAACACGCCGTTCTGCGCGCCGGTCCACCTGTTGCCTGCGAACGTGGTGGAATACGGTACGTCAGACTGCTTCCACACGACAAGCGAACCGTTTACGAACTCGTTCGTCCAAGTGCTAGAATCCGGCAGCACGACCTCGGGCTTCGTTCCGGAGTCGATCGCCTCGACAGACTCCGGCCCGGCCACGAGGACCTGCTGGAAGGCCGAAGTCGCCCCGCTGCCGGAAAGCAATATGCGGGAACCTTCGCCAAAGGTGACGGTATCCGCCTCCATCGGAAGGTACGATCGTAGCGGAAGCTTAAGCGTGGCGCCAGGCGCGATCGCGAGGCTGTCGGACACGATCCATCTGGACCAGTCCATCTCGAAGCCGAGCGTGGACGTTCCGCCGACGGTCAGCTCGGCGAGCCTGCCATATTGCTCAGGCCACATGGTGAGCAACGCTTCGCCGCACCCTGCAGTGCGCAGCCTGGTCCCGTCGGCGAACGACGGCCTGCGCAACGTTATCGTGCGCGGCGTGACACCGTCAGCCCGGTCGGTAGTGTCTATCGTGAGCATCTTGTCGAACCGCATTCTTGTGAGATAACCGCTCACGAACCAGTTCGCGTTCGTCGCCGCGAGCACGACGGGGCGCGGGAAGCGCATGTACAGGTTCGTGCCTATGCTGACCCCCAACCCGGTATTATAGTCGTACGGACGGGCCAGATTCGCGCCGAGCGTGATCGAATCGACGTCGAACACGACGTTGCTTATCGGGTCGTCCGCATTCGGGCTGAGCGACATTCCGCCGCCGAAGACGAGATTGCCGCCGCCGATCACGGAGAAGTCCTCGCTCGCGATGAATTTGCTCGCGCTGTACACCTCGCCGCCGTCCAGCCTGAGTACGGGGTCAGGATCGTTCGAAACAAGGTTGGAGAGTATCGCGTTGCTGCCCAGGACTAGCCTGGCGCCCTGCGGGAACACGCCGCGATGCGTGATCGGATAGTCCTTCGTCAGATTGAGCATTCGAATCTCGCCACCGGTGAAAGATGCCGCAGAATATGGATAGAGCATGTTCTGTGTCGTGTTGCGCAGCTCGAGGACGCCGCCGGTCATGGTGAACGTGCCGCTTTTGACTATGAGCGCCGTATGCACGTAGCCGCTCTTCATGTCGAAGAAACCGACGTTCCCGGCATCGGCGGCGTTCCACTCGTTCTGCACGAATACGGTTCCGCTGCCGTCGGGAAGCGTCAGTATCTGACCGCCATCCACTGTGATGCGGCTGCCGACGGTATGGACGTAGATGTAGTGCGGTCGCAGCACCGCCCCGGTCTTCACCACGATCTCGGAGTTGCCGTGGACGTACTGGTTGTGCATGGCGGTGATGTCCGCGCCCGCCAGAACCAGCTTGCGATTGGCGAACACGATAAACGAAGATGTCGTTGCCAGTCCCGGATTCTCGCCGACTATCTTGAGCGATCCCGACCCGGTGATCGTCACCGTGTCCGGATTGCCGGCCGTGCCGGCATTCAAAGTGAGTACGCCTATTTCATAGTCGCCGTCGATGTTTATGGTCGTGGGGCCGCCGGGTGTGAGCCGCACTATGTCGTTCGTGGCGGAAGGATAGCCGGCGCCATCTCCGTTGCGGGTCCATTTGGAAGGATCGCTCCAGTCGCCGTCCTCGCCCCTCCAGAAGTAGGTGCCGCCAACGAGCAGCGGGCACGCGAGAAGAAAAACGCCGACGGCGCAGAAGATGCGTAGCCACGATGATTTGAATTTCGCCGTTTCCATGTCACGTCTCCTTTCGGTGCCCTACCTTTTTCTCCCCAGAAGCCTTTCAATCTCTCGGGCCACATCGAACCTGCGGCGCTCCATCGGCGCGGGATCGGTGCAGTAGCGCGTGTGCGTCTCGTGAATTTCGCTAGGCACGGCGAGCAAAGCGTTCGCCGGATCCAGCCTCTTCAGGATGGTGAGGTACTCGTAGTCCTCGATTCCGTCACGTATCATGGCGAGACGGACCGTAGGAACGGGGCCCTCGTCGATGAACGCGGCGTCCTTGTCGCCGGCCGTGGCTACACATCTGGCCGGCGGATAGACGAAGCGGCCGTCGCCGTTGCCCCACGGACGCTTTTGGCCGGGTTTGGCCTGCCCCGGCGAAGTCCATGCCATTGCATCTTCGTAAGGATTCTGCGGATGCTTGGGATCCGGATATGCGGCCGCGCTCGTCCAGTACGCCGTTGCCCACATGAGCAGTCCCTTGATGTCGCATTTCCACGATGCCCATCCCCAGAGGCGCAACTCCGCCCCGGCGCGATCGATGAACTCGCCGAAGAACGGCGCCTTCGGCTCGGTGCAGAGATACCACCAGAATGTCTCGCCCGCGGCGCGGCAAGCCGCCTCGTGGGACGTGTGTATGAGGTGCGGCATCGGGCACCAGATGTCCACGTTTCCGAGCAGGGCGGCCTCCGGCTGTTCCGTGAGCAATCGCCGCACGCCTGGCATGTGCTCGGCGAGAACCTTCATCCCCTCGATCACCTTCGGATATGTCGCCGTGGTCGGCTCGTCGTACCAGTAGACGTACGCGTCGTCCACCAAGCCCTTCTCGCGCAGATGGTCACCCACGCCCTTCAGATACTTGGCCAGCAGTTTCGGGTATGCCGGATGGTCGGATTTGATCCCTGCAAGGTCAGGCTTGCGGAATTGGTCGCCGAACCCGCTCCAGAAGCTGAACGGCTTCATGTTGAACGCGTTGAAATGGTACTTGGAGCGCACGCGCTCCATCTCCGCGTCCCACTCGGCCCATGCGAACACTGGTTCCCACTTCTCCGGCGCGTTTTCACCTGCGGACTTGTCCCACTTCGGCTCCCAGAAGTAGTACGGTGCGGGACGTCCCGGCGAGATCCTGTATTCGGAGAACACGCGCCAGTATCTATCCAGGATCGCCTTGCGCTGGGGATATGTCTTCGCATGGTGCCATTCGGCCATTGCGATCGGGTTGAGTCCGAACGCCGACTTCAGCGTTGCGCGGTCCGGCAGGGCGAAGCCGAACACCTCCACGGAGAACGGGACATTGACCGTCTCGCTTCCGCCGCCGCGCGCAGCCGTGACGGCGAGGACACCCCGGTAAGTTCCCGCCTTCGCATCCTTCGGCACCCTGACCGTGATCCAGAAAGGCTGGTTCGCTCCGGCCGCGGCGGCGAAAGGCGCGTCGTCCAGCGGCAGAATCGGATCCGGCCAGTCGCCGCGTCCGCCAAGCGTGTCCGTGGCCTGCGTCACCCGCACATATCCCACACGCCTGACCTCGACGGCCGAAGCCGGGATCGATGCGCCGGCGGCGGATTTCAAATCTCCGGCGCAGACGACCCGCAGATCGTCTAGCGCATCCGCCGGACATGCCACCAGCTGCACGGACTCCGCCTCGTTCGCTGCGGCTCTTATCTCGACGCCATCCGCCTTCGCTGCGGGAATCCGGCGGTGGCGCGAAACCTTCCAGCCGGAAGAAGCGCGCCAAAGCTTCAAGCCCCCCTTCTCCGCCACCATCTCGCCGTAACCGTCCGCGTCGAGCGCAGGGCCCTTGCATTCCGCTATGAGCGATCCGTCCTCCGCGATATAGCGCGTGGAGCCGGCGGCATAAACCGGCGCACCGTCGATGCGGGCGGTGATGTTGTACGTGTTCAGCTGAAGCCCGCCGCCCTTCACGCCCCGGAAGCGGATGTACAGCGCATCGGCGGGGAAGAGGGCATCCGGCACGTCTACGGACACGCAGGTGGAGTTGGTCATCGTGTGGAGCCATGTCCAGGTCTTGCCGTCGCGAGACGCTTCGGCGGCAAATTCGCCGCCTTTGTGGAGAGCCCCGAACATTATCCTGCCGGAAAGGATACGGCGGCCTGCCAGCGCGTGGCGATAGACGATCTCGCCGCCCTTTGACATGCAGAAGCGCATCGTGTTGAAATAGACGCCCTTCCAATGGTGGAGCGGTCGCGAATCGGTACGCCCCTCCGAGCCCAAGTGGGTCTCGAACACATACTCGTTGCCGTCGACCATCTCGCCGTTGCCGAGCGTCAGGCCGGACTTCTCGGCGTATGCCGCCTTCGCCGGGCGAATGGAGATGTCGCGGAACATCGCGCCGTTGTCGGCGTTGTATGTGCCGATGCGCGGCGACTGCGAATCCTTGCCGGAAGGCGAGCGGAACACGATCGTCTTGCGCTTCCACCCCGCCCACGACGAGGTGTCGTCGACATTGACGTCGCTGGAGCCGAAGAGCACGAAACCTGAACTGAGCCGCTTCATCTCGCAGGACATCGCGCAGACGCTGTTGGCGGGCAGGGCGACCGCGGCCAGGTTCGTGACGGCAAGTCCCTTGCCGCCGGGTACGAATATCTCCCCTTCCGCGCCCGCGGCGAATGTCGCGGCAACAGCCGCCGCAACGGCATATTTTCGAAACAGCCTGGTCAATCGAGTCGTATTCATTGATGTTCCGTTAGTCTGCTGTGCGCTTGAAGTCGCGGCCATCGTAGGCCGGGGGCACGTAACCATGCTCGGAGCCCTGTACCCAATTGATCTCCTTGTTGCCGGGGATGTTGTTGTAGAGCTTCGCAAGGCCCATCGGCGGGCAGCAGTAGTCGCCGAGGCCTGCACGCGTGATCACGGTACGGCACGTCGTGGGTATGTGCTTGGCGAAGTTCGCCGCGTCGTAGTAGCCCATCGACTCCGTCCAGGGAATATACCAGCCGTCGCTTGATATCTTGCGCTCGCGGCGTATGTTGTTGTTGAACATGTCGCAGCACCAGGTGATTCCGCTCTCTGCGCGCGTAACGCCCTCTCCGCAACCAGCCGCCCAGATGGTCTGAAGTCCTCCCTGGCTTCCGCCGGACGCGATCAGATCCTTGCCGTTCCAACCCTTCAGGGTCTTGAGGTACTGGAGCCCTCGCTTGACGCGCAGGACCATGCCGTTGAAGTAGGCGACCTCCGGGTCCTCGTTCTGCTTTGCATCGAAGGCGTACGCGTTGCCGTTCGAGCGGACTTCCCAGCGAAGAGCCTTGGTGTCCGCCTCGGTCGCGCCGAACTCCACGAGCTTGAGCCCGTGGGCGTTGATGTTGAGGACGATCTCGTTCTCACGACCGGACGAGGGAGCAAAATGCGTGCACCTGTCGCCGCTGTAGCCGTGCGTCTCGAGACGGCACGGAAACGTCTTGCCCTCGTCGACCGCCTTGGGGATCGTGAGATAGCCCGTCACGGGACGCAACCCCGCGCAGTCGATGCGTACGGCATAGATCCTCACCTTGGGGTTGGAGCACTTGATTTCAATTCTCTCGTCCTTGATCGGCACGCGGTCAAGCCGCTTGTACTGCCTGGCCCAGAACTCGGCGAAATCACCCGGTTCCTCGTGCGTGGCGAGCTTGTCGACGTCTACGCCCGCGCCACCGTCGAAGAACACGGCCTTCTTCGTGCGCTCAAAGGCGTTCATCGCCCTCTTGCCCTCGGGCGTCGTCGCGTCGCCCGTGAACTTCTTCATGTAGCGATTGCCGCTCTTGTCGACCACATAGACCTCAAGACGGACGAATCCCGCCTTGTCCAGCTTCGTCTTGTAGATGAAGGGCTCGCCTGTCAGCGGCGCCTTGCCGCTCTCGACCTTCCCATGGTCATCCGTTCTCTTCCAGTCAAGGAAATATTCGCCCGCCGGCACCGCGCCTTCGAGGTTCTTCGGCGTGACGGTGAACACCATCTCCTCGCCGGGCTTGTACGTCAGCGGATCCTTGTCGGTGGCGCCCATCAGCCAGGCCTTGTCCAAAAACCCGGCCATCGACGTGGCGGTTGCCAATCCTGCGGCCAGAAGAGCCGCAATCCTGATTGAATTCATCATTGCATTCCTTTTTGCTTTCTTGCTTGAATAGACCAAACCTCTACAGGCTGATACTTCCTTGTAACTGGCCGGCAGTATAACATATTCCGATTGGACTTGTAAAGACAAGAACCAGCCCAGCGCGGGAAGGCGATGGACTGGTCTTGGTGGATAGGACTATGTATGCCCTATCAGGCCTCGGCCTCGAGTTTCTTGAGCGTCGCGAGGGCGGTGACGAGGTTCTTCTCGAGCTCGCCTTTCGCGCCCCAGCCGCACTCGCAGGACACGCCCCCCGTGTAGCCGATCTTCTTGAGAGCCTTGAAGTACGGCACGAACAGCTCGGTGTCGTTGTTGCCCGGGAACTGGCGCGTCCCCTTGCAGGCGATGTGGCAATGCCTCAGGCGGCAACCGGCCTTGACGATCGAGCAGGCGCTTTCACGGCCGCTGATCATGTGGAAGATGTCGGCCAGCTGCTGGAGACGCGGAGACCCGACATCCTCCACGATCTGGAGTCCCTGCCAGACGTAGTTGATGATGTTGGACTCGTTCGGGCGAAGCGGCTCGATGACGATCGTGACCTTGCAGTCGGCGATACGCTTGCAGAGAATGCGGCAGAACTCGGTGTACTGCTCGACGCCCTTCTCGGGATCGGGACGGTCCTCC
>JAEEGL015255266.1_pt1 | contig 12114 bp, 4 predicted proteins | sample 9134231 | NCBI WGS metagenome assembly JAEEGL01 (sample SAMN16246548, study PRJNA631951) | gut metagenome | biome: gut microbiome; feature: rumen; material: fiber-attached | host: Bos | place: Iran: Karaj | collected 2018-10
ACTCTCGTCGAGTCTGACTTTCGTCTTGCTGTCGCCTCTCAGTTCTTCGCCGTCCTCAGCATCGTCATCCTCGTCTTCGGCAAAGCCGTATCCGTCCTGCACCTCGCGCTCAGGGAATAGCGTGTGCGAGAAGTTTTGGTACGTTACATTTTGTTCGGCCAACGCCTTTGCTGCCTCGTTCTCGGCTTCGCGCAAGATGCCCAGCAGAAGGTGAATGACATCGATGGTTTCACTCTTTGTCACCACTGACTCCAGCACACTCAGTTTCATGATGCGGTTGGCGGCTTGGTCGAATGCCAATTCGTCGGTAGAGGCTGGAACGGCACTGCCACTCTGCTTGAGGGCGGTCTGTTCCAACTGCTGACGTAGGCGTGACGTGTCTACGCCGAGGTTCTCAAGAGCCTCCAGCGCATGACTACGTCCCTGTCGCAAGATGCCCAGCATCATGGTGGTGGGTGTCACTTTGTCATTATATAGTCGAAGTGCCTCGTCGCGGCTCAGGGAGAGCACGGCGGTCACTTCAGGTGAGAATCGTTTACTAATCATCATAGGCATAAAATGTGTCTAATTCTATGGTAACAATTTCCGTGCCAAAATCCTCATAAGTCAAAATTTCTTCAATTTTTTTGGTTTTCCACTCGCTTATTCGTATATTTGCCATTTGGATACTAGTAAAAATGTACTTTTATATAACAATAATGTCATGAAAACGCGTTTTCTTACATTTATATTGTGTTTGTTTGGGTGTCTTTCTGCACTCTTTGCTGTTGCACCGATAGCCGATGGCGTGTACTATATCGCCAACGCCACAACGGAGGGATATCTGGGACTAGGCGCCTATCACGATGCTGATCCCTACATATACTACGTCACCGACGGACAGGCAAAGACCGAGGATGCCTACTGGGTAGTTACCAACACACGTTCGGGCTATACTTTCCGCAACGAAGCCTCGCAGGAGTATCTTATCTTCACTTACGACCGCGAAGACCAGTATTACAAGTACATGACAATCTCCCCCGATCACGCCGATGGTGCAGAATACTGGAACATTGTGGACAATGGTGACGGTACCTACTGCATCCAGAGCCTCTACGATGAGAATTACTATTGGAACCTGCGTAGCGGTACCAACATGATGGGAGCCTATGCCGGCGGTTCGCGCAACTGGAACGAGATGATGGTCTTCCACAAGAAAGGCGATGAACCCGACCCAGGCGTTGATCCTGGCGTCGACCCCGTCGATCCCACTACTCCGTTCTCCTTCCCGTCAGCCCTGCATGTGACACTCACCGACGGGCGCATCGAGGCATATCCGTTGGAGTACGTCACCTCTTACACCCAGCAAAACGGACAACTCGTCATCTCCACTAACATCGGGAAAACGTTCACCTACGACCTCTCACAGGTGGCATCGACGAGTGAGGAACGTCCCACCGACTTCCCTACCTTCGAATCGTTCAAGTTCAACAATAAGTTCAACGACCAACTCTTCACCGACGCCATTGGCGAGATGGTGGAGGATACCGTCTTCGTCACCATTGCCGCCATCGGAAAGCGTCTGACGCCTTCGTTCAAGGTGGCCGACGATGGGGTAGAGGTGTATGTCGACGGCGTTCTGCAGTCGAGCAAGGTTTCGCGACTGCGCTTCGACAAGGATATCTACTACATCGTCACTCGTCCGGGCATCACCATGCTCCTGCCCACTGAGGACAAGGGCGATTATACGATGCAACCCTACGGACGTGCCATTCGCGTTCATGTCGACTGGCTCACTGACCGAGCCGACGTGCCTCGCATCTACATCAACACCGAGGACGGACTCCCTATCACTAGTAAAACGGAGTACAAGAATGCCGAAATCACCATCGACGGACGCGACATATTCCCCTCTATGGAGACTACTGCCGTGCAGATTCGCGGACGTGGAAACAGCAGTTGGGGATGGGCAAAGAAGCCCTACCGACTGAAGTTTGCCGAGAAGGTGAAACCCTTGGGAATGACCAAAGGAAAGTCGTGGGTGTTGCTCTCCAATGGCCAGCGCGGTTCGTTGATGTCGAACGCCATCGGTATGAAGGCTGCCAACCTGATGCAGGCTGCTGCTGCCAACCACATTGTGCCCGTCGACGTCTATCTCAACGGAGAATACCGAGGAAGTTACAACTTCACGGAAAAGATAGGATTCTCGAACAACAGCGTCGATCTCGAGGATGAATCAGCCGCCGCCTTACTCGAACTTGACTCCTACTACGACGAGCCCGAGGGACAGAAGTTCCGTTCACAGCCCTATGGCCTCCCCATCAACATCAAGGAACCCGAGTTTGCCGAAGGTACAACCCGTCTGACACTCGAGACCATCGAGTCTAGCTTCAATAGTTTCCTCACTGCCCTCTATCGCAATCAGGACATCTCGCGCTTTGTGGACATCGAACAACTCGTGCGTTTCATGATGGTCAACGAAATCACGCTCAACTACGAGTTCTATCACCCGAAGAGCACCTTCTGCTATCGCGAGAGCTTCGAGAGCGACACTAGCAAGTATGTCTTCGGACCTGTCTGGGATCTCGACTGGTGTTTCGGCTATGAGCGTTACGGCAATTATTTCGTCAATGAGTCCACCAGCAACTACTGGATCGATATGCCCGCTTTCGAAGTGCGCGACTTCATCCGCGACTTGCGCTTCAAGTATGCGCCCATCGACGAGATGTATATCAGACTTTGGGAAGAGTTCATGCAGAACGACCTCCAGGAACTGAAGGAGTACTGTCAGGATTATTACGACTTTGCCCGTAACTCTTTCGACTCCAACCGACAGATGTGGGGCGATAACACCAACTATGAGCAACAGGCAATAGACGCTGCCAACTGGCTCGAGGCGCGTTCGGAGAAGATCTACGAGGACCTCATCAACGGTGTGCGTCCCGATATGCCCATTCCTACCGATCCCGTCGAGTTTGCTAACGACAAACTTTACAAGATTTCCTGCCGTCGTGGCGACCTTGTGCTCAACGCCGACCACACCTCCATCGAAGCAGGTCAGTCGCGCCAGGATGCGCCTGAGGAAGACCACCTCTTTGCCATCATCAACATCGCTGGAAGCAACTTCCTCTACAGCCCCGTCACCAAACAGTATCTCAACTATGAGAATCACGGGACTTGGGTGAGCCAGTTGGGTTCAGCCATCACGTTTGATCCCTCGAAGCCCGATGGCGAATACCTCTACATGATGTCCGTCCAGACGGAGTGGAATGGTACATACTACTTCAACAACAATGGCGCACACATGGTAATTAATAGTTGGGACACTGCCGACGCCGGCAACCGATGGAAGATAGAAGAGGCAGGCGACTTTGACCCGACCGAAGCCCTCGCTTTGGCCGAGAGCTCACTAGCTTCTGTCACCAACCAACTCTTGTTCAATGGCAAGGTCATCGCCTCCGAAGTCATCAAGGTGCCTCTGGGAGCCGAACCGCCAATGCCCAGCGACGAGTGGACAAACGGCTTTGTTTCCGTTAACACACCTGCTGACCTGCCGTATAGCATCGAGGAAGACGTGGTCATTAACTACGAGGCCCAGTGGACGGGACCCTTCCAGTTCTCCACCTCCATCACTGATGCTCATTGGTATAACATGACCATCCGCAGCAACTACAACGTAGGCATGTCGGAGAACGAACCATACTATCCGCAGGCCATCTATGACGACGAGACACTCACCACGCCTGAGTATCAGTGGGCCTTTGGTGGCGATCCTTTCCACGTGCTCGTATACAACCGCGTTTCCGGCTTCGACCAGACGCTCACCCTCGAGGGCGACTACGGTCTCATGCGTCCTGGTGAGTATGCCTGGGATCTCCTTCCCAACAACGACGGCTTCGTCCTTCGTGTGCCAGGCACGGCATACACCTGCCTCAATCAGTTTGGCGGCAAGGGCGGACCGCTGAAGGTTTGGAACGACGGCAACAGCCCTAAGGACGATGGTTCCACCTTCCGTGTTCACGAGGCACTGGGCGAACTGCTCACCATCATTGCCGACGACAAGACGATGGTCTACGGCGATCCTCTGCCCAAGTTCACTTTTACCACCACTGGTGCCGACATCCTTGGCACACCCAGCATCTACACGACGGCAACCTCCAAGTCGCCCGTTGGTACCTATCCCATCTATGTCGATCAAGGTACTGTCCAGAATCCACGTATGACCTTCGTCGTAGGTACACTCACCATCACAAAGGCTCCGTTGACCGTAGGGGTTGAAGATGCCACGGGAGTTGAGGGAAGTGCGATACCTGCCTTCACGCTCACCTATGACGGATTCCGCAACGGCGATACGCCTGAGACTGCCTTCACCACAATGCCAACGGCACGTGTCACTGCCACCACTTCGTCGAAGGCTGGCACCTATCCCATCCGTGTCAGTGGCGGCGTAGCACCCAATTACGAACTCACCTACGTCGAGGGTAAACTCACCCTCACACCACGTCCTTACATCGTTACCTATCAAGCACGATGGAATGGTGTTACTGTAGCAACTGCCACCCGCGAGGTGCTTGGTGGCGACCCGCTGCCTGAGGCTCCTGCCGAACTCAGCAATGCCTACATCACTCTTGTGAAGTCCGGCACAACGCCTACGACTGTCACGCGTAACGTCACAGTAAGGTACAACGTAGAGTGGGGTGGTCCATTCCAGTTCTCCACCTCCGAGTCCGATGCCCATTGGTACAACATGAATATCCGCAGCGGCTACTTCGTAGGCGTGCAGGATATGGAACCTTATCACCCCTACATCGCTGACAACGACGTACTCGGTACAGCCCAGTATCATTGGGCGTTCGGCGGTAATCCTTACCACGTGCTCCTCTACAACCGTTCTACGGGCTTCGAGCAGACGCTCTCGCGCGATGGCGACTATGCCGTCATGCGTTCTGGCGAGTATGCCTGGGATCTCCTGCCTAACGGCGACGGCTTCGTTCTGCGCGTGCCAGGCACCGACTATTGCTGCATCAACCAGTATGGCGGCAACAATGGAGACCTGAAGTTCTGGGACGACGCCAACAGCCCTACCGACGACGGTTCCACCTTCCGCATCTCCGAGGCCATCACCGACGGCATCATTGCCCTTGACGACTCCTCTGCCGAGATCGAAGGCTACTACACCATCAACGGCATTCGCCTCTCCCGTCCTACTCGAGGTATCATCATCGTTCGCTACAAGGACGGTCGTAGTGTGAAGATAAAGAGGTAATGCGCGCAAGCGTATGCGTGACGCTGCGCTATAGTATAATATAGTGTTAAAAGAAGAGAACCGAGAGCCCTTTGGGTTTCTCGGTTCATTCTTATTGCCTCTTTTCACATTCTATGCGTTCTTTGTGCGAGCGAACGCTTGTTCGCCTCGCCTCATGCCATTGTTCGCCTCGCCTCATGCCATTGTTCGCCTCGCCTTATGCCCTTGTTCATGGTTGCTCGAACGCAGGTTTGGGGAGATCTGTATCATTTGCCACTTTTCCACATGCCACATTAAGCGCCTTCAATAGTCTGGCAATGGACAAAGGGAAAATGGGTTCTCCTTTAAATAAATTATTTCCTCAGCAGTTTTTCCAATGCTTTGCGACGGGCAGGCCACGAAGGATAGGAGGTGGCTTTGAGCGTGCGGACCTTCATTTTTGTACCGGGAATGGCTTTCGCCGAAGGGTCGGTGGTGAGGATGCAGGGAAGGGCCTTCCCTTCGGCAAGGAGTTTGTCGGCAATGGCGTTGGCGCCTCCTACATTGAACCAACTCTCGGGGGTGTCGTCAGGTCCTGCAACGAGACGGATGAGGACGGCGGGAGTGCCGACGGGCGGGAGGTACTGAGCGGTGCCGGCATTGAGGTCATAACAGACTGTGCCGTGGGGAATGTCGCCCATCGTGGCAAGACTGTAGGGATTGGAGGGACTGTTGCAGACGCTGTGCTTGAAGCCTTTGTCGGGCGAGAGATACATGTTGCTCGGGTCGGCGACCTGTGTACCATCGACGAGGAAACAGTACTGGAAGACGTCGGTCTGGTGGTCGGTGAGGGTGATGCTCCACACACCTTCCTCGTCCTTCTGCATAGCGAGCGGACGGGCGTGGAGTTCGGTCTGCAGTTGCACTTCACGAGCTTCGGGTGCTTTCATGCGGAAGGTGATGCCTGTGGCGGTGAACTCGGGCGAGATGATGGGACGCGGGAAGAGGCGAGCCATCACGCCGGGGGTAAATGCCTGCTCGTTGCCGGTGGCGGGAAGTGCAGGTTGACCGTTCTTCATGGCTTCCTCGGCGGCTTCGGGGTTGAAGAGCAGGGGGAATGTCTTGGAGAGGAAGTATTTGGCGTTCATCCAGGTGTGGCCGAACTTGTCGTGGGTGTATTCCTTCACGGAACGGATACCCTGCTTGTCGAGGAACTCCATGTAGTCGCGCGCCGTACCGTAAAGGAAGTCGTCGGTGCCCACACCCAGCCAGAAGAGGTGGAGCCGGCTGTTGGTGGCGTCGGCGTTGTCATAGACGTCGGGCAGAGTGGTGGAGGTGAACGACGAATAGGAGCAGAGGTAGGAGAACTTGTCGAGGTGGGTGAGTCCGCAGGCCAGTCCCTGATTTCCTCCACGCGAGAATCCACCAATGGCGCGATGGTCGGCATCGTTGATGGTGCGGTAGTGGCTCTCGACGTAGGGCATGAGGTCGTCTATCAGGTCGTTGCCGAAGACGTCCATCCCAAAGCCCATCATCCCTTGCGGAGGAGTGGGCAGTAGTTTGGTGGGATTGCCGTAGGGCAGGACGATGATCATCTCCCGCGCTTTGCCCTCGGCCACCAGATTGTCGAGGATGTAGTTCATGCGTCCTACCTTATAATAGACTTCCTCGGTGTCGGTGGTTCCGCTGATGAGGTAAAAGACGGGATAGCGCTGCTGATTGCCCTCGCGATAATAGGAGGGGGGCAGATAGACGATGGCGTTGTTGGTGCCTTTCAGACTTTTGGAATAGTAGTGAATGTACTCTATCCGGCCGTGAGGCACGTCCTTGATGTCGTGTGCCAATGAACCCTCACGGGCAGGAATCTCGAGCAGACTGTTCTTGAAACCTTCGTTGGGGAAATACTGCGGGCAGAGAGGGTCCATCACACTCACGCCGTCGACCACGAAGCAGTAGGGGTACATGTCGGGTGTAGCAGGTCCGAGGGTAGCCGTCCACACACCGTCGGCTCCGCGCTTCATGGGATTGCGGCCAGCAAACTGCACGTCGACTTGCACGTCGCGGGCATTGGGGTTGGTATAACGGAAGGTGACAGTACCGTCGGCATTGCTGACGGTGGAGGGCTGTGCCCAACCTGTGGCGGCACAAAAGCTGAGTGCCACGAATGCGGCAAATAGGGATAATTTCATCTTATGGTGTGTTTTTATTTGCTCCAAACTTCGAGGTATTGCCGGGCGACGCGTACGGGATCGTGGTGACGACGGACGTATTCGACGCTGTCGCGCGAGAGTTGCTCGAGGGCTTCGGGATGAAGGATGAGACGTTGTTCAATCTGGAGGAAGACGTCGTCCTCGGTGGGTTGCACGTTGATGATGGGGTGCAACTCCGTTTCGCCAAGCAAGGAGTAGTGTTCGGGTTCGCCTCCGCTAACGACGACGAGGCCTTGGGACATCGCCTGCAGGGCATTCATGGCGGGCGTGTAGGAGTAGAGTTGGTCGAGTAGGACGTCGCTGTGGTTCATCATCTCGCAGTACTGCTCGAAGGGTACGTTCTCGGCAATCACAATCTCCATGCGGTCGGGATATTTCTCCTTCAGTCGCTCGAGGGCGCGCAGCATGATGTCAGTTCCTTTGTAGGCTGAGCGGGTGCGCTGGAGGCCGATGAAGAAACGGAGGGGTGATGGAGTGAGGACCCTCTCTGGCTCTCCCTTGTAGGGAGAAATCTTTTTCTGAAAGCTCTGATTATTCTGAGAATTCCGATTAATCGGAAACGGAATGAAATGTAGTTTCCCTTGATAGCGAGGTTGACAGCAGCGGTAGTTCTCGTAAAGGCTGGCGATGATGCCGTCGCAGTCGTTGGCAACGTAGTCGAAGAGTACGCCCTTGGGACCTAGAAGCCAGTCGGCCTCCATCTGACGGGTGTCGACGTTGTCGCGACGCTGTCCGAAGAGGTAGAAGTCGCTGTAGCGGAAAGTGTCGGGCTTCAGACCTTCTTCCACCCAGGGCTTGTCGATGCCGAAAGAACCGAGGAAGAGGCGCCCGTTCTGCTTGCGCAATTGTTGGTAGTAGGGAAGGATGCGTTCAGCTCGCAGGTCGAGGAAGACGGGGTTGATGAGTTGCACCACGTCATAGCCTTTGAGTCGAGGCCACAGGCATTTCGCCTGCAGAACATAGCGCAGGGTGTCCCATTTTCCCAGCGAGCGCCGGCGCAGGTCGATGTCGCGCCGATAACCTTTCCAATGGTCACCGTCGCTTACCACCGTCACCTCGTGTCCTAAGGCTCGCAAGCCTTCGGCCAGTGTCCAGTGGACGTTACTGTATTCACCGACGAGTAATATCCTCATATGAAACCTCACCCAGCCTTGACCTCCACTCGCGACGGAGGGCTGGTTGGGGGGAGAGTCCTCTTTTATTTAATCACCTTCTTCCCACCTTTGATATACACTCCCTTCTTCGTCATCCTGTTGACTTTCCGCCCACTCAAATCAAAGATTATTTGATTCTCCTCCCCATGGGGGGAGTTAGAGATGGGCTGTTTAATTCCATCGGGCAGCGGTTCGACGTACTGCCACAGGAGACCGAAGTTATCGGCACTCCACCAACCACTGCCAGGGATGTCCGCCTTCATGGTCAGACGCAGGGTGTCGCCCGGACGAACGGTGATGTAAGGCGTCTCGGCCCATTGCCAACCATTCTGATAAGGACTGCCTGCGGCAGAGGTGTTGCCGGTGGGCTTGATGGTGATGGTGACTTCGCCCTCGTTCTCAGGCTTAGGACTGACGACGGTGGCGGTGAGGGAGATGTTGGCGGCGTCGTTGCCACGCAGGAGGGCAGTTGCTGCATATCGGCCTTCGGGCAGGTAGGGGATGTCCTGCGTCATCGTGCTCGTGTAGGCGCTTCCCTTCCACAGATTCCAATAGGCGTTTGACGATTGTCCGTCGCTGGCTTCTCCCGTGTTCGTGCCGTTGTTCGTCACCGTCCAGGCGTAGGTGTCTTCACGTTGGCAAGCGGGGTTGATGACATAGGCCGAAGCATCGCTTTCGTTCTTGAAGAAATGCGTGCGGGCAAACTCTTCTGCTTGCTGGCGTGCAGTCATGTACTGGCGGTGGCTGTCGTCGTCGAGGTCGCCCGTACGAATGAGTTTAAACTCATCGCCACCTGCCCAGCGGGCACTCATCTCACCCAGGTTCTTGATGCCGATGCGCATCTTGCCTCCCAGCACCACGATGCCGGGAATGGTGAGACGCTTGTTGTAGTCTATTTCGTGGTCTTCGGTCACAGGTGCCAGATACTGCACGGTGTCGGCTTGTGCGTAGAGCACTACAGCGCCGTTGACATTCGCGCCAGAGACGTTGTCGGTGGTGTTGAAGACGGCGGCAGAGAGTTCGTAGACACCGCGAGGCAGGTCGTTGATGTCCTGATAATAGTCGAACTGCGTCCCCTCGGCTGCGGAGCTCCACACTTCGAGGTAGGTGTCGCCTGTGGCCTTCGTGTAGCCTGCATAGGCACTCTTCTGCAACGTCCAGCCTTCTACTGCCGTCTTGCTGTCGGTCTGTATGTTGGGATTCACAACATAGCCCGTGGTGGCGTCGAGGCTGTACACCTCATCGCCTTGTGTGCGACGCACATAGACGCGCAGCTGCACTCCGTCGCCTCCTATCTCGGAAAGCGGGAAGGAGTAGGTCAGTTCGTCATTGTCGAAGAGGTAGCGCTGCGTCTCCGTGTAGTAGTCCTCCCACTGCCCCGTCGCCTCGTTGAAGCGCTGCAGGGTGAGCACGTCGGTAAGGTCGCCGTTGGGATTGTTGATGGTAACGGCAAGAGTCTCGTCGACATCGTTGATGACGGTCTTCAGAGTGGGAGTCTTGATGGATGGTGTCCACCAGACAGGCGTGAACTGCACCTTCGCATTATAGGCGAAATCAGACTTCGCGTCGCGATAGACCTTGCCTGCAGGCAGCACGTTGCCATCGTCCCAGTTGATCATGGCACGATAGTAGGTGTCCCAGTTGTAGATGGCGTAGCGCTCCACGAAGGAACAGGTGTCGAGCATGTGCTGAATCTCCTTGATGGCCTTGCGTTGCTTCTCCAGTTTCTCGTTGTATCCGCTTGGCCAGCTCTCTGTGGTCCACGAGGCACCGTTGTTCCACTCCGTTATCCAGATGGGGCGTTTCGTGTTGTTGTAGATGCTCTTGAGTTGGTTGTACCACGCCTGTGCGTTGGCGGCCTCGTTGGTTCCCCAATAGGAGTGAATGGCCACAAAGTCGCAACGGTAAGCCATATCGTTGCAGTGTCCGATGTATTCCTTCAGCCATGAAGCGTCGGTGGGCGCAGGGCTACCGATGCGCATACCCGTCTCCTGGAAGTCTGGCGTCTTGGTGCAGGAAGTCCAGGTGGAGATGACGCCTCCGCACGAACACTTGTCGCTGGTGTGCTGTTCGCTGTGCTCAGGCTCGTTGAACGAGAGGCAAGCCGTAGCATCGGTCTGACCGGCTATCTGTGAGATAGAAGGCCAGTTGAGGTGCTGACGAATGGGGATGTATTCGGTGTCGTAGGTCGATGCACGATCGGCACTCCAGGTGTAGAACCAAGTGGCGCGTACCTTCTTGCACTCGGTGGCGATGCTGCTGTTGGAGGTGGTGCTGCACCAGCCTTTCTTGCTCACGTACTGCCACTTCTTGACGGTGATGCTGGAGATGCGTCCGTAGAGGGCTTTCGGCAGGATGGGAACCTCGATGTCCTGATGGTCGGCCACATAGACACGGCTGTAACCGCTTCCCGATGTGCCGCTGGCTACGGTGGCCATGTAGCCACGCTTCAGGCGGAACGAACGTATGCGGTTAGCATTCTTGCTCATGTTTTTGTGCATACCCACGCCATATTTCATCTCCTCGCCCGTGTACTGTTCGCCGTCATAGCCCACGAACACCTTCTCCGTAGTGGAGTAGGGCATTACGAGGGCACCGTTGAGGTAGATGGCCACGCGGCAGTTGGTGCCGTTGCTGGCGGTGCGTCCGTTGATCTTTATCTGCGACAGGTATTTGCTGATGACGTCGGAAGGCAAAGTATTGTCGAAGATGAGCCACGCCTGATCGCTCGCCAGGTTGATGCTGCACTTGGTAAGGGGTGCCGACTCGGAGATGATGTGGAAGTCGATTTGTCCCTCCAGCTTCAGGGTGGTGTTACTGAGCGATACCATCGTGCGGGTGTTGTTGCCGTACTTGTCGACGGTGATCTGCCCGCTTGTGGTTACGGCTTTCGTCTCACTCAGCAACTCGGGCAGGCCGCTTCCCATGCGACTCTTGCGAATGATGGTCCACTCGGCTTCTGTGCCTTGTGCCGTCAGTTGGGGTACGAAGCAGGTGGGTAGGGTAGCCACTTGCGCACCGTCCCTGTAAACGAGCAGTTGGGCATTCTGATAGACGAAAGCGTAGTTGCCACCTTCCTGCAGGGCGTAGCGTGCACCGCGACCCTCCTTGTTGCGAATGAGGACGTAGACGGAGTCCCCGGGATATTTGTCGGCGATGGTGAACTCGCTCAGACCCAGCGAGAAAGTGCTTCCGAACGATTCCATTTCGGTAGCTGTGAGCAGGACGGTACTCTCGTACGAGGTCATGATGGCGAGTGAGTCGCGCAGATGTTGTACTTTGGTGAGCAGGGTGTCGGGCGTCATCTCGTCGGAAGACTCCGCCCACTGCGTTGCGTCCTCAGCGCTTGTCGTGAGTCTGCTGCGATAGAAAGCGGGATAGCCCGTGTTTTGCACTTCGTCCAGGATGTAGGAGGAGACGTGCAGCAGTTCCTTCTTTGCCCATGCGAGACGACTCGACTCCATACCCTTGCCGTTGCTCTCGAAGACTTGGAAACGACTTGTCTCGCTGTCTTGTGCCTTATCGTACCAAACACCGATGTAGTCGG
>JAEEGL010247882.1_pt1 | contig 12113 bp, 7 predicted proteins | sample 9134231 | NCBI WGS metagenome assembly JAEEGL01 (sample SAMN16246548, study PRJNA631951) | gut metagenome | biome: gut microbiome; feature: rumen; material: fiber-attached | host: Bos | place: Iran: Karaj | collected 2018-10
GTTAGTCTCATAATGAAGCGGCGAGCCGCCGCACCCGAACCGTCTGTAAATTTTCTATAATGGGCAGTTTTCTGCCTCGCAGCCGTTAGTCTCATAATGAAGCGGCGAGCCGCCGCACCCAAACCGTCTGTTACTTTTGTGACAGGCGGCGCGGTACCCGCGCTGTCAACCCGTCTGTTACTTTTGTGACAGGCGGTATTTTTCTGCCTCGCAGCCGTCAGTCTCATAACGAAATCGCCCTGTAAAGCCGGAATCGGCAAAGCCGCCGGAGTTTACCGGTCTCCGGCGGCTTTTCTGTATGTTCTGAAAAATATATCCCGCTTGATAATATACATATCTTTCGGGTCGGAAGCTGTCACCGCGAAGAAATCCCCGGGCTTTCCGCAGAGGTAGCTGCTCTTGTTCCATTCTGTGAACACCTTGGTATGCCGTGTAAGCTCCCTGGCGAGTATCTCCGCGCCTCCGCCTGCCACGCAGCCGCGCAGATGCGGAACGAGGGGCGTGCTTGTATTGCGGTCGCGGTCTATCACCGAAGGCGGGTATTCGTAATCCTGCTGCGGAAGCTCGTCGCATGGGGTGTACTTCGTCTCGAACACGCTCTTCTTTATCGGGTATGCCTCGCCGGATATGCCTACCATTATATATGTGCCGGCATCTGCCTTTATGACAGCGTCGGCTTCCAGCATACGGATCAGTATTTCGGTCCCTTCGGGAACAATGTCCGTGGAAGGCACGAACCCGAGGGTGATGCTCTGCTTGATGTAGCGCTCCATTCCGGAGACATCCGCCGTATCGCTGCCCGCGCGGTATATGTCGGTATTTCTGTGGTATTCGCGCATACGTTTCTGTATCAGGTCGGGGATATCGCCGCCGCTGCTGCTTATGAAGCCCCCGGCCTTGCAGGCGTGTCCGCCGCCGTTGCCTATGCCTTCGGTCAGATACCGGGCGAACTCGCTGGCGTTTATCATATCGGTGCAGCTCCGCACGGACAGCTTATAGCCCGAACCGTTCCGGCAGAACACAACACAGCTCTCCACTACATCCACCTGTAACAGCAGGTCGCTGATGAAGCCCAGAAGGTTAGGGTCGCAGGGGCTGGTCTCGGTCAGTGCGGTCTTGTCCGTCAGATCGTAGATGCAGCGGTCGAGGGCTTCGCCGGCTATACCCATTTCCTCGCAGGACAGATTCGAGTTTTTCAGTATCATCATCAGCTGTCTGTCGTAATCCGCGAAATCCATAAGGTCCTTGTCCGCGGGGTGTCCCAGCTCGGAGAAGCCGTTCGTATCCATATACAGCCCGTAATACAGCGCGGTAGCGACTTTCCTGTCGGAATTTATGTCTATGCCCTCATCCGCGAGCATCTTCGCTATCAGGGACGAGCAGCTCCCGTAGTTGCTGCGTATCTCGTTCATCGCAGGGGGAGTGTTCCTGCAAAGGTGGTGATCTATGGCGGCGATATTCTTCGCGCTGAATCTCTGCACGTTGCTCTCACCGAAAACGCAGTCCGCCGTAACGAGGAGCTCCGGCTCACGGGACATCTCGGTGATGTACTCTATCGGTATCCCGAGGCGGTCTTTCATTATTATCATATTGGCCTTTGACATCTTCTGCGGACCGGAATAGAAGAGGCGCGGCGTCTTGCCGTTCATTTCCAGATACCTGTACAGAGCGTAGCCGGCAGCGACGGTGTCCGCGTCCGGGAAGTTGTGGCACTGTATGGAGATATCGTCGTATTTCAGTAGCTCGTTCAGTTTCATAGACTGTCCTCTCTGTTCTTCTGACTTTCCTGCGAATTTTATTATAACGCATTAAACCAAAAAATGCAATAGTTTTTTGAACAAAATGTACAATTTTAACGAATTAAACGATATCGGATATTGACTAAATATAAAAATCATGATATAATAAAATGAAAATTTGTGTACAATGCCGTACACAGACGCTTACCACACTATAAGACGGGTGATAAAGCATGATAAACAACAAGAAAATAATAGGTGTGTGCCTTTCCAAGGTACAGGACGAGTTCATCACCGATTACCTGCTGTATCTGCACAGGTTCGCCGAGGACAAGGACTGCAAGCTTGTTGTCTTCAACAGTTTGCGTGACCTTTACTTCGGAGATTCCAGCGATACGGGCTCCAGGAAGATCTTCGACGTGATAAATTACGATATGCTCGATGTGCTCGTTATACTGTACGAAAGCCTGTACGACCGCAGCGTGATCGACGGGATGATCGCAAAGGCCAGAGCGCACGGCCTGCCCGTAATACTCCTCCACGGCGAGAGCGATGACTGCTACTGCATCTACCACGACTACAGATCTGCGTACAAGCAGGTCATCGAGCACATGATATGCGACCATGAAGCGAAGTCCTTCGTATTCATCGGCGGCCGCCGCACAGATGACCCGGACACGGAGCTTCGTCTGGAGATCGTCCGCACGACACTGGATGAATACGGTCTTTCCATTCCCGACAAGAACGTACTGTACGGTGAATACTGGGATGTCCCCGCAAGAATGGCTGTCCAGGAATATCTGCGCAACGGCAACCCCATTCCCGATGTGTTCATCTGTGCCAACGACGTCATGGCAATGGCAGTCTGCGAGGAGCTGAAACTCAACGGCTACATCGTGCCGGACGACGTAAAGGTCACCGGATTTGACGGCCTTGCCTCCGCCGAGTACTTCATGCCGCGCCTTACTACCTGCAAGGAAGATATCCCCTACCTCGCGGAACTTACCGTGCGTCTCATAGGCGGCAGCACAGAAGGCACCGTGGAACCCGGAAGATTCGCGGAAACATACCTCGCGTACATCGGCGAGTCCTGCGGCTGCGTCAACAGAATGGCCGTGGACTTCCGCAAGCGTGCAAGCATCCTTTACAAGATGACCCAGGAAATGCAGCACCACGAAAAGCACATCTACACACTCGCGGACAATATCCTCGACAGTGAGAACCTCAATATGCTGGGCTCGGTGCTCCGCGATTACATACTTCCCAATTCCTATGTCTGTCTGTATGAGAGCTTCATCACTTCCTCGCTCAGCAGGACAGACGACAAGAAGCCCGAACAGGCTTCCAGCGAACTGATAATCATAACCTCCCGCGCGGAGGATTACAAGAACGGCAAACAGGGACGGCTCTCCGTATATGATATGGTGCCGGAGCTGGACGAATGGCTCAACGACACCACGCTCTGCATTCTCTGCCCGATCTATATGAACGACGAGTCCTGCGGCTACTATGCCGTAAAGACAGACGATGTCCTTAATGTCACTCACAAGGTGTTCAGAGTCTCGACAATAATGAACATCGCCTTCGGAGCGCTTATCAACAGGCTTTACAAGCAGAATATCCAGGACAGCATACAGAATGCCCTGCTGACCGACCCGCTTTCCGGCCTCGCGAACCTGAAGGGCGTAGCGAAATGGTTCGACGAATTCAGCGCAGTCGAGGAAAACCACAAGAAGATCCTCACCGTTTCCGTTTATCATGTACCACAGTATAAGTACATCTACGAGAACTACGGCATCGATGACATAGAGAACGCCATACGCTTCATAGCCGATGCCCTGAGCCTCGCGAACAAGGACAACGGCTTCATCGGAAGAACCGCCAGCGATGAGTTCGTAGTGTTCAACTATATGAACGACGAAGAAGAAGAGGACATGATAATCAACAATGCCACTTCCGTATTCTTCGGCGTTATCGAAGGCTACAACGCCAGCAGCGGCAAGGACTACTACGTTGAGGTCAACTGCGGCTGCACCACGGCGAAAAGCGGCTGGAACAGCTCGCTGAGCAGCCTTATCAAGCTGGCAAACGCCGAGATGTATATGAACAGACTGAAGAACGGTCTGCCCGCAGTCGCCGCAGAAGAGCCTCCCGCCGCCGAGAAGAAGAGCTCGAAGGATATGTTCAGCGAGTTCAGTATGCTCGTGGACAAGAACCTCTTCGTTTATCACTTCCAGCCCATCATCGACGCAAAGACCGGCGAGATATACGCTTATGAGGCGCTCATGCGCTCGTCCGGCGGCATAAAGATGTCTCCGCTGGAAATACTCGAAGTCGCCAAGGAGCACAATATGCTCTACGCCGTGGAGCGCGCTACCCTGTTCAACGTCATGGAGCGCTACGCCAAGGACAACGAGATGTTCCGGGGCGCAAAAGTGTTCATAAATACGATACCCGGAAACTTCCTGAAATTCGAGGATCTGGTGGAGCTCAAGACCAAGTACAGACAGTATATGCAGAAGTTCGTCTTTGAGATCACCGAGCAGGATACCGTGTCCGACGCGGAGCTGGATTCGATACGCTACCTCGGCAGCATCTCCGACGACGAAACGGACGATTCCCAGAGCAGGATCGCCGTAGACGACTACGGCACCGGTCACTCCAACATCGTGAACCTGCTCCGCTACGCTCCCCACATCATCAAGATCGACCGCTTCCTCATCTCCAATATCCAGAACGACCAGAACAAACAGATGTTCGTAAAGAGCACGATAGAATTTGCCCGCATCAACAACATCAAGGTGCTGGCGGAGGGCGTCGAGACCTATGAGGAAATGAAGAAGGTCATAGAGTTCGGCGTGGATCTGATACAGGGCTTCTACACAGCCCGTCCCGCTCCCGACCCGATCGGGGAGCTGCCCGAAAAGATACGGAACGAGATCATAAACGAGAATATCCTCGTGTCCAGATACGGCAGTGAGCTCATGCACTACTACATCAACGGCGATACCACGATAGACCTCTATCAGCTGGCGATACAGAAGTACGGCGCAGTCATCATCCACAGCGGAAAAGTCCACATCAAGGGAACAAGGGATTCCGCCGTGGAGCTGCCTATCATAACCGAAGACAACTCCGACGCGGAGCTGACATTTGAAGATGTATGCCTGCGCTGCGCGGACGAACCTTCCGTAAGGCTGGGCAGGAACAGCAGGAATATCATAAACCTCGCGGGCTGGAACACCCTGCTGAAAAACGGCATATCCGTCCCCGAAAACTCGTCGCTTGAATTCCGCGGCAATGGCAGCCTGAAGATATCGCTCAAGACCAACGGCGGCACCGGTATCGGCAGCAACTTTGACGGCAGATCCGGTGATATCACCTTTGCCCAGACCGGCACCGTCACCGTCGAGCTGTTCATCGACAGGGGCGTCGGCATAGGCGGCGGTCAGATGGGCGAAAACGCGAAGCTGCGGTTCCTGGACGGCACCACCACGATAAACGCACAGTGCGTCGAATCGCTGGGAATAGGCACTTCCAACGGCAGCTGCGATATAGAAGTCGGCGAAAAAGGTAAGATCGTTTCGCACTGCTCCGGCAAGTCGGCTGTGGCACTCGGCACATTCAACGGTGACGCAGTGATACACAGCTGCGGAGACCTGGATCTCCAGGCGGACGGCGAGCTTTGTACGGCGCTGGGCGTGCTGAACAACGGAAACGCCGAGATACACCTGACCGGCGGCAGAACTTCGGCAGTGGTACACGGCGACTCGGCAGCCTGCATAGGCTCGCTTGCCGGCCATGCGGACATTACCTGCTCCGGCGGCCGGATCATCGCTTACGGCGAAGGCGACAGCGTATCCGGATACGGCAGCTTTGAGGGCACAGGCGTGACACGCATAAGCTCGGGTTCCGCCTCTGTAAAGATACTTTCCGGAAATGTAATGCAGTTCGGCTCGGCAGCCTGCCGCACCGTCATCACCGGAGGAAACATAATCCCGGCCCAGAAAGATCAGGTAAACGCGGTCAATTCATTCGGCCAGGCTCTGCACTGTGAGATCCTGACAGGCGAGACCTCGTTCAGCAGGACGTTCACGTCAATGGGCGAGGAGTACACCTACACTGCCGAACGGCTTGAAGGCGACGAAGAACTCTGTGTATATATCCCGTAAATATGAAATACAGGCAGTCCCGGAAAGGGGCTGCCTGTTCTGTTTCGTGAACGCCGTTACCGTGAACGGATATGTGCCTGTTCATCGGCCCGGAATGTGCGCACGGCAAAAACGGCGCACCTGCCCTTGCAGATACGCCGTTTCATAATTATTCTGTTGCGGTACGTTCAGTTTCAGCTTGCTACATAAACGTCTTCGCAGTCGTCTACGACTTCGTGTGTCACACGGTCGAGGACTTCCGCTCTCTTGGCGTTGTTGAAGCGGTCAAGTGTACCTACGAGATAGCCTGTGATACGTCTGATGCGCTCGAAAGGTCTTGCTTCGTACTGATAGGAAAGGTCAACATAATCTCCGTCGAGAGCTATATCAAGTGCGATGAGCTTCTGGCCGGGCTTCAGTTCCCTGCCTCTGTCAACGTAAGCCTGCACCTCTGTATCTGAAAGTATTCCACCTGTTGTTGTGATATGAACGTTCTTCATTTCTGCAATTTCCTCCTGCATATTGTGATGATGATTTGCTGTATATGAACGCAGACATTCAGTTGTTATGAACAACGAATCTCTACATTTCGTGACTGCTTTTATATTATACCACAACATATAGTGAATTGCAAGTGTTTTTTTCAAATTTTTTCAAAAAATTTTCGGGCCGCTGTTCCACGGGAGTTCCACGGATATCACTCTTCGTCGCTGATGATTATGGTCCCGGAAAGCAGATCTTCGGAGCCGTCGTCGGCGGTCTGCACCGCGGCTTCGGACTTGGGAGGCTTTGCTGTTGTTTCGGCAGCCGTTGTCTCTGCGGGAGTACCGTCCGCGTTATATATCTTACCGTCCACCATGCGCTCACAGATCTGGTACATTATCGCGTAATACGCGTCGGGAGCCAGATGCACGCCGTCGGGCGAACCGAGGTAGTTGGATTTCAGCAGATTGAGGGAGTTCTTCATCTCATGGGTGATATCGCAGTATATCCACTTCTTGCTGGCGTCGAGGTATTCTTTCAGCGCCGCGTTGAAGCTGTCGATATTCGAGGGTTTGGTGAAGAGCTTGCCGCTGTCTCCGTAGGTTATGGGGGTTATGGAGCAAACGATCAGCGTAGCGTCCGGCAGGAAGCTCTCGACCTGTGAGAGCAGCTCGCCGTAGTTTTCGCAGTAGGTCTGCTCCGACGTCATATTGACATCGTTCATTCCCATGGAGAACACCACATATTCGGGCTTGAGGTTCAGCAGAGCCGCCAGAATGGACATCTCGTCGCCGTTGACCTTGAATGTATAGTCATATATGCTTCTTGCCGCCACGTTGCCCTGCGCGAGGACGTTCTTCGGCGGAAGTATGCCGTATGCCTTGAAGCCGCTGCATATACTGTCCCCGACGAACACACACTTCGAGATGAAGTCGTTGTACGCGTCGCTCATGGGGTATGATCTGTAAGTCTCGACCAGCTCGGGAGCGGGCTCTGTCGCAGCCGCAGAAGAAGCCTGTGTTTCCGGAGCGGGCTCGGTCTCTGTCTCCTTGGTGGTCTCTGCCTCCGTGGTGGTCTCCGTCCCGGTGGCCGAAGTTTCCTCCGTGGTGGTGACGACAGTCAGCTTCTCGGTGGTGGTTGTGGTCGTCTTTTTCTTCGTTGTCTCCGCGGTGGTCGCAGTCACCTCATCGGGTATATTCACGGTCGCAGCCGCCGGTATGCTGCCGGAAATGTCCTGCGCGCAGCCGGATGCTGCCACGACAGCAGCCGCAAGCAGCGCGGCAGCCGCGCATACGGACTTTGATCTCATTAAATCGCCGCCTTTATAGTTTTGTTATCAGCTTTATTATTTTATCATATATTCCGGCAAAAGTCAACATAATGGACGCAATTGCCCGAAATTTTTACCTCCGGAGCTTTCTCTCCGCTGCCGCAATATATGTAATTTTATGCTCTTCTCCCATTGATTTTTTTAAATAGATGTGCTATAATAATTTTATATCTGCTTATCGCGGAATAAATCTCTGAAAGGGAGATCGCATTGGATTATCGACTCAATCTCGGAGCCTGGAGAAGAGTATTCGCCGTGCCGCTGTGCGTGGCGGAGGATCATATCAGGATAGCTTCGGGGACACAGATAAAAGTACTTTTATATATGCTCGCGCACCCGGATCTCGGGCTGCGGGGGGAGAATATCGCCGAAGCCGTGGGCATAGGCAAGGAAGACGCGGACGATGCCCTGCTCTACTGGGTGAACGCGGGAGTGCTGTCGAATACCGGAACGGAATACTACCCCTCCGGTGACGAGGGACCGGCACAGCCTGCCCCGCAGCCTCCCGCAGCCAAGGCTCCGCTGGACACTCCGGAAGCAAGGGCTCTGCTGAATTCCGAGACCCATTTCTCCGCCGAAGCGGTTGCCGCCGCGATACGGGGCGACGACGCGGTGAAGTGCCTGTTCGGTATGTACGAGAAGCACGCAGGCAGACCGCTTAAACACTCGGAGCGGCAGACGCTCATGGTCATGGTGGAGGAAGTTGGGCTCCCCTGCGAAGTCACGATGATGCTGGTGGAATACTGCTTCGACATAGGAAAGGCAACACCCGCATATATGAAGGCCGTCGCACTGAACTGGGTCGAGAACGGCATAACCGACATCGGCATGGCCGAGGAGCACATCAGAAAGCTCCGCTCGCACTATACGCTGGAGAATGAACTGCGCAGACGCTTCGGGCTCACCACATCGTTCTCGTCGAAACAGCGCGGAATGATCGAGGAATGGGCGAATGCCGGCATAAGCAGCGAGCTCATCGGCGCGGCATACGACGAGTGCATGGACAACACCGGAAAGCTCAGCTTCCCGTACATCGACAAGGTGCTGCATTCGTGGCTGAACAAGGGCGTCACCGACCCGTCGCAGCTTGCGGCGCTTCCGAAACCGGCAGGCGCTCACGGCGGCGCAGGAAACGGCACTGCCGCGGCACCGCCTTCCTACGACGCCGAAGAAGTCGATCAGCGGACAAAGAACAAATACATTAACCTGTAAGGAGTCATTATGGGATTTGACAGTAAATTTTTCAGTGATGCCGAGAACGAGTTAAGCGAGATCCGCATGAGAAACAGCGAGATACTTGACAGACGCGCCGGGGAGATCAGCGCGAAGTATCCCGATATCGCGGAACTGCGCAGAGAGCTTTCCGGTACGCTCGGAAAGCTGGTCGCGATAATCACCGAACGCGCGGACGATGCGCGGGAGAAGATCTCCGCCCTCGAGAAGGAGAACCTCGCGCTTCAGGAACGCATACGCACTTCTTTGATAAAGAAGGGCTATCCCGGAGACTACCTGTCCCCCATTTACAGCTGCAAGATCTGCCGCGATACCGGAATAGTCGATGATCATTATTGCGACTGCTTCATGGATATCGTAAAACGCCGTGCAGCCGAGAAACTCAACAGCACCACGCCGCTGAAACTCTGCACATTCGACGATTTCAGCCTTGCGTATTATGATGACGAAGTGCCTACTGAGCTTGGCCCCACCGCGAGAAAGATAATGGCGAAGAATCTTGAGATATGCAGGAAATACGCCGAAGATTTCCACCTGCCCTGCGGCAATCTCCTTCTGCGCGGCAAGACCGGGCTCGGCAAGACGCATCTGTCACTCAGCATCGCCACCGAAGTAATAAAAAAGGGATACAATGTGATATACGGTTCCGTACCCGATCTTCTGCGGAAACTCGACAAGGAGAAGTTCGAGGGGAACGAAGTGATGAATCTTCTTGAGACCGCCGACCTGCTGATACTCGACGACCTCGGAGCCGAGATGGACAACAGGCTCTATACATCTCTGCTGTACAGCCTGATAAATACAAGGCTCAACGCCTCCATGCCGATGATAATAAGCACCAATCTGGAATACAGGGAGCTCGGTCAGAAGTACGACGAGCGGTTGAGTTCACGGCTGATGACTATGAACGGTCTCTATTTCGCGGGCAAAGACATAAGAGTGCTGAAAAGCGGAGAATAAACAATAAAAAGGAGCGGAGATAAGATATGAACAGACTTGCCGCAATAGTCGGGCGTCCGAATGTAGGAAAATCGACATTATTCAATAAGATCATAGGCCAGCGGCTCTCGATAGTCGAGGACACACCGGGCGTTACCCGTGACCGCATATACGGAAAGGCCGAGTGGCTGGACAGGAGCTTCATGCTGGTGGATACCGGCGGTATCGAGCCGGACTCGAAGGACGTCATACTCTCACAGATGCGCGAACAGGCGCAGCTCGCCATTGACAGCGCGAACGTGATAATCTTCGTGACGGACATCACCACCGGAGTCACCGCCAACGACGAGAGCGTAGCCGCCATGCTGCTGAAAAGCGGAAAACCCGTTGTTCTGTGCGTGAACAAGTGCGACTCCATAGGCGAACCGCCGCCGGAGATATACGAATTCTACAACCTCGGGCTCGGTGACCCGATACCTGTTTCCTCCGTCCACGGACACGGCACCGGAGACCTGCTGGACGCAGTAATGGCAAATATGCCGCCGGACGACGAGGAAGACTACGACGACGCGCTGATAAAGGTGGCCGTCATAGGCAGGCCGAACGCCGGAAAATCCTCGCTTATAAACAAGGTGGCAGGCGAGCAGCGCGTGATAGTCTCCGATATCGCGGGTACTACAAGGGATGCGATAGATACCGTCATAGAGCGCGACGGCGAGAAGTATGTATTCATCGACACGGCAGGCATACGCCGCAAGTCGAAGATAACCGAGAGCATCGAAAAGTTCAGCATACTGCGCGCATACATGGCGGTAGACCGCTCCGACGTCTGCGTGATAATGATAGATGCCAACGAAGGCTTCGCTGAACAGGACAGCAAGGTCGCCGGCTATGCCCACGAACAGGGCAAGGCCTGCGTCATAGCGATAAACAAGTGGGACAGCATCGAAAAGGACGACAAGACGATGAACGAGTTCCGCAAGAAGCTGGAAGTCGATTTCTCGTTCATGTCCTATGCCCCGATAGTCTTCATCTCGGCACTCACCGGTCAGCGCATAGACAAGCTCTTCGAGCTGATAAAGTACACTGCCGAACAGAACTCCCGCCGCATCACCACCGGTATGCTCAACGATCTGCTCAGCTACGCCACAGCGCGTGTTCAGCCGCCCTCCGACAAGGGCAAGCGCCTGAAGCTGTATTACATGACCCAGGCCTCCACCAAGCCGCCGACTTTCGTCGTGTTCTGCAATAACCGCGAGCTCTTCCATTACTCCTATCAGCGCTACATCGAGAACCAGATACGCGAAGCCTTCTCCCTCGACGCCACCCCCATCAGAATAGTAGTCCGCGAACGCGGCGACGAGAAGAACGCTAAGGCGTAAGTGTCGCTGACGCTCGAGAACGGGAACAAGAGTCGCGCTACGCGCTCGAGAAGAATATTTTGTTTTTTGCCTCCGGCGGCCAACCCCTTTAAAAAGGGTTTGGATCCCTAAACTAATCGCTTCGCCTTGCAGATTCGTACATGAGTACCCCTTTTGGAAAACTACCAAAAGGCGCACCCCGAAGGAGGTGCGGAGGGCGATCGGAAAGCCCTCCGCGAATTAGCAGTATCTACCGGCTGCGAGGCACAGACTTTAAAAAGCAGAATTTAACAGACGGATTGACCGCGGGGGTACCCCGCCGGAAAGCCCTCCGCGAAAAAGCAGTATCTACCGGCTGCGAGGCTGGAACTATAAAAAAGCAGTATCTACATATCAGAGGTCTATCATGAACATCGAAACTATAGCTTGTCTGGCGCTCGCCGCCATTGTACCGTACTTCCTGTGCGGCATCAACTCCGCAATTATCGTGACTAAAATAAAAAGCGGTCAGGATATCCGTGAACTCGGAAGCGGTAACGCCGGACTCACAAATACACTCCGGACCCAGGGAAAAGCCGCTGCACTCTTCGTGCTGATAGGCGATATCCTCAAAGGCGTGCTCTCCGTAATCGCCGTGCATTTCATCTTCAGACTGATCCTCGGCGTCGATACATACTCCACTTCCGAAACATGGACATGGGTGAACTACTTCGCCGGCGTATTCGGAGCCCTCGGCCATATCTACCCCATTTACTACGGCTTCAAAGGCGGCAAGGGCATCCTCGTCACATTCGCCGCCATGCTCGCCATAAACTGGCTGGCAGGTGTGATACCTTTCATCGTATTCGTAATAATCGTAGCCATTTCCCGTTATGTA
>JAEEGL010538936.1_pt1 | contig 12113 bp, 10 predicted proteins | sample 9134231 | NCBI WGS metagenome assembly JAEEGL01 (sample SAMN16246548, study PRJNA631951) | gut metagenome | biome: gut microbiome; feature: rumen; material: fiber-attached | host: Bos | place: Iran: Karaj | collected 2018-10
GATGAGGCCTGCGACACCATGAACACAGAGATGCCTTTGTTGGCCAGCGTAGTGAAGATTCGGCGGTTCACGCCAATCACACCCACCATTGACAGACCCGTCACGGTGATCAGCGAGGTGCCCTTGATTGAGGAGATACCCTTGATGGGCTTCTGGTCGTTTTCAATCTTGGCCTTGATGAGTGTGCCTGGATGTTCAGGGTTGAAGGTGTTCTTCACCTTGATGGGGATGTTCTTGACACAGACGGGATAGATGGTCGGCGGGTAGATGACCTTTGCGCCAAAGTTGCAGAGCTCCATGGCCTCGATGTATGACAGCTCGTTGATGGTGTAGGCCGTCTGGATAACCTTCGGATCAGCCGTCATGAAGCCATCGACGTCCGTCCAGATCTCCAGCACCTCGGCATTCAGCACGGCGGCCAGGATAGAGGCCGTGTAGTCAGAACCGCCACGACCAAGATTGGTCGTCTCATGGCTGTCGCGGTCGCGGGCGATGAAGCCAGGAACCACATAGACCGTCTTGTCTTTGGCAGGGTCGCCAACAGAACTGAAGGCCTCCTTCACCAGCTTCGTGGTCAGGTCGGCATCAATCACGTGCTTGCCCTGTTTCTTCTCGGTGCGGATGAAGTCGCGTGAGTTCACACGCACGCCATTCTCTATGAGGGCAGCCACAATGTGCGAACTTAGACGCTCGCCGTAGCTGATGATGGTGTCTTGTGTTTTCTCGCTCAGGTCGTGGATGAGATACACGCCGAAGTAGATGCTCTTCAACTGGTCGAAGAGTTTGTCCACCTGATTGAGCAGGTCGGCTCTTTTCTGATTGTCTGTGATGATGGAGTCAATCATCTGGTGGTGGCGCAGCACCATCGCATCATACTCCTCGAGATAATGCTTGTCGCCGTTCTTGGCCATTTGCGAGGTGGCAATCAGTTGGTCTGTGATGCCGTTGAGCGCGCTCACGACTACGATGACTGACTGCGTGCGGGCCTCGGCCTCCACGATTTTCTTCAGACTCAGAACACTTTTTACGGAACCTACGGACGTTCCGCCGAATTTCATTACTTTCATTTTTTGTTTTGTTTTTGTTGTTTGAATAACCCCTTAACGAGCGGGGCGATGACTTTCAGGGCGCAAAATTACGAAAAAACGGGAATATGGCAAAAGAAATGTCTATTTTTCTTCCCGTTTTCTTATAAAGAAATTGAAAGAACAAAAAAGGTGTGTCACGCGACACACCTTTATGATTTCAAGAAATTGTCTTTTGCATCTTCGTAATGGTCTGTTTTGTAGAACAGACGGGAGATGCCATAAAATTTCAGACGGTTCCACATGGCCGTTAGTATCGATTTCTCTTTCAGACCACCATAACCTGTGATGACGCGGCAGCGTTTGTCATAGACGAACTTGATCTTTCCGTATTTTTTCATCGACAGTGCCATCGAGCCGTCTTCACCGCGAAGTAACTCTACACGATAGCCTTCTTTCTTCGCATTTTCCGTATAGTAGCCAAAAGCAAGTCCGCGCACAGTCAGCTCCGGACGGTTGATGTTTTGTATTCGCAGGTACAGATCTCGGCAAAACTCATACATTTTCATTTTCAACTTCGAATGGTTTGCATCGGGATAGTAGCTCCACATGGCGGCGACGGCTGAGATACCAGGTTCCATCAGGTTCTCAACCATCAGTTCAATGTAGTGGGGTGGGTACATCGTGTCGCAGTCAATACACATCGTATAGCGTCCTTTGGCCTGATTCAATCCACACTGACGAGCGTAGCCGCAGGTGTGTTGATGCTCTGTGTAATAAGGTATGCCTGATTTTTGATAAATCTCAGCTGTACGGTCTTTCGACTCATTGTCAACGCCGATAAACTCCAAGGGATATTTACATTGCTGTTCACTCAGCGACCACAGACAAGCTGGCAGACGGCGCTCTTCGTTATAGGCAACGATGACTATGGACACCAAAGGACTCTCGCTTTGTAGGGCAGCAAGTCTGTCACGCGTTTCATCCATGATGTTCTGAGGAACGTCGCTGAACGGTTTCTCATAGATAGTTAGAAATTTCTCGTACCATTCCATAATTATTTAGTTTTTATTTTCGTATATTTCGTCAAACAATTTTTTCCATTCATTGGCAATGGAATCCACACTGAAGCGACGTATGTTCTCAGCAGCGTGGGCTCCCATCTGTTTTCTTTTGTCATCATCGTGGATGACCGTCAGCATGGCATCGGCCAGTTGGCGGGTGTTGCCGTCTTCTACGAGCAAGCCGTCTTCGCCATTGGTGATGATGGAACGAGGCCCCCATGGACAATCAAAGGAGACGACAGGAAGTCCGCAAGCCATCGCCTCGACGATGACGAGTCCGAAACCTTCAAAGCGGGAACTGCATACTGCCAGCGAACTCTTAACGAACTCAGACTCTATGTCTGACGTGCGTCCATTGAGGATGCAACGCTGACGGTCAATGCCTAATTCATCCATCATCTTGTTGTAGGTCGCCCTTTCTCCATCGCCGAAGGTGACCAAACTCCAGTCTGGACAATCGTTTTGAATCATTGACCATGCTGTAAGCAGTTTGTCGTAGCCCTTTTCGTGGCAATAACGCCCCACGGCTATCACCCTTTTGTCTGTCTGCGGACTATATTCTGCAGGCGTGAACGATATGGGGTTAGGAATGACGCTTACGTTGTTCAATTCAGTCCATGCTTCTTTGTCATTTTCTGTCAGGACGACAAAACTGTCGAGTTTACGAAGCTCCTTCAGCAGTGTGTTCTGCCAGTACTGCGAGAAGATTTTCTTGATGAAATTGGCGTCGTGCCCTTCAAAGGTGCGATAGTGCTCACGATTGATATGTATCTCACCGATTTTCCTGCTCCCGTCGTGGATGGAATTGATGAAATTGATCTCACGTCGCAGCATACTTACGGTAAAGTCAGGACGAATGCGCATCAGTTCCTTCTTCAGCTCTTTCTTGAATCGGTACTGCTTCTGCAGATAAAGGAAGACCTTCTTCAAGAACGATTGGTTCCAGAGTTCTTCAAAGCCAATATTCAGATTGATAACCTTGATCTTAGGGGATAGTGGATAGAAAAACGGTTTGTCCTTACCGTCCGTAAGAATAATGGTAATGTCGTATCCAAAATGTTCGGCCATATAGTTTGCCTTGGTCGTCAGCACGCGTTCCATGCCTCCTGCCAAGTACAAGGCTGGCAAACAATATACGATACTGTATTTCTCCTTATCTGATTGCATTTTTCTGTTCCTTTTCGATTGCAAAGTTATTTATTTATATTGAATTAGCCAAATAAATCATAAAAAAATACTAATTGACCAATAAAAACATACTGAATTCATAGTTTTTTCATAATTTTGTATCATAAAAACAATAACAACATATAAAACAAAACATCATGAACTATGATTATCTGATTGTTGGCTCAGGCTTGTTTGGAGCGGTTTTCGCCTATTGCGCAAATAAGCAGGGCAAGCGTTGCATGGTGATTGACAAACGTCCGAATCTGGGCGGCAACCTGTACTGTGAGAATATCGCAGATATCAATGTCCACAAGTACGGACCACACATCTTCCACACCTCCAACAAGAAGGTGTGGTCGTTCGTGAATTCCATCGTTGAGTTTAACAGATTCACAGAATCGCCTGTCGCTTTCTATAAAGGGAAAGCCTATAATCTCCCCTTTAATATGAACACCTTCTCGCAGATGTGGGGGGTGCTAACGCCTGATGAGGCAAGGCAGAAGATTGCTGAGCAGCGAAAGGAAATGGAGGGTAAGACACCCCAGAATCTGGAAGAACAGGCCATCTCCTTGGTGGGCAGAGACATTTATGAGCGTCTTATCAAAGGTTATACTGAGAAGCAGTGGGGACGAAAGTGTACAGAGCTGCCTCCTTTCATCATTCGTCGCCTGCCTGTCCGCTTTGTCTATGACAACAATTATTTCAACGACATCTACCAAGGTGTTCCCATCGGTGGCTACAACAAGTTGATTGAAGGTCTGCTCGAAGGAGTTGATACTTTGACTGGAGTCGATTTCTTTGAGGAGCGTAATAAGAGTCATTCCCCATTCTCCATTCTCAATTCTCAGTTCAGTAAGATTGTGTTCACTGGTAAGATTGACGAGTTCTATGACTACCGATACGGCAAGCTGGAATATCGCACCGTCAGATTTGAGAATGAAGTCCTGGACACTCCGAACTATCAGGGATTAGCCCAGATTAACTATACTGATGCCGATGTCCCCTATACCAGAATCATTGAGCATAAGCATTTCGAGTCGTTTGCTGATGATGTGTACAAGAATCCTCAAACGGTCATTAGCCGGGAGTTCTCAGTAGAGTGGAAAGAAGGCATGGAACCTTACTATCCCATCAACGATGAAAAGAACTCCAGTCTCTATCAGAAATATGAAGAGCTGGCCCGACAGGAGGAGAATGTCATCTTTGGTGGTCGACTGGCAGAGTATAAGTATTATGACATGGGACCTATCGTGGAAAAAGTATTAAACATGTTTGCCTAATTGGTCATCATAGCAAATGCTGAAATGAAAATATTGTATTTAGTCTATCACGGCTTCAGTGATGCGAGCGGTATATCGAAGAAAATCTTCTGCCAGGTAAAGGGCCTTCGTGAGAATGGACATGAGGTTCATCTCTGCTCTTATGGCTTTGCAGAAAATGGTCATCGATGCCGTTATGTTGACGATGACCTCTTGGCAGACTATGGCACAGGAATAATGGCAGGCCTCCGTCAGCGCACGGAATTTAACCGCCTGTTTGATTATTGCCTGTTGAATGGGATAGAGTTCGTCTATGCCCGCTGCTTCCAGAATGCCAACCCTTGGCTCATCCGCTTCTTCCGCCGACTGAAAGAAGCGGGCATTCATGCCGTGACAGAGATTCCCACCTATCCATACGACAAGGAGTTTGACCATCTGGAATGGAAGATGCGCATGGAACTGCAAATTGACAAACTGTTCCGTCGTCGCCTTTATCGCGAGATGGATGCGTTGGTGACCTTCAGCGATGCTGAGACAATTTTCGGCCAAAAGACCATTCGCATCAGTAATGGTGTCGATTTCGACAGCGTTCCGTTGTATGCACCTATCGACCCTCATCCGTCGTCTCATGCTCCCTTACAGCTGATCGGCGTTGCCGAAGTCCATCCCTGGCATGCCTTCGACCGTGTCATGGCGGGCATTGGCGAATACTATCAGCAAAACAAGGGCGCAAAGAGTGAGGACTTCAGGGATGTCATCTTCCATGTGGTGGGAGGTGTACACCCCAATCACATGACTCACCTGTTCAAACCTTTAATTGAAAGATACGGCATTCAGGACAAGATTGTGTTCCACGGACAGCTCTTTGGCGATGAACTGACTCAGGTGTTTAATCAGTGCCAGTTCGCCATTGGTTCTCTGGGACGTCATCGGAGTGGCATTACGGTTATCAAAACGCTGAAGAATCGTGAATACGCTACTCGTGGCATCCCCTTCGTCTATAGTGAACAGGACAGCGACTTCGACCATCAACCCTACGTGCTGAAGGCTCCTGCCGATGAATCACCCATCGACATCCTTCAAATCTTCAACTTCTTGAAACACTTCTCCATGAAACCTGAGGAAATCCGTAAAACGGTGGAGCATCTTTCCTGGAAGAAGCAGATGCAGATAGTCATCGAAGAAGTCTTCAGCAAGTGAAAAATGACCAATAGGAATCAGGAAATGGATCACCAATATGATGTAACAATAGGCATCCCCGTCTATAATGTTGAGAAACACATTCGTCAGACGATGGACTCTGCCTTAGCACAAACCTTTCAGAGCATCGAGTTCCTGATATGCGATGATTGTGGTACTGACTCTTCAATTGACATCGTGAAAGAGTATCAGCAAACGCATCCTCGCGGTAAGGACATTCGCATTGTCCATCAACCCAGGAATATGGGCATCGGTGAAGCTCGCAATCGCCTGATCGATGAAGCAAGGGGACGATATTTATACTTCCTCGATGCTGACGACATGATTACTCCGAATGCGATAGAACTGCTCTTCAGTAAAGCTCAAGAAAACAAGGCTGAGCTTGTCTATGGCAGCTTTGAACGCTTGTATGTCAATGGCAATGCCAGACGCACGGAACAATGTATCTATCCTTCCCGTGTGTTCACCCAGCCCGATGAATATGCCGTCTATGCCTATAAGGCCTACAATTATGGCGTACACAGGATGAACTGGAACTACCTCGTTTCTCTTGAGGTTGTCCGTTCCAGCCACCTCAGAGTGACACCGCTGAGTCATGGCTATGGTGAGGATTTCACCTTTACCGTTGACCTGCCAACCTACTTCACCCGCGTTGTGCTCCTGTCTGACGTCACCTATCAATACTACATCGAGGAGGAATTATTTGCTGGCAAGCGCAAGAAGGTCATGTCGCGCCAGCAGATGGATCTTGCCATTGATTCCCTCGACAAGAAGAAGCGGCGTGCCGAATTGACAGGCCGTCGCTATTATGCCATGCGCATGGCCAGGCTGCTCATGTACGACTATTCGTTTGTGGGGCAGATCCTGTCACGCCGCGATGAGCCTGAACCGCGTTACACCGATCAGGAGATACAGCACGTGATGTGGTGCCCCATGTCGCTGGGCGAGGCGCTCGCCGCAGGCTCGTGTCGCAAGCAGTTGCTGGTAGCCTGGCTGCTGAATAGGCTGCCCGCAGCGTTGGCCGTGCGAATGATGTCGCTCGTCAATAGAGTTCCCAAACGGTGACCTATCATCAACACTCAGCAGGAAGGAACACAGCCGATGTATATCATCTATATTTTTCCTGAGATCACCATTAAAGGCGGTGCCGACAGGGTGATTGTAGAGAAGGCCAACTATTTGGCTGCACGTGGCTATCAGGTCTCGATTGTCGCTGAGTCGCAGTTGGGCCGTGAGCCGTCGTTTCCCCTGCATCCTTCCGTCCGTCTGATTGACATCGGTTTGGATTTCAATCAGCAATACGAACAGGGCGCTTTGAAGCGCTGCTGGATTCATTTCTTGCTGATGCGCCAGTACAAGCGTCGCCTGCGGCAGGTGTTGCAGGCAGAGCACCCCGATGTGGTCATTTCAGCCCTTGGCCGTGGCATCAGCATTGTCAACGATATGCACGATGGCAGCGTGAAGATTGGTGAGGTACACAGCGTGAAGGCCAATGTGCGCAGTCTGAACCAGATGGAGCAGAAAGGATTTCTCTATCGCCTTCTGGCCAGACTGATGCGTTGGCGCATTGGGCGCAATGTCGCCCGACTTGATGCGCTCGTGCTCTTGTCGCAGAGCGATGCCGACGAGTGGACAGAGGCTTGTCGCACGCTGGTCATCCCCAACTCCGTTCCCTTCCTGCCTGCTGAAGCCAGTAGCCTGCAGGACAAGCAGGCCATCATGGTGGCTCGCTACAACCATGCCAAGGGCTATAACTATATGGTCGATGCGTGGAGCCTTGTTCACCAGCGCCACCCTGACTGGGTGCTGAATGTCTATGGTTCGGGCGAACTGCACGATGATGTGGTGGGCTGGATCCGTGAGCGTCGGCTGGAGCATTCGATGGTTCTTCATGAGCCTACCGACCAGATCATGCAATGCTATCTTGACAGCTCGATGTGTGTGATGAGCTCTCGCTACGAGGCCTTCCCAATGGTCCTGCTGGAGGCGATGGCCTGTGGCGTGCCATGTGTTGCGTTCGACTGTCCGCATGGACCCCGTCAGATCATCCGCGACGGTGAGGACGGGCTCTTGGTTGATTATCTCAATCCGCAGGCACTGGCCGACGGCATCTGCCGTTTGATTGAAGATGAGACTTTGCGCAGACAGTTGGGAGCGAAGGCACGAGAGAACGTGATGCGCTTCTCGAAGGAAACTGTTATGCAGCAGTGGGAAACACTTCTTCAGGAACTGACTAACCAGCATCGCCGCCCATGAGAATCGTCTATGTCTATCCGCAAATAGCCGTGCAGGGTGGGGTGGAGCGCATCCTGATTGACAAGATGAACTTCTTGTCAGCCCAGTCTGGCTATGACATCCATATTGTGACCTACGACCAAGGGGAGCATCCCTTGGCTTTTGCCCTGAGTGAGCGTGTTCGTCACACCGATCTTCAGGTCCGCACCTATACCCAGTATCAGTATCGTGGCTTACGACGACTGTGGGAGGGCGTAAAGTGCAGCTGTCGGCTGCGCAGCCGCATGAAGCGTGTGTTGCGCCAGCTCGCTCCTGATGTGGTGGTATGTACCACTAACGGTCCCCTGTCGCTTCTCAATACTCTGCAAGGCAAGACCCCTCTGGTGGTGGAGTCGCATGGAGGCTATCATCACCTCATCGACTATGCTGACCTCTCCTTTGCCCATCGGCTCGACATCCGTCACCGCTATCACGTGCTCCATCAGGTGAGCGCCATTGTCACGCTTACCCAGCAGGATGCCCAGCGCTGGCGTTCACAATATGCCCAGGTGCATGTCATCCCTAACATCGTCCATCTGAATGTGTCAGGCCGCTATGCCGCTGGCCATTCCCGTCGCGTCATCTTTGTAGGGCGTTTCGCTCCCCAGAAGGGCATCCCCCAGCTGCTGGCCATCTGGCGTCTGGTCTATGCACAGCATCCTGACTGGCAGCTCCATCTTTATGGCAGCGGCGATGAGCGTGGACTGCATGATGAGGCTGGTATCGTGGTGCATGAGCCTGACGCTGACATCTTCCCTCACTATTGCGAGAGCGACTTGCTGGTGCTCACTTCGCGATGGGAACCCTTCGGACTGGTGCTCCCTGAGGCCATGAGCTGCGGCCTGCCCGTCGTGTCGTTTGAGGGCGACGGCCCCTGCGACATCATCACTGATGGCGTCGATGGCTTCCTTGTGCCACAGGACGACACAGCGGCCTTTGCCCGTCGCGTGTGCCAACTGATAGAAGAACCTGCGCTCAGGAAGCAGATGGCCAGTGCAGCTATCGCCTCGTCGAGCCGCTATTCGGCTGAGCGCATCGTGCCTCAATGGAAAGAATTATTTGAGAACTTAAATCACAATAGATATTATAAAAGGTACGCGCGAACTGATGGCCCGATTGCAGAGCCTCTATTGTGATCATAAACATTTTAACATATATCATAGGTTATGAAAAGAAAGGCAAAATCGTTTTTCCGTAAGAAGTATTATCTCGTAGCGGCCTCTGTGTGCCTCGTCGGCATCCTCCTCATGGGTTACTATTTCTTCTTCACTGGCTTCTCCTGTCAGCAGCAGACCTGCTATGTCTATGTCGATTTGGACGATACCGCCGACTCCGTCTGCCACAAGCTCGACAGCGTTGGCTCTACACAGGGACTCGTGGCGCTGAGCACGCTGCTGCGCCATCATGGCTACAACGACCATGTGCGCACAGGCCGCTATGCCATTGAGCCTGATGACGGTGTGATCACCGTCTTCCGCAAATTGAAAAACGGCCGTCAGGTGCCCATCCGTCTCACCATTCCTGAGAGCCGCACCACCGACCGTCTGGCAGCTGTGCTCAGCACCAAACTAATGCTCGACAGCGCCACCATCGCCGCCGCCCTCAGCGACTCTGCCACCGTGGCACAGCTGGGCTATGACACCTGCACCGTGCCTGCCCTCTTCGTGCCTAACACCTATGAGGTTTATTGGAACCTGAGCATCGACCAACTGCTGCAGCGCATGAAGAAGGAGCACGATGCTTTCTGGAACACCAATCGCCTGCAGAAGGCCGAGTCCATCGGACTGACCCCCAACGAGGTGTGTACGCTGGCCAGCATCATCGATGAGGAGACGGCCAACACAGCTGAGAAACCCACGATTGCGGGCATGTATCTGAACCGCTTGCAAAAAGGCATGCCACTTCAGGCCGACCCCACGGTGAAGTTCGCCCTGAAGGATTTTGCCATCAAGCGCGTACGTCAGGGCATGCTCACCCATCCCAGTCCTTATAACACCTACGCCCATATAGGTTTGCCTCCAGGCCCTATCAAGGTGGCCAGCATCAAAGGCATCGATGCCGTGCTGGGGCGCACCCGTCACGACTATCTCTTCATGTGTGCAAAGGAAGACTTCTCTGGCACCCACAATTTTGCACGCACCTATCAGGAGCATCTGAAGAATGCTGCCCGCTATGCCAAAGCGCTGAATGCGAGAGGAATAGAGTGAATTGAGAATTGAACGCTCGACCTATGGTCGCTCGCTACCGAAGGGACGCAAGAATGGAGAATAAAAAAAAGGACCCGCACTTCACAGCGTGAATCCTCATTCCAATAGGTATTAGCTTTTTTAAGGTAAAAAGATTGTATTCAGGATAACGGGTGCAAAGGTAGTTGATTTATATCAATTGGACAAATTTTTTTAGATGTTTTAAAACATAAATGGTGAAAGTAAGCGTAATATTGCCTGTCTATAATGTTGAGCCCTATCTCGACGAGACAATGCAGTCGCTGGTGAGTCAGTCGCTGGCCGACATAGAGATTATTGCCGTCAACGACGGTTCTACTGATCAAAGCGAACAGATTCTCCGCTCCTATCAGGAGCGAGACAGTCGCGTGCGCTACTTCAACCAGCCCAACAGCGGACAGTCGGTTGCACGCAACCATGCCCTCCGCCATGCCCAAGGCCAATACATCTATTTCATGGATGCTGACGATGTCATAGACACCACGGCCCTGCAGACCTGCTATGACTATGCAGAGAAAATGCAGGCCGACTTTGTGTTCTTCGATGGCGACCAGCTGTTGGAGGAAGGGGCCTCGCCTGTGGCGTGGAACTACCATCGCACCCAGCTGCTGCAGGAGCACACGCTCTACGACGGCGAGACGCTGCTCAATCTCATGCTCGACACGCAGAAGCACAGCTGCGTGGTGTGGCTGCTGTTTGTCCGTCGCGACTATCTCCAGCGTATCGGCTTGAGCTTCTATCCTGGCATTATTCATGAAGATGAGCTCTTCACCGCCCAGCTCACCCTGCAGAGCCAGCGCATCTGTTGTCTCCAGCGGAGCTTTGTCAGCCATCGCATCCGTCGCGCCTCCACGATGGGAATAAAATATTCGAAGCGCAATGTTAACTGCTATCTCACCGTCATCGACGAGCTCCTGCGCTTTCAGGATTCACCCACTACGCGTAAGTTTGCCCGCTACACGCTGAGCAAAGTCTTCTACACGGCCCATCTGATACCCTTCGGCGAGAAACCAGCCGTGTTCTGGCGTGCCTTTTGTTCAGGCTACCTGAAGTTCATCGGGTGGAGGTCGGCTGCCGTGTTCTGGCTGAAATCGCGATAATGTGTCAGGTTGCTGTGTCAGTTTGTCAGTCTGTCAGCCTTTTCCGTCTTTTTGGCATGATTTTGGCAGAGGGTAGGGCGAAACGCTCCCTGCGCTTAGTTTGGGGCGTGTGCCAAAAGTAGTGAATATACATATTAACAACAAAAATAACAAAACAAAATTCTGATTATGACAATTAAACCATTAGCTGACCGCGTGCTGGTAGTGCCTGCACCGGCCGAAGAGAAGATTGGTGGAATCATTATTCCCGACACAGCAAAGGAGAAGCCCCTTCGTGGCATCATCAAGGCCGTTGGCCATGGCACCAAGGATGAAGAGATGATCCTCAAGGCAGGCGACGAAGTGCTTTATGGCAAGTATAGTGGCACAGAGATTGAGCTCGAGGGCGAGAAGTTCCTCATGATGCGCCAGTCTGACGTGCTCGCAGTCATTGAGAAATAAACACAAAATATCGAAATCATGTTTTGACGTTATCACGAAATAACGTTTAATCGAAATAACGTTATAACGACATAACGTAATAACGAAATAACGACAAAAGAAAAAAACAATTATGGCAAAGGAAATTAAATTCAATATCGATGCCCGCGATGCAATGAAGCAGGGCGTTGACCAGTTGGCAAACGCAGTGAAGGTGACCCTCGGACCGAAGGGCCGCAATGTAGTGATTGAGAAGAAGTTCGGTGCTCCCCAGATTACCAAGGACGGTGTGACCGTGGCCAAGGAGATTGAGTTGGAAGACCACTTCGAGAACACAGGCGCACAGCTCGTGAAGAGCGTCGCTTCAAAGACGGGC
>JAEEGL014099653.1_pt1 | contig 12113 bp, 12 predicted proteins | sample 9134231 | NCBI WGS metagenome assembly JAEEGL01 (sample SAMN16246548, study PRJNA631951) | gut metagenome | biome: gut microbiome; feature: rumen; material: fiber-attached | host: Bos | place: Iran: Karaj | collected 2018-10
ATTCGGGCAGACCCTGTGTGGAGTCGAGAATTTCGCCACCGCAGATGGAAGTGCCCCAGATGCCCACGTTGTATGAGTATTTCAGCTTCGCAAAGTCAGCAGCAAAGCCGTTCTTGTTCAGGTAGTCAATCTCCTCCTGACGGGAGAGGTTTCCGTCGCGCGTCAACGTGATGATTTCCACACCGGGAGCCATCACGAGGAATGTCATGTCGAAACGAATCTGGTCGTTGCCGGCACCTGTAGAGCCATGAGCGATGGCGCTTGCACCAATCTCCTTGGCATAACGTGCAATGGCGAGTGCCTGGAAGATACGTTCAGAAGACACAGAGATGGGGTAGCAGTTGTTGCGCAGCACATTGCCAAACACCATGTATTTGAGCGACTTCGCGTAATATTCCTGCGTCACGTCGAGTGTCACATACTTCGTGGCACCCAGCTTGTAGGCGTTCTCTTCGTTCGTTTTCAGCTGTTCTGCTGAGAAACCGCCCGTGTTGGCACACGCAGCATGTACTTCATAACCTTTCTCCTTTGCCAGATACATCACCGTGTAGCTGGTGTCCAAACCGCCGCTGAAGGCAACGACAACCTTTTTCTTTTCCATAATTGATTAAGTTAAAAGTGAAAAATGAAAAGAGAAAAATTTGCTACCGCTTTCCATCTTCACATCTTTTATATATTTTGTTTTGTTGTTTTTATTGATGATATTAAGAGCGCGAGTAATTCTCGGCAGTCTTTTTCTAAACTTGTATACTCATCTATCTGTAAATAATCTGTATCTTTCAGAAGATTTAGCCAATAAAGAGTTTCGTTACATTCTTTCAAGGCGATAGATAGTTTGCTGATGAAGTCTTTCGGACTTTGTGCATAAGTGGATTCGCTTACCAATGCTCCAATCGCTGTGCCTGAGCGGAAAACTTGATTGAGCATACCATATTCTTTAGGGCTACATACAATATCTCTTACCATCTTAACGATTCTGATAGCAAAGCAATAACTCTTTACCGTTAATGGCGATTGATTGTTTTGAAGATAACTCATACAGTAGCGGTGGCAAATTTTTCACTTTTCACTTTTCCTTTTACCCTTATATCACATCAACCCTCTTGTCACCATCTCCTTCATGATTTCTTGGAATATCTCGATGGGTGTTGGTTCGCCCTTGTGCTGTGCAGGGTCGTACAGCATGCCTGTGCAGATGCAGAACTTGCGGTTCTTCATCTCCAGAATGGGGTGGTTGATGCATCCACGGCAACCGCGCCAGAAAGCATCATCATCCGTCAACTGATTGAAGCTCACGGGCACATAACCCAATGCGGTGTTCATCTTCATCACCGCATCGCCGCTTGTGAGCGAGAAAATCTTTGCATGAGGCCAACGCACCCGTGCCAACGTGAACGTGTGGTCCTTGATGCGCTTCGCGATGTTTCTGCCCTGATAGTCAGGGTGTACAATCAGACCTGAAGTTGTCACATACGACTTGTTGCCCCATGTCTCAATGTAGCTGAAGCCCACGAACGTGTCGCCAAGTTCCGTCTGCTTGCTGGGGTCAAGAGCCAACACAGCCTTGCCCTCCTTCATCTTGGTTGCCACATACTCATGGGTGCGTTCCGCAATACCTGTTCCACGCTTCTTGGCCGCTTCCCGTATGGTGTCGAGTATCAAATCCACGTACTTCTCGTGACTTGCATCCGCTACAATCACCTTAATTCCGTCTTCGTATATCATAAAGACCCCCTCCCCGCTCCCCCTGTTGAGGGGGAGAGTAGAATGTTGGTGGGGAGGAATTCTACTATTTTTGTTATCAATCTTTTTTGTTTGGTATTTAGTCCCTCCCTCAGCAGGGAGGGTGAGGGGAGGGTCTTCTCCCTATTGGCTTCCCGGATAAACCGGCACGATTGTTCTCAAATTTGCTTCCAATGTATTTTTGTTGAATTCCTCTTCCAGTGCCAGAAAGATGGTGTCATCTCCGGCGATGGTGCCGATCACCTCTGGAATGTGGGCATTGTCAATGTCGCTGGCCAGTCCGCTGGCATAACCGGGTCGGCACTTGATGACTGCCAGTTGTCCCGATATGCGGATGGACATAAAACCGTTGCGGATGGCTGTTCCCTCCTGCCGATGCTCCCTCACCCTGCGGTAATAGGGATTTTCTGGCAGCATGTAGATGGAACGTCCCTTGGGCGAGAAGCCCTTCACCACCTTCAGCAGTTTCAGGTCGCGCGACAAAGTGGCCTGCGTCATGTTCACGCCCTCCTTCGAGAGCGCCTGTGCCAACTCATCCTGACTTCCTATCTCCTGTGTCTGGATGATGGCCTTGATGATGTCCAGTCTCGATTGCCTTGCAGTCATCGCTTTTGCATATTTATTCACAAATCGGCTGCAAAGTTACCATGTTTTTTGTATATAACAAGCACTTTATGCAGAATATTTTGCATAAAGTGCATAAAAGTATCAGTTTTTTGTTCGATAATGGTTTACAACTCCGTTTCTCCTTCGATAAAGTTGTCCATGAAGAAGTGCTCGCCATCCCAGACGGCGTATGTGAAGAGGGTGATCCATTCGCCGAGGATGAGGAGGCGGGCCTCGCGGGAGAGCATCAGGTCAAGTTCGATGTGGCGGTGGCCGAAGATGAAGTAGTTGACTTCGGGGTGGTTCTTGAGGTAGTCTTTGGCATAGAGCACCAGCCCTTCCTTGTCTTCTCCACGGAAAGGTGTTTCCCCGTTGTCGGGAGCGCTTTCATAGCCCACCAGTTTGGTGTCGTTCTTGAAGCCGCCTGGAGTCATGACACGTCCATCCTCATCGGGCACCAATGCTCGATTCGGGCGCTTCATGCGTGAATGCTTTGCCCAGTTGAGGCCGAAGTTCATGAACCAGTAGGGATGAATCCAGCGGGCCATCTTCTGCAAGGTCTTGTTGCGGAAGCACCAGAACATGAAACGTGTCTGCCAGCCTCTGTCGTCAATGCCGATGCCGTCGCCATGCGCAAGGAAGAACACCTTTCCCCGCAATTCCAACGTGCAGGGTTGCCGATGCAGGATGACACCACACTCCTTTTCCAGATAATCCAGCACCCACATGTCGTGGTTGCCCGTGAAGTAGTGCACCTCCACGCCCATGTCGGTGAGTTCGCTCACCTTTCCCAAGAAACGGGTATAACCCCGTGGCACCACTTCCTTGTATTCAAACCAGAAGTCGAACATGTCGCCCAACATGAAGATAGCCTCTGCCTTGTCTTTAATCTTGTCGAGGAAGTTGACGAGGCGACGTTCTTGTGTGCGGCGGTGTTCGACGGCACGGCTGCCCAGATGTGCATCACTGATAAAGTATATATTCTTCATTTTTGTAAAGTATTCGTAAAGTTTAGAGTTTACAGTTTGGAAAGGGCCGTGTGGTAAAGTTTATAGTTTAAAGAGGGCTGGCGCGGTGGGTGCCGTATGGTCTTTAAACTTTAAACCTTAAACTTTAAACTCTCAACTTTAACTTTTATCTTACATAAATCCTAAGTCAAGTTTGGCTTCTTCGCTCATCATGTCCTTGTTCCATTCGGGTTCGAAGACCACATTCACGTTGACGGTCTTGACGGCGGGGATGCCCTCCAGTTTCTGCTGGATGTCTTCGAGAATGAAGTCGGCAGCAGGGCAGTTGGGAGCCGTGAAGGTCATGTCGATGTCGAGGTCAAAGACCTCGGAGCCCCCCTCGTTCCCCCCAAGGGAGGATGAGTTGCCGTCCGGATGGGGCTCCTCCCCCAAGGGGGAGGTTGGGTGGGGGCTCACGTCAATCTTGTATATCATGCCGAGGTCCCACACGTTGACAGGAATCTCGGGGTCGAACACCGTCTTGAGGTATTCGACGGTCTTTTCTTCTACTTCGTATTTTGTCATCTTTTAAAGCTATAAGTTATCAGTGAAAAGTGAAAAATTTGCTACCGCATGAGCTCGCCACCTGTTGACCTGTCAACGCGGTAGCAAATTGTTCACTTTTCCCTTTTCATTTTTCCTTTTTAACTTTTCCCTTATTTATATCTTTCCGTTCTCTGCAAAACTGTAGTATTCGCCTTCTGTCACTATCACATGGTCAATCATCCGCAGGTTGACGGTTTGTGAGGCACGGTTGACCCGTTGGGTCAGTTCCTCGTCGTAGCGGCTGGGACGCAGATTGCCGCTGGGATGGTTGTGGACGAGGATGAAACTGGTGGCATCGTGCAGGAGTGCTTCCTTGAGCAGCATACGCACATCGACCGTCGTTTCTGTCAATCCGCCCGTGCTGAGTTGGGCGAAGTGGAGCAGGCGCGCGTTGTTGTTGAGCAGCAACGCCCAACTTTTCTCGTGGGTGAGCGTCTGCAAGTGAGGTGCCATGAACTTCAGCACGTCTGCACCCGTGCGGAACTGCTGAATGTCTCGGCTGTCCTCCATCATGCGGCGTTTGCCGATTTCAGCGGCAGCGATGATGGTCAGTGCCTTGGCTTCTCCGATGCCGTTGTAGCGCATGAGGTCTTGCAGGGTCATGTAGTTGAGGTTGCGGAGTGAGTTCCCGCAGTCGCCGAGCACCTCCTGCATCAGTTCCACCGCCGTCTTCTTCGGGGTGCCGCCTCCGATGAGGATGGCCAGGAGTTCGGCATTGGTCAGCGCCTCAGCACCTTTCGCCATGAGTTTCTCTCGCGGCCGGTCTTCTGCAGCTTGCTGCTTGATGGGTGTATGGTCGTCGTTAGTCATAGAAGTTCTTTTCAAATGCCGTAAACTCGTCCTTCCCCTGCACACAGCGCAACCACCAGGCCTTGAGGAAGCCGAAGCCATATCCCATCAACTGCACGAAGGCTGCCTCTACGCTGAGGAATCCAATCACAATGCTCTTGTTCTTGATGCTCGAATCGATGAAGATGAGCAGCATGTAGAGCGCGATGGGTATGAGGCAAAGCCCATACGCTGGGATGAAACCACCGTTGGGCAGCAAGATGCCTGTAGCGATGTTGTTGTAATAGTCCCACATGCGGAAGAACACAGCCGCCGCAATGAGTAGCAACACACCGACGGTGAACACCATGGGCAACATGTGCACCAGTTTCAGCGTGCCTGGATGCCGCTTGGTCAGGTTGATGCGGGCAATGCCGGAGTTGAACACCTGCTTGAAGAACTTGTCCATGTCCGTCCTTCTCTTGTGCCACACCCATGCCTCGGGGAAGAGTCTGCTCTTGTAGCCAGCCTCCACGATGCGGTAACTGAAGTCGATGTCCTCTCCGAAGCGCATCTTGCTGAATCCCTTCAACTTCAGGTACACTTCCCGCTTGATGCCCATATTGAACGAACGGGGATAGAACTTGTCCATCGCCCCTTTCTTCTTGCCTCCTCGGATGCCTCCTGTGGTGAAGAACGAGGTCATGCTGTAGGAGATGGCCTTCTGCACATTCGTGAATGACTCGTGTGCGGCATCAGGCCCTCCGAAGGCATCGCAGGGGTTCTCGTTCAGTTCTGCCTCAATCGCGGCCAGATAACCTTCTGGCAACACACAATCGCTGTCGAGGATGAGCACGTATTCACCCTTCGAATGTTCCACACCGTAGTTGCGGGCAGGGCCGGGGCCTCCGTTCTTCTTGGGCAGATATTGGATGTCCAGTTGCGTCGTGTACTTCTCCACCACGTCTTGGCAAGGCACACTGGAACCGTCTTCCACCACGACCACCTCGAAGTCCTTGACCTTCTGATGGGTGAGGCTTTCCAGCAGTTCGTCCACCTCGTCGGGACGGTTGTACACGGGGATGATGACAGAATACTTCATGGCTGCTACTCGAAATAGAAGGTGAAGACAATCATTTTGCTTTGTGCCTTGTTGACGGATTGGGTGTAGATGAGTTGTGTCTCATCAGTGATGTCAGAACGTTTCTTGTTGAGGACGTTTGACAAGCCGTACATGAACTTCACTTCGGGAATGAACTTGAAGAACGGCAGGTAGAAGTCGCATCCTATGCCTGCTTCCAGATAGACATCGGTCTGTCTCAGCAGATATTGTTTCTGTTTCTTCACCGTGAGGTCAAGCGCAGGGGTCACACCAGCCATCACGTATGGACGGTAGTTGTTGAACCGCTCCGCCGCAAACTTCACATCGACGGGGATGGTGACATAGGTTGACTTGATGGTCTGATACTGCCTGTCACCGTTCGTCTCGTTGCGGAACGTGAGATTCTTCGTGCCGAAGTGCAGGGTGGGGATAATGCGCAAGCCGAGGTTCTTGGTCAGGTAGAACTCGCCAAGAATGCCGACGGAAAAGCCCGGCTCATAATTGGGTGTCTCGGCAAACCACTGGTCGCCCCTCTCATTCACTAAGCCATTCTGCTCCAGTTCGATGTCTTGCAGATGCATGCCCGCAAGAAAACCATAGTGGAACTTGCGCTGGTCGATATAGGGACGGTTCATCACCTTCCTCTTCTGTGCATGTGCCACACTTGCAGGGTTGGGCATCATCAGCAACAATGCCCAAAGAAGTCCTATTATATAATAATGTGTATATTTCATCACCTATAAAAACGAGAAAAACCGCTATTTATTTTGTGGAAAGCGGAGTTTGCCGTAACTTTCACTCCGTGCAAGTCACTTTTGTTCGGAAAAACTCAAATAAATTTGGCTGTTCACTCACTTAGTCGTAACTTTGCCACAAAGTTAAGCAAAATAAATGAAATAAACGCAAAGATTATGAAACTTACTGTCATTGGCGCCGGCAATATGGGCGGCGCGCTCATCAAGGGGTGGGCAAAAAGTGGAAAGATTAGCAATATTACCATTGCTGACAAGAACGAGCCGCTGCTGGCTCAGTTCAAGAAAGAATACCCTTCACTCCACACCACAACCGACAACGTTGAGGCGGTGAAAGGTGCCGACATCGTGGTGCTTGTGGTGAAGCCTTGGCTGATGAAATTGGTGTTGGCAGAGGTGAAGCATGTGCTCGACCTCGAGAAGCAAATCATCATCTCCGATGCGGCCAATTTCACCACCAGCATGTTGGCAGAGGAGTTGGGCGAGGAAGGCCAGTTCTTCTATGTCATCCCCAACATCGCCGCAGAGTTTGGCGCCAGCATGAGTTTCATCGCGAAAGCACCTGCGGCTACCGATGAGAGCCTCAAGGCGGTGGAGGACCTATATGCCATTGATGGTGACACGCTCGTGGTGGGCGAGAACCTCGTGGGGCCAGGCATGATGATGGCATCGTGTGGCATTGCCTACGTGATGCGTTACATCCGCGCTCAGATGGAAGGTGGTTGCGAAATGGGCTTCTATCCCCAGCAAGCCAAGCAGATTGCTCTCCAGACGATGCAGGGTGCCGTTTCGCTGCTCAAAGCCACCGGTTGGCATCCTGAAGAGGCCATCGACAAGGTCACCACGCCTGGCGGTGTGACTATCAAGGGACTCAACGAACTTGACCACGCAGGTTTCAATTCGGCAGTCATCCGTTCGCTGAAAGCAGGATTGAAATAAGGTAAAATGTAAAAGTGAAAAGTGAAAAATTTGCTATCGCATGTGTTTGTCCAACAGGTGGCTTGCAAGTGCGGTAGCAAATTTTTCACTTTTCACTTTTACTTTTTCACTTCTTTTTTTTGTTGAATCAAAAAAATGCCTTACCTTTGCACCCGCTAAGCCCAGATGGCGGAATTGGTAGACGCGTTGGTCTCAAACACCAATGGAGCAATCCGTGCCGGTTCGATCCCGGCTCTGGGTACCACGAAGGGACTTCTGTGAAAAAGGTTTGCAGAAGTCCTTTTTGTCGAAAGAAAGAACTGGAATGAAAACAAAAATGATTCTTTGGCTGATGCTGATGCTTTCAGCCATTGGCACACAAGCGCAAGAAACGCCCAACGCCCGTCAAGCACGGCAAATGTTCAACGAGGTGTATGAGAAAGTCTTTGGCAGTCAAGGGGCATCGCTTCATTATAAAGTGAATGTAGCCAGCCTCTACAAGACCGAAGGCACCATTTGGTATAAGGGCAAGAAGAGCAAATATTCTTCGAAGACGGGACGCTCGTGGAACGATGGCGTGACCGCCTATGTGGTGAAGGACGACAAGAAGCGCGTCGAAATCTACAAAGGCGATGACCCCAAGCAGAGCCGTTTTGGCGACGATTTCAAGTTTGAGCCAGAGAATTACACCTACCAGATTGCCGACACCCCAGAAGGTTATCTCATCACCCTTCGAGGCAAGAAGGGCGTGAAGGCCATGAAGGAGATTCGTGCCCTGCTCGACAAAACCACCCGCAATCCTATCCAACTCCGCATCAAGGTCGCCATCATCTGGGCCAATGTCGACATCTCCAACTTCAAGGCTGGAGGCATCACCGACCAGACCTTCGTCTTCCCTCGCAGTCAGTTCAAGGGGTACGAAGTGGTTGACAAGCGTGGGGATTGAGGCTTGACATTCCACGGTGGACATACCTCCACTGTCGTATTTACCTTTACGTCGTTAACGTAATTATGTCTACGTCGTTTCCGTAATCACGGGAACGACGTTTTTGTTTTGGTACGTTACCACCTGTTTCCCCATCGGTTTTCTGGTGTTGGAAGACGTAAAAGTGTGGCTTTTGGCATGGCGGAGAAAAAATATGCTGTTTTTTTGGTGTTTTCTCGATATTTTTGTTTTATCTTTGCACATCAACGGTTACACGATGAAGAAGGCTGGTTTTTGGCACAGGGTGTTTGACCTCTATTATGATGGGTTCCGCAGCATGACGCTGGGGAAGGTGCTGTGGACGGTCATCCTCATCAAGCTGTTCATCATCTTTGTGGTGCTGAAGGTGTTCTTCTTCCCAGACTTCCTGAAGGAGAATGCCAGGGAAGGGGAGGAGAGTGACTTCGTGGCGACGGAACTGATCAATAGAGTTGAAGAGTTGAAGGATTGAAGTTCTATGCGGTACGTTGGTTTCTTCAATTCTTTAATTTTTCAATCTTTCTAAAGCTTCAATTTTTCAATTCTTTTATTTTTTCAATCTTTTCTAACCTATGCTGAATCTCTTATCTATCGATGCCAGTATGATTGAGTGGTCGAGGGCACAGTTTGCTTTGACTGCCATCTATCACTGGCTGTTCGTGCCGCTGACCTTGGGATTGGCGGTCATCATGGGAATTGTGGAGACGTGCTACTACCGCACGCGGAAGCCCTTCTGGAAGGATGCGGCGAAGTTCTGGCAGAAGCTGTTTGGTGTGAACTTCGCGATGGGTGTGGCAACGGGCATCATCCTCGAGTTTGAGTTTGGTACCAACTGGTCGAACTACTCTTGGTTTGTGGGCGACATCTTTGGCGCGCCGCTGGCAGTCGAGGGTATTGTGGCGTTCTTTATGGAAAGCACATTTGTGGCGGTCATGTTTTTCGGTTGGAAGAAGGTGTCGGCAGGCTTCCACTTGGCATCCACGTGGTTGACAGGACTGGGCGCCACCATCTCAGCATGGTGGATTCTGGTGGCTAACGCCTGGATGCAGTACCCTGTGGGATGCGAGTTCAATCCCGACACGATGCGCAACGAGATGGTGTCGTTTGCCGAGGTGGCACTCTCACCCTTCGCCATCGACAAGTTCTGCCACACGGTCATTTCTGCATGGATTATCGGAGCCGTGTTTGTGGTTGCCGTTTCTTGCTGGTTTCTGATGAAGGGTCGTGAGAAGAAACTGGCGATGGAGAGCATCAAGATTGCTGGCATCGTGGGATTGGTGGCATCGGTGGGTGCTGCGTTGACGGGGCACCAGTCGGCTGCGCGTGTGGCTGAAGTGCAACCCATGAAGTTGGCAGCGATGGAAGCCCTCTACAATGGTGGTGTCGACCAGAGTTTGACAGGCATTGCCCTGATCAATCCGTTTGAACAGCCTGATTATGAGAAAGGAGAGGAAGCGCCCATGAAGATTGCTGTGCCATACGCCCTCTCGATTCTTGCCACCAACGATCCTCACGGCTATGTGCCAGGCATCAACGATATTCTGAATGGTTACACCAAACCAGACGGCACGGTGGAACTCTCGATGGACGAGAAGATAGAACGGGGTAAGAAGGCGATTGAGGCATTGGCTGCTTATCGGCAAGCGAAGTTTGCTTCCAGCGATGACGGTTCCATTGCTGCATCCCATCTGAAGGTGTTGCAGGAGAACATGCCTTATTTCGGTTATGGTTATATTCGCGACAAGGGCGAACTCGTGCCCTTTGTGCCCATCAACTTCTACGCCTTCCGCGTGATGGTGGGTGTGGGTTGTCTGCTCATCCTTTTCTTCATGGTTGTGCTCTTCTTCGTCTATAAGAAAGACATCACAGCCGCACCGAAGTGGTTGCATTGGTCAGCCATCATCATGGTGCCCCTGGCATACATCGCCTCTGAAAGCGGATGGCTGGTGGCTGAGTTCGGCCGTCAACCTTGGACGATTCAGGACATGCTGCCCACCTGCGCATCAGTCAGCAACCTCCAATCCTCCAGCGTCATCATCACCTTCTTCATCTTCTTGGTGCTCTTCACTACGATGCTGGCGGTGGAAATCAACATCTTGATGAAGCAGATAAAGAAAGGGCCGGAACACGAAAACAATTAATTATTTTATCAACAACGAATGATTCTAATTTTTCGAATAGAAAGAATGGGCCAAGCCCGTCGAATGAATCCTTTGGATTTTCACGAATGCAAGTCGCATCACATTCGTTTTTGTTCGTTGCCGCTTACGGCATTCAACAACCAGACATTCGTTCAGTTCGTTTAATTCGTTGTTTAAAAAGTAGTATTATGAGTTACGAATTTCTTCAGCAATATTGGTGGTTCCTCGTTTCGTTGTTAGGAGCCTTGTTGGTCTTCCTCCTGTTTGTGCAGGGAGCCAATTCCTTGGTCGCGTCTTTGGGTGGTGATGCCGAAGGTCGCCGACTGGTCATCAACTCCACGGGTCGCAAGTGGGAGTTCACGTTCACCACGCTCGTCACCTTTGGTGGGGCCTTCTTTGCCTCTTTCCCGCTGTTCTACTCGACCAGTTTCGGAGGTGCTTACTGGCTATGGATGATTATCCTGTTCACCTTCGTGTTGCAGGCGGTGAGTTATGAGTTCCAGAATAAACTCGGCAATCTGTTGGGTGTCAAGACCTTCCAGATGTTCTTGGTCATTAACGGCATCCTCGGCCCGCTGCTGCTTGGTGGTGCGGTTGCCACTTTCTTCGAGGGGAGCAACTTCATCGTGGCAAAGGATAATCTCACCGAACTTTCAACATCCAACTCTCAACTTTCAACTTTCTCATCTCCCATCATCAGTCAATGGGCGAATGCCTCGCATGGTCTTGATGCCCTGTTGAATCCGTGGGTGCTGGTGTTTGGTTTTGCCGTGTTCTTCTTGGCACGTATCCTCGGCGTCCTTTATGTGATGAACAACGTGAACGATGCCGACATTCTTGCCCGTGCCAGAGTGCGGTTGATGGGTTCCACCATTGCTTTCCTCATCCTCTTTGTGTCGTATCTCGTTCATCTGCTGCTGAAGGATGGCTATGCTTACGACCCCGTCACAGGCATCATTTCGATAGAACCCTACAAATATCTCAACAACTTCTTGGAGATGTGGTACTTGCTGGTGCTTCTGCTCATCGGTGTGGTGCTTGTCCTCTATGGCATCATCCGAGCAATTGTAAATAGTAAATTGTCCAATAGTAAATCCATCTGGCCAGTTGGTATCGGTGTGGTGCTCACCGTGCTGGCTCTCCTGCTCTGTGCAGGATGGAACAACACCGCTTACTATCCCTCCACAGCCGACCTTCAGTCCTCGCTCACCATCGCGAACTCCTGCTCCAGCGAGTTCACCCTCACCACGATGGCGTATGTCAGCCTCCTCATCCCCTTTGTCTTGGCTTACATCGTCGTCGCCTGGCGCAAGATAGACAGCAAGAAACTCGACAAGGAGGAAATCATCCACGACGAAGCTTATTAACACAAGGATTGCAAGTTCCACTTGCTTGAAGTTAAAGAAGTTAGAGATTGAACTTTCGGAAGTTATTCGCCTTCGGCGGACGAAGAAAAAACAGAAAAAAACAGAAAAAAATATATTCTTCGTCACACAAAGATAAGATAAAGCAAGAAAGAGCTATTTTTATTTATTTTTACTTGTTTTTATCTGTTTTTCTTTCGTC
>JAEEGL014403139.1_pt1 | contig 12113 bp, 7 predicted proteins | sample 9134231 | NCBI WGS metagenome assembly JAEEGL01 (sample SAMN16246548, study PRJNA631951) | gut metagenome | biome: gut microbiome; feature: rumen; material: fiber-attached | host: Bos | place: Iran: Karaj | collected 2018-10
ACCACGTTCCGGGCCCAGAAGTCGGAACGCAGCATGAACAGGCCGACCACCAGCTTGATGACATCCACAAACTGGACGCAGAAATAAATCTGCAGGATATCCAGGTCCGTAAAACGGGTGAGGCAGAAGGCCAGCACCACGGTGACGGCCCAGGTATAAACCGCATCAAAGAAAAAGGTGATGACGGTGCGTCCGCCGGAGCGGATGGTGAAATAGGTCACATGGGCAAAGGAGTGGATAGGCAGGGACAGGCCGGCGATGATCAGCAGGCGGCGGGTCAGGTCCCGGACCTCCGGCCCGATGTTGTACAGCATGGGAATCAGGGGGGAACAGAGGATCATCAGCAGCCCGATGATGATATGCAGCACTTCGGTCAGGAAAATCAGCTTCCGGTCCACATCCCGGGCTTCTTCCATTTTGCCGGCGCCGAGCCGCTGGCCTACCATGATGGAAACGGCGCTGCCCATGGCAAACATGATGACGCAGAAAAGATTCCAGGCGGTGCCGGAAATATTCAGGGCGGCTACGGCATTCAGGCCCCGGGTGGAATAGAACTGGTTGATGAAGGTCATTCCCAGGGACCAGAGGATTTCATTTACCAGCAGGGGCAGGCCGGTGCGGGTGATCCGGCCGACCAGCCCGGCGGGCACCCGGAAGCTCCGGTAGGCATTCATCAGGAAGGGGTACCGGTCCGTATGCCGGTGGGAATGGGTAACCACCACCAGCAGCTCCACATACCGGGAGATAACCGTGGCGATGGCGGCGCCCTCCACCCCCAGGGCGGGAGCGCCCAGGTGGCCGTAAATCAGCACCCAGTTCAGGAACAGGTTGGTAAGAATGGCAATGATTCCGGCAATCATGGGGGCCCGGGTTTCCCCGGCTTCACGCAGGGTGCCGGTATAGACCTGGGCCAGGGCGAAGGGAATCAGTCCCCAGAGCATGACCCGGAGATATCCGTTGCTCAGGGAAAGGGTCAGGTCCAGATCCCCGCCATTGCTTTCTCCCTGCAGGAAGGAAGAGAGGAAGCCGTTTCCGAAAAACAGATAAACCAGGATGGCGGCGGCGGAGCAGAGAACGCCGAAATACAGCTTGAAACGGAAGGTGTTCCGCATGCCGTCCATATCGCCCTTGCCGAAGAACTGCGCGCCGAAAATGCTGGCGCCGCTGAGCCCGCCGAAAATGGCGAGCATATGAACCATCAGGACCGAATTGGCGATGGAAGCGGCGGAAATGGCTTCCGTTCCCAGGCTGCCGACCATGACGTTATCCAGCAGGGAAACAAAGGAAGAAATGAACTGCTGGATCACGATGGGAATCAGCAGGGACAGAACGCTTTTATAGAAGGCTTTTGTTCCGATATAGCGACGCAGAATCATAATAACCTCAACTTACCGATTTAAATAGAAACAGGAACCATTGTACAACGATGCAGGGGAAAGTCAAGGAGTGTATTTTTGATGTTGTCACCCTGTTTTCCGGCATGAATCCATGATATAATAAACTGTTCATGCAAAATGCACGGAACCCGGCTGGAGGAAGTATGCGACTGAAGAAACTGGAGCTGTACGGATTCAAATCTTTTGCCCAGCGGACGGAGATTGTTTTTAATGAAGGCATTACGGCAATCGTCGGTCCCAATGGCTCCGGAAAAAGCAATATCGGCGACGCGGTGCGCTGGGTCCTGGGCGAACAGAGCGCCAAGACCCTGCGCGGCACCAGCATGCAGGACGTGATTTTCAACGGAACCCAGAAGCGGAAGCCCCTGAGCTACTGCGAGGTTTCCCTGATTTTTGACAACGAGGACCGTTCCCTGCCGATGGAATACTCGGAGGTGATGGTCACCCGCCGGGTATACCGCAGCGGGGAAAGCGAATACTTTCTGAACCGCGCCTCCTGCCGGCTGAAGGATGTGGTGGACCTGTTCCGGGACACCGGCATCGGCAAGGAAGGATATTCCATTATCGGCCAGGGGCGGATTGACGAGATTCTTTCCCGGAAGGGGGAGGACCGCCGGCTGGTTTTCGAGGAAGCCGCCGGGATTGTGAAATACAAGGCCCGGAAGGAAGAAGCGGACAAGAAACTGAGCCGGACCATGGAAAACATGGCCCGGGTGGATGATATCCTGGAAGAACTGAAAAGGCAGCTGTCCCCCCTGGAGGACCAGGCGAAGAGCGCCAGGGTTTACATGCAGCTGGCAGCGGAACTGAAGGAACTGGACATGAACCTTTTCCTGGTCCGGTCCGACCGGATGGAGGCGAAGCTGCGGGACTACGACCAGGAACTGCAGGGCATCCGGGCAGTGATGGACGAAACGGAAGCCGCCATTCACGAAAAAACACAGCAGCGGGACCAGCGGCAGAACGAAATTGCCGAGCTGGACACGAAAATTTCCGAAGCCCACGCGGCGCTGCTGAGCGGCATGGAAGCCGTGCACGAAGCGGCGGACGCGCTGCATGCCGTGGAAGAGAGGAAGCGCGCCCGGCAGGAAAACCGGGAGCGGATCCAGGGAGAAACCGGCGCCGCGGAGGAACGGCTGGAGGAGCTGAACCGGCTGGCGGAGGAAAGCGGAAGCGGCAGCGAAGCCCGCTCCGATACCCTGCAGGCGCAGACGGAGGAGCTGAACCGGGCGCGGGAAGCGGAGGACGAGGCCCGCAGGGAGCAGACGGAAAAGGAAGAAACCCTGGAAGCCCACAAGACCGCCATGATGGACGCCATCAACCGGCGGGCGGCGGCCCTGAGCGACCAGACCCGGCTGAAAACCATGCTGACCACCATGGAGGATCGCCTGCAGGAGGTTACGGAATCCTGGGAAGGAATGAAACGGGCCGGGGAGGACCTGGACGATACCGTGAAGGAAGCCGCGGAAAAGCTGAAAAGCGAACAGGAACGGCAGAAACAGCTGGCGGACAGCGTACAGGAAGCCCGGAAACAGCTGGAGGAAGCCGATGCCTCCGTGATTCAGGCCCGGCGGGATTACGACGAAAAACTGGCAGAGATGCGGGATATGGAATCCCGGCAGAAGCTGCTGGATGAAATGTCCCGGGAGATGGAAGGATACGCCAACTCCGTGCGCTCCGTGGTGCGCTACGCCCAGGAAGAGGGCATGGATAAGGTATACGGGCCGCTGAACCGTTTGCTGTCGGTTCCGCGGGAATATGAAACCGCCCTGGATATGGTGCTGGGGAATGCCCAGCAGAACGTGGTGACCGAAGACGAGGAAACCGCCAAGATCCTGATTGAATATTTGCGGAACAACCGGCTGGGACGGGCTACCTTCCTGCCGGTGACCACGGTGAAGTCCCGGACCCTGACGGAAAAGGAACGGAGCGTGCTTAGCATGCCCGGATGCCTGGGAGTGGCTTCGGAGCTGGTATCCTGCGACGAACACTACCGGGGCGTGGTGGAAAACCTGCTGGGACGCACGGTGGTGGCGGACAACCTGAACCACGGCATTGCAATTATGCGGAAAGGCGGGCATGAGTTCCGCCTGGTGACGCTGCAGGGAGACGTGATGCATTCCGGCGGATCCATGACCGGCGGCTCGGTTTCCCGGAGCGTGAACCTGTTTTCCCGGGAACGGCAGCTGAAGGAGCTGACGGCGGCCCTGTCCGCGGGACAGGACGAACTGGAACGCCTGCTGAAGTGCATGCAGGACGGGCAGGCGGCCAAGGACAGCCTGAAGGCCCGGTCCGCGGAAGCCCTGGAAGAACTGCATCAGCAGGAAATTTCCGTGGCGCGGGAAACGGAACGGCTGCAGAACGCCGAGGAAGAGAAACGGATGCATATGCTCCGGGTGACCGAAACGGAAGCGGCCCGGGAACAGCTGATGGAATCCATGATGCAGATCCGGGAGCAGCTTTCCATGGCGGACGACCAGACGGAAAAATCGGAAGAAACCCGGGAAGAGATGGAAAAGGAAGCGGCCGCGCTGCAGAAAGCAGCGGCGGAAGCCCGGCAGGACGCCGAGGACAAGGCCGCGGAAACCCTGCGCCTGACCCTGGCGGTGAACGATTTGCAGCATGAGCTGGAAATCCTGCTGCGGGACAAGGCCCGGCTGGAGGAAGAGAGAAAACGCATCCGGACGGAACAGGAACGGCGCCGGGAAACCCTGGCGGAAATGGACCGGCAGGATACGGCGGACGAGGAGCAGGAAGCCCTGCTGCGGAAGGCGCTGGAAGAAGTGACCGCGGAACAGAGCGGCCGGGAACGGATCTCCGGCGAGCTGGAAACCAACCGGACCGGGAAGCAGGGCCTGCTGAAGGAACTGCTGGCGGATATGGAAAGGCTGCATGAATCCTACAGCCGGGACAGCGACAAGGCCCACCGGCTGGAGCTGGGAAGGGCCCGGACGGACGGGGATCTGAAGGCGCTGCGGGACCGGATGTGGAACACTTATGAGGTGACCTATGCCGGAGCGGAGGAGTTCCGCCGGCCGGAGGGCATCAACCTGACCGAGGCGGACCGGCAGGCCGCGCAGCTGTCCGCCGAAATCCGGGCGCTGGGTCCGGTGAACGTGCACGCCGTGGAGGAATACGCCAGCACAAAGGCCCGCTACGACGAGATGTACGTGCAGCGGGAAGACCTGGAAAAGGCGGAGAAGGATCTGCGGGACCTGATCAGCCGGCTGATGGAGCAGATGCGGGAAACCTTTGTGGAACGGTTCGGGCTGCTGCAGGGATTCTTCTCGGAGACCTTTGAACGGCTTTTCGGCGGCGGCCATGCGGAGCTGCAGCTGACGGATCCGAACGATCCCCTGAACTGCGGCATCGAAATCAACGCCCAGCCGCCGGGAAAGAAGCTGCAGCTGCTTTCGCTGCTGTCCGGCGGGGAAAAGACCCTGACGGCCATCGCGATTCTGTTTGCAACCCTGAAGCTGAAACCGACGCCCTTCTGTATTCTGGACGAGATTGAGGCGGCCCTGGATGACGCGAACATCGGATATTTCGCGGACTATCTGGCGGAATACTCAAAATCCACCCAGTTTGTGGTAATCACCCACCGGAAGGGAACCATGGAACGGGCCAACGGCCTGTTCGGCGTAGCCATGGAGGAGCAGGGGGTTAGCCGGATGGTATCGGTTTCCCTGCAGGATTACAAGGACGAGTAATCAAACCAGAAGGGGAGGAATCATCCATGAAAAGGATTGCAGCGCTTCTGACAATACTGGCCCTGCTGCTGGGCACGGTTCCGGCCTGCGGGGAGGCCGCCGGCAAGGTACCGGACCTGTTTGAGATTTATGAGATCACGGAGAACGGAAAGACCTGGTCCGGAACCGCCGTGAACATCAAGCCTGGGGTGGCTGTTACCTCTCCCGTCATGCTGACGCAGGGATCCACACAGGCAGAAATCTGGGACGGAACGGAATTCCGGCCGCTGACCCTGGCCATTCTGACCGGGGAGAGCACGCTGCTGGTGATTCTGTATGAAACCGACGGGGAGGACGCCGCGATTCCCTATTATCCCTTTGCGGAAGCGGGACGGAATCCGACTGCGGACGAACTGGTGGTGCGTTCCGGCGACAGCATGAAGGGCCGGATCAACCGGGCGGTGTATGACGCGGCGCTGATGGACTGGAAAGGGCGGGAAAGCCTGATCCTGACCCTGAACGGAGATACCGTTCCCGGCGCGCCGGTGCTGACGGCGGAAGGAACGCTGTTTGGCATCGTGATCGCAGAGTATGCGGAAGGGGATCACCGCTATGTGGCCCTGACCATTGATGAAATTTACAACTGCATCCAGGAAGCCAACCAGCTGCTGACCGACGCGGAGACGGTGGAAAACGGGCCGGAAGGGTATACCGTGGAAATGGCCGGCAACCTGGCTTCCTTTGACTGGTCCGCCATGAAGCTGCCGGAAAGGGCGGCGGGAGAAAAGCTCTACCACGTGCTGGCGGACGCGGAATCCAACTTTTTCACCTATACGGAAATCACAGGGAATGCGACGCGCCTGAATGCGCTGCTGACCCCCGGAAGAACCTATCTTTCCGGAATGACGGTCTGCACCGGCGTGCCCACGGGACTGCCGGAGGAAGTGGCGGTAACCATCCTTCCCGAAGCGGAACCCATGACGGACAACCATTTCCGGTCTGAAATCATGACCATCGCGGAAATGCCGGAGAACGCGAAGGAGGACACGATGCCCGTTCCGGCGGAAAAAATTACGGAAAGCCTGCTGCGCAGCAGCCGGGCCTGCTTCTACTCCGTCAGCAGCTATGAGGTGACGGAAAAGACGGAAAACAGCACGCTGCTGGTAGCGCTGACCGCGCCGGACGGAAACAACTACCGGTACGAGAGCGGATGGTATTACGATCCATCCATTCAGGAACGGGATGAATGGTATGTTTCCCTGGAGGAAACCGGACTGCTGGATATGCTGAACGGCAGCGGATATCCGGAAGGCACCTACGTGCTGGAAATGTTTATTGACGGAAAACTGGCGGACAGCTTCAGCTTTGAGCTGGCCAAATAAGGGAGGCGGAGATTATGCCGAATTTATCCATGCGGGACGAGATTTTTTTCCGGGCTGCGGAACAGTTTCCCACACCCTTCCACCTGTACGATGAGCGGGGAATCCGGGAGCGGGCGCGGATCCTGAACCGGGCTTTCAGCTGGTGCCATGATTTCCGGGAATATTTTGCCGTCAAAGCCCTGCCGAATCCGACTGTGCTCCGGATCCTGAAGGAAGAAGGCTGCGGACTGGACTGCTCCTCCTCCACGGAGCTGACGCTGGCGAAGGCCTGCGGCTTTTCCGGAGAGGAAGTCATTCTTTCCGCCAATGCCATGCCGCCGGAGGAATTTGCCCAGGCGCGGGCACTGAACGCTTTCATCAACCTGGATGATATTTCCGACATTGAGCTGCTGCGGACCCACGGCGGGTTTCCGGAATGCGTCTGCCTGCGGTACAATCCCGGCGGACATTTTTCCATCGGGAACACCATTATGGGCAATCCGGGGGAGGCCAAGTACGGCTTTACGCTGCCCCAGCTGAAGGAAGGGCTGGAAATCCTGAAGGCGGCCGGGGTGCGCGCTTTCGGGCTTCACGCGTTCCTGTCCTCCAACACAACAGACAACGCGTATTACCCGAACCTGGCCAGGACCCTGCTGGAGCTGGGCAAGGAACTGGCCGCGGAATCCGGCATGCGGTTTGCTTTTGTGGATCTTTCCGGCGGAATCGGTATTCCTTACCGGCCGGAAGAAAAGGCGCCGGATGTACTGGCCATCGGGGAAAGCGTGCGGAAAGTGTATGACGAGCTGATTCCGGACCGGAGCGTCGGAATCAAAACCGAGCTGGGCCGGTGGATGACGGGGCCCATGGGATGGCTGGTGACCCACGCGGTGCATGAAAAGAAGATTTACCGCCACTATATCGGCGTGGACGCCTCGGCGGTCAACCTGATGCGGCCGGCCATGTACGGCGCCTATCACCATATTACGGTATGCGGAAAAAGAGACCTGCCGGCGGATCAGATCTATGATATCACCGGCAGCCTCTGCGAAAACAACGATAAGTTTGCGATTGAACGGGCACTGCCCGAGATCCGGATCGGGGACCTGCTGGTGATCCACGATACCGGCGCCCACGGCTATTCCATGGGATACAACTACAACGGCCGGCTGCGGAGCGCGGAAATCCTGTACACCCGGGAAGGAGATTTCCGGATGATCCGGCGGGCGGAAACTGCGGCGGATTATTTCGCCACCCTGGACGTGGATCCGGCGGCGGAAGCGCTGGGCGTCCGCAGAAAGTAACCGGTTTTCCCCGGAAGGGTTTACAGAACAATATCTCCCGGCCGGAATCCGGGGGGAAGGGGTTCCTCCTCCGCAAAGGAGAAGTCCGGATCCTCCAGAACCGGCAGGAACGCTTCATAGGGGATGCGTTCGAACTCAGAGCCGTAGCTGCTCTGGCCGAACCATCCCCCTTCCTTTGCCCGCAGGTTCAGATCCCGGGCAAACTTGGTATGATTGGAGCAGTCATGCACGACAATGGGCCACTTTTCCTCCGCGGCCTCCCGCAGAAGGGAAAGGGTCAGATCCCGGCTGACGATGGGGCTCAGATATCCCAGCCGGCAGAAATACATGTTTTCCCCGAGATAGTTCGGAAGGTTATTGCCGTTCAGGTGCAGCTCCGCACAGTTCATGAAATCAATCCCAGCGGAAAGAATGCGCGCTTTCTTTTCCCGGAAAACCCGAATGAATTCCCGGGTCATGGGGGTTTCGATGCCCACCTGGGGAATATATTTTTTCGCGGTTTCCATGGCGCGGAGCACCGGATCGGAAGCATTGGTGGCGCCCAGATTAAAGCGGAGCTCGTCCAGGCCGGCGTCCCCCAGGGCCTTCAGCTGCTCCTCCGTGGCGCCGATCCCGTTGGTATACATATGCTGATGGACGCCGGCGAGATGAAAGCGGCGGATGATTCCGTAATATTTTTCAATTTCCGTGAAGGGCTCCAGATAAACATAGGCGATGCCGGTCGGCCTGGACTGCAGGGAGAACAGCAGGGGCAGGTCCTCCTCCCGGTACCGGGTTCCGCCGATTTCCCACATGCCTTCCCCGATGGGCGGTATGCAGTCCAGCAGGCCGTAATCGTAGCAGAAGGGACAGGCGGCGTTGCAGCGGTTGGTTTTGCGGACGGCGGAGAGGCCGTTTCCCAGCAGGCAGCTGCGGCAGCCGGCCGGGAAACGGTTTTCCGGGCCGACGAACAGGGTGCAGGCGGGAACGTCTTCCGTCCAGGGAATGCCTTCCGGATGGCCCGGCACAACCGCCTTCAGGCCGGGAACGGCCCGGAGCAGTTCCGCCCGGCGGGCGTCCACCGCCGTTTCAATCTGGGCAAAAACCGCCAGGGCGATTTCCTGCTGACGGCAGCCCAGCGGCTCCTCCTCCGGCAGGGAAGCAAAAAAGCGGAACCAGTTCAGGGCATCTTTTTTGGAGATTTTCATGGACAGACTTCCTTTCACGGATGTTTCGGAATTATTACAAAATAGTTGACAACCCCGGTGGAAATATGGGAAAATGAACAGTACGGTTTTTCCGAATGATTGAATCCGGAGGGGTGCAGGGAATGAAACGCAGGGTATTTCTGATCATCATGGCGGCAATCCTGAGCATGACCGCGGCGGCCTTTGCGGTGGAACTGACCTGGAATCAGAGCTGCGTCAAAAAGACATCTCAGTCCACAACGCTGTACGTTGACATCAACGGCGAGCTGACGGCAACCAGCGACCTGCCCGGGGGAACCTATATCCGGACCACCGGACAGAGCATGGAGGGGAAAACCGGCATTTCCTACAGCGCCAACAACAGCGATCCCCTTTACGGATATATTGACGGCTCCGTGATTGTTTCCGCGGCGCAGACGGTTACGCTGCCCAGCGGGGAGCAGGTTGTCGTGGGCGAGGCGCTGGTACGCAGCCGGCAGGCCCTGAACCTCTGGCTGGATATGAACTACGGGGTAACCCTGGACGGCCAGACCTATACCGACGAAAACGGTGAGGAGCACGAAATCGGCAATGAAGCCGCGGCCGGGGATACCAATGCCCTGGGAGACGCCATCTGGGCCCGGGCGGTCAGCTCAGCCTTCGTTCGCAACGGCGCGGACGTCCGGACGGTATGCCGGGACGACGACGGAAACGAGACGGAGGTCCAGGTGCGCTACCTGGGAATGATGCGCTCCGGAATTCTCGTGAACGGCGAGGAACAGCTGGTGGATACCTGCCGGCTGGCCTGGGAATCGGAAGCGCCTGAAAGCCAGATGCTGGCCATGGTCCGGTCCGAGCTTTCCAACGTGCGGTTCCTGGAAAAGCCCTCCGGAAAAATCATGTGCCGGGTGCATGGCGGGCTTATGGTACAGGTGCTGAAAGTTGGCGCCCACTATACGCTGGTGGATATCAACCAGGACGGTATGCCCCTGGGATATATCCTCAACGACAGCCTGGAGTTTTATCCCAACGCCCCGATCAGCTATCAGACCGGGAAAGTCAGCGTCCGGGGAAAAATCACCGGGAGATTTGATCCCATTGCGGTGTATGCCGAGGACCGGAACGGCGCCCGGGTGGTGGGCCGGTTCAACGTGGGGTACCCGCTGACGGTTTACGCCCGGAACGACAAATGGTCCGAGGTGGACGCCGGAGGATATCATGGGTATATCCTGAACCAGTATATTACCATGGACGGGGAAGTTACGGCGGCGGAACAATAACCGGAGCCGCCGGATTCAGCCTATTCCGTGAAACCGATAATGTCCGCTACCCGCTGCTCGTTTTCCGCCAGCAGGGTGAGGCGGGCATTTTTCTTTTGGGTTTTGTACATCAGGGCGGAGGAGGGTCCGCCGTCCAGGTTATAGACCCATTCGGTCACAAAATGCCGGGAGAAAAAACGGTTGAGCCGGTGCAGGGAAAGGCCGTAGGCGTTATTGTTCCGGCGCACATGCAGCAGCAGGTAATTATTCCGGTTTACCCGGGCCAGGATGGTCCGGCGGTGATTCCGGTCCGCCAGGGGCCAGGTATCCGTTTCCGGCAGCAGGTCCACCCCGAAGGCCTGCATGGCGCAGGGCTCGAAGAAGGCCCAGGTCTGCCGGGGATCCGTCATCAGCACGGTTTCCGGATCCGCTCCCCGGTAAAGATCGATGCCGTTGCCGGAAAGGGCCAGGCCGTAGAAGGGAATGCCGCTCAGGTAACGGAGCACCTCTCCGTCCGTGATGACCAGGGAACCCAGGGTGGTAAAATAATAATCCTCCGGGGTGCCGGGATAGCTTTCCGGAATATCGGGATAGCGTTCGGTGATATATCCGCTGGCGTTGGCGGCCAGCACGATTTCGGGGACGCTTTTGGCCAGCACCATGGGCTTTGCCAGGTCCGTTCCCCAGGGGGCGTTGACCTTGCGGATCTGGCGTTCCGGATCCTTCACCCAGATTTTGGTGAGGTAGCACTGGATGCTGTCCAGCGTAAAGCTTTCGATGGTATAAATCAGCGTATCCGACTGATAGGAGGCAACCCGGCTTTTTTTGAAGGTATACTCCGCCGGGGGATATTCGGTAACATCCTCAAGGGTGGCGGCAGAAGACCCCTCCCCGGACGCGGCGGAGAGGCAGAAGAAGAGGGACAGCAGTATGCACAGAAAACGCCGGACCAAGGGGGATCATTCCTCTCTTTTGCGTTCTTGTTCCTTTCGGGCGATGAGCCAGGCAGCGCCTATGATTCCCAGCCCCACCAGGAACAGGACGTTCCCGATCACCGAGATCAGGGAACCGGTTTGAGTGTGAATATTCATTCCCACAATGCTCAGCACCAGGCCGAGAATCCACAGGATTCCCCCGGGCAGCACAAGCTTTCTGTTCATCCGGATACCTCCGTTTTCATAAAGGATTCCGGTTCATTGTACCCGTTTACGGGAGTGCCGTCAATGCGTCGCCGGCGGCGTGCTTGTCAGCGATGACGGAAATGTGTATAATATTATGAAACGCTGTAATGTCCGGCAGGAGGTGAATGTGATTGGGTAAAGAGCGGATGCTTGTGACCGGCGGTCACTCGCTGGAGGGACAGGTCCGGGTCAGCGGCGGCAAGAACACGGCCGTCGCGGTGATTCCTGCTACGCTTCTTTCCGATGAACCCTGTACGATTGAAAATCTGCCGGACATTGAGGATGTTCACGCGCTGGCCGATATTCTGCAGGAACTGGGAGCCAGGGTGGACTACGAACCCGGCAAGATGATGCGGGTGGATCCGCGTCCGGCGGAGGGAACCTCCGTTTCCTATCACAACGCGCAGCGGCTGCGGGCCAGCTATTATCTGCTGGGGGCCCTGCTGGGCCGGTGCGGCCACGCGAGGGTGCCCACGCCCGGCGGCTGTGAAATCGGCACCCGGCCGGTGGACCAGCACCTGAAAGGCTTCCAGGCCATCGGCGCGGAGGCCGGGGAAATCGGCGGCGTGCTGAGCGCCGACTGCGACAACCTGACCGGCGGCGATGTCTTCTTTGATATGGTTACGGTGGGCGCCACGGTGAACGTGATGCTGGCAGCCGTGAAGGCCAAAGGCCAGACCTATATCTACAACGCGGCGAAGGAGCCGCACATCGTTGACCTTGCCAACTTCCTGAACAGCATGGGCGCGAAGATCAAGG
>JAEEGL014874194.1_pt1 | contig 12113 bp, 9 predicted proteins | sample 9134231 | NCBI WGS metagenome assembly JAEEGL01 (sample SAMN16246548, study PRJNA631951) | gut metagenome | biome: gut microbiome; feature: rumen; material: fiber-attached | host: Bos | place: Iran: Karaj | collected 2018-10
AAAGCCGTGATTTTCCAGCTCTGTCAGTATCTTTTCCGTATTAGCTCCTATTGTCAAGGCAGCTTCTCCTTTCATTCTTGTAGGGGACGGCGTCCTCGACGTCCCACTGTAGGGGAGGATAATATCCGCCCGTCAAGGGGACGCCTTCACTTGCAAGGCGTCCCCTCTGTCGCTTCGCGACATCTCCCCATTTTATGGGGAGTCACTCCGCCAAAGGAACGCAGTCCCTTTGGAATCCCATTCATGGTTCCAAAAGTAATTACGTTAAATTATGATTTTAGCTCATATCCTCCTACAGGGCGCACAGTCAGCACGTAACAGCTTCCCTCGCCGAATACGCGCTCCATTTCCGCGGCGTAGTCCGCCGCAAGATACGTCGGCACGAATGCCTGTATCGTTCCTGCGAAGCCGCCGCCGTGAACTCTCACAGCGCCGCTTTCGCCCAAAAATCGCCTGCTCAGCATTATCGCCAGCGGTATCTGCTGACACTGTGGATCCTTGTTTGAATAGAGATTTTGCAGCAGCTCCGCCGAAGAAGTCCCCGACTGGTTCACCAGCTCAAAAAATCGCTCTGTATCGCCCTCTGCAAGAGCCTGCGCTTCTTCAACGGCTCGCCTGTTCTCGTCAAAGAAATGAGCGGCACGGAGCAGCTCCCTGTCGGTGCATTTCTCGCGTAGCTTCGGCAGCTTCTCATAAAACTCCTCCTCGTCGGCCTCGCGGAGATATCCGCAGCCCATGACCTCCGCAACGTGCTTCATTTCCGCAGAAACAGCGCTGTACTCGTCGGAAAGGTCGGCGTGACTGCCCTTTGTGTCGGTAATGCACACCGAGTACCCTGCCTTTTCAAAGTCAAAGTCAACATTGGTTATCTGCGGTTTATCGGGCTCGGCAAAATCAATGGCAACGAAGCCGCCTGCGGCACAGACAGTCTGATCCATGAGACCGCTTGCCTTGCCAAAGTACACGTTTTCAGCGTATTGGCTTATTTTAGCCAGCTCCGCAGGCTCGGTCCGTCCGCCGTTGTACTGCTCATTTATAATAGCAGCGATAAGCACCTCGAATGCCGCCGATGAGGAAAGACCGCTGCCGCTGAGGACGTCCGAGGTCATATAGGCGTCGAAACCGCCTGTTTCCACGCCCATATCCTTGAATTTTGCAGCGATTCCGCGGATAAGCGCCGCAGAAGTTCCCTTTTCCTCCTCTTTCACGTCAAGGTCGTCCAGCGAGACCACAATCTGAGGGTAGCCCTCGGAGGTCACACGTATAACACCCTCGTCGTGAAAAGCCACGATTGCGATTATATCAAGGCTTACAGCAGCCGCAAGCACACAGCCGTGCTGGTGGTCGGTATGGTTTCCGCCTACCTCGGTACGTCCCGAAGCCGAGTAAACGTGTATCTCGCCGCACTCGGGACAGAGCCGCGAAAAGCCCTCAGCCGCACTGAGATAACGGGCTCTTGCCCTTAACACAGCCTTTTCGCTGTTTCCGTAGAGCGTGCGGAGCTGCTGGTCGAAGTCTCCGTTGGATATTCCGTTTATAAAGTCGTAAAAATTCATACTGACAGCTCCTTTTAAGTTATTATTTAAGGCGGACAGTAATTCAAAAGCTCCGCCGCCGAAGTCATTTTTTCTTATTATACACCCGTTTCACGATACAATCTATATTTTTCTGTAAATTTTAAGCCGTAAAATTACAGCCTCGATAATAGTGCATTTTTCACGAAATTTACTTAAATCTTGCTAATCTATTGACTTAACAAGATTATCACGCTATAATTTAATTAATCCATACTAAGGATTAAAGGAGTTTGTTATGGCGGATATTAAAATTATTGGAGCAGACCTGCCGTCTATACCGTGGCAGGACAAGCCGAAAGGCTGCACATCTCCCCTCTGGAGATACACAGAGAACCCCATTATCGGCAGGAATCCGCTGCCCGAGGTGGCAAGGATATTCAACAGCGCAGTAATGCCCTACAACGGCGGATATATAGGCGTATTCCGCGGAGAGCAGCGCAACGGTATCCCTCACATCTATCTTGGCAGGAGCAAGGACGCTCTGCACTGGGAGTTCGACTCGGAAAAGATACCCTTCACCGATAAAAACGGCAAGCCATTTATGCCGCCCTATGCCTACGATCCAAGGCTTGTAAAGGTGGAGGGCACCTACTACATCATGTGGTGTCAGGACGCATACGGACCTACTATAGGCATTGCCAAAACCCTCGATTTCAAGCGCTTTGAGCGCATTGAGAACCCATATCTCCCATATAACCGAAACGCCGTGCTCTTCCCTCGGAAAATAAACGGCAATTACGTTATGCTGTCGCGTCCCTGTGACAACGGTCACACCGCTTTCGGTGACATCTTCCTCTCAGAGAGCCCCGATATGGAGTTCTGGGGACGTCACCGCCATGTCATGGGGCGCTCCGACAACTGGTGGGAAAGCCTTAAAATAGGCGGCGGAGCTGCTCCTATCGAGACAGATAAGGGCTGGCTGCTGTTCTATCACGGAGTTGTCAACACCTGCAACGGCTATGTTTACAGCATTGGCGGAGCTATACTCGATATCAATGAACCCTCACGGGTGCTTCACCGCTGTGAGAACTATCTCCTCGCTCCCGAAACAGACTATGAGGAGCGGGGCTTCGTGCCAAATGTATGCTTCCCATGCGCTGCCCTGACGGACGCAGCTTCGGGGCGTATCGCCCTTTATTACGGCTGCGCTGACAGCTATGTGGGAGTCGCATTCACTACCGTGACCGAGGTATACGACTATATCCTTGTCCACGATAAGCTCCAGCCCGAGGACGACTCCCTCGGCATAAGATAATGTACTTTTCGAGCCTTCGGACAATGCGTCCGAAGGCTCTTTGATTTATCAGTAATAGCTGTTCTGGATTTTTCTGTCCTTGTGTATCCATATGGGCAGCAGAATAGCCGTCAGGATAACTGCAAAGATTATGGTATAAAGGATAACTCCCTTTATGTAGTTGAAGCGCAGAGCAAATGTCATGGCACTGCCGTCATAGGTCTCAACGTGCTTCACTTTGACAGCCGCAAAACCGACGCTTGTCTTGGTAACGTCCTGTCTGCTCTGTGAAAAATCGACGTCCTCCATAAGCTTCTTTGCTGTTTTGTCCGTCTTCTGCGCACCGTCGTAAACGTCCTTCATCTTCTTGTAGAGCGTTGCAGTGGCATTCCTCATCTGCTCGCCATTTGCAAGCACATCGTAAACATAATAGCAGTCCCCTGTTTTTATCTCGCCCTCGCAGGGAAACTCAAAGCTCTGAATGGCATTTTTATCCGAATCAAGGAATGTCAGTTTCTTAGGTCTCACGATGAAATCCTCGTCAACTGAGTATTCGTCCAATCTTATGGAGTCAAACTGCCTTTTCTCAAGGGCGCTGTACAGCTCCTTTGCATTGCTCTGAGCGCAAAGCTCCTTGACGTCGATAAGTCCCAAGGGGTATCTGAAGTAGTCCGTTTTGCCGCCTCTGTCCTCATAAGCGATATTGAATACGCCCGATGACACCTGAGTTGTGCCGTTTTCGTCAAAAAACACCACGGACTGCTCCATAGTGAAGTTGAGAAACAGGAAGTTATAGCCGAAATTTGTATGATTATAAAGTCTGCCGTCGCTGAGAAGTGCGCGGACAGCAAGTGCCGCAAGTCCGTTGGTCTTGGCTTTTCCGTCGGTATTATCTATGACCGTCGGGTGAAGCATCATTTCCGTTTTTTTCGAGTAGCCGCTCATCGAGCCTGTCATTCTGTCTGCCGCACGCTTGACCATGAATGCTCCTGCTGCGTTTATCATCAATTCCAGCACCAGCATTATGGACACCCACAGTAAAGCTCTTTTGATTATTTTCATGTTAAATCCTCCGATCTATGATATCCCTAATATCATAAAATAATTATATATTATTTTTACATTAAAGTCAAGCCGACCAATAAACGGTAAAAAAAATGATCTTTTTTACGAAACAAGCCCTTTTTGCTTCGTCATTTTTACTAAGGGGTTCTCCGTCAATTTGATGAAAAAGCTATAATTTCATTGTGATTGTGCACAAAACTGAGTGTTAAAAATTGTCCGCAATATACTATCCTTGCGAATTTCACTGTGTTATTCTTCATTTCCGCAAAAAATACTTGCAGTTTTTTGTGAAATATGATAAAATATAGTGATACTTGAAAATGACAACAGAAATTTCAGGGTACTATATATAAAGGAGACGCATATGGCAAAGATAAAAGCGGCTGTGATCTTCGGCGGTACTGCTCGGGAACACGCCCTTTCACTGGCTTCTGCCGCAGAGGTCATAAAGAATATACCAAGAGACACCTATGAGGTCATCTCAATAGGCATAAACCGCAAGGGACGCTGGCTGTTCTTCCCCGGCTCGCCCGAGGAGATAGCTGACGGAACATGGGAGCAGAATACAGACTGCACTTCGGCTTTCATTTCTCCCGATCCGATACACAGAGGCATAATCACCATTGAAAACGGTGAGACCTCAGTCAAGAAAATAGACGTTGTACTGCCGATACTCATGGGTAAGCGCGGCGGCGACGGTACGATACAGGGACTTCTCGACCTTTCGGGCATCCCCTATGCGGGCAGCGGAGTGCTCGCCTGCGCTTCATGCATGGATAAGTCCCATACGCACATGGTCATGGACGACTACGATATCAAGACTCCCGAATGGGAGCTCATAACTCAGCGCGAGCTGAACGACCTTGATAAGAGATGTGCCGAGATAGCTGAGAAATTCGGCTGCAATTTAGTAGTAAAGCCTGCAAACAGCGGCAGCAATCAGGGCATAAGCTTCGTAAACAGCCCCGAGGAATTCATCAAGGCTGTAAAGGTGGCTTTCTCCAACGACAACAAGGTCATCGTTGAGAAATACGTCAAGGCAAGAAAGCTTGAAGCGGCAGTTTACGGTTATGATACGCCTGTCTGCTCGCCTATCGGAGAGATAATCGCCGATGACAAGCTGTACAATCCAAGTGATTTCAACGTAAGCTCGGGAGACGACCTCACTATCCCTGCGGATATAACTCCCGAGATAAGAAACAAGGCTAAGGAGATAGCTGTTACAGCGTTCAAGGCTTTGGGCTGCAAGGGCTTTGCAAGAGTCGACCTCTTCCTCACCGAGGACGGAGAGCTCCTGCTGAACAAGATAGGCACCATGCCCGGACTCAGACAGAACAGCGTTTTCCCCAAGCTCATGGAGCAGCTCGGCTACGAGCACGAGGATCTCATAGATATGCTCCTTGAACAGGCTATCGAAAACGCCGACAGGACATACTGAGCCTGATATATAAGACATTAAGGAGATAACATTGAAAAATAACGTTTTGATCTCTCTTACGAGCATACAGTGGCAGGAGAACGAGAAAAGCGAGACCGAGCTGCTCACCAAGGCAAGTCTCACCCGTGAAAACGGCTGGGATATAATCTCCTATGAGGACACCTCGGCTACAGGCTTCGAGGGCTCTGTCACTACGATAAAGGTGGACAACTGCAAGAACGCCTCCATTACCCGTGAGGGCACGGCAAATTCCGTACTCTCTCTGGAGATAGGACGAAAGCACTTCTGTCAGTACGGCACTCCCTACGGCAACTTGCAGATAGGCGTCTACACCCACGCTATAGAGAATACTCTTGCCGAAAACGGCAGGCTGTATATGAAGTATACACTTGACCTCAATTCCTCGTATCTTTCAGATAACGAGATAATAATGACAGTACAGGCTCAGAACTGAGCCCGAAAGAAAGGATAGATAAAATGTCAGACCTTATCAATTCCGCCTCCCTGCGTCTCCGTGAGATAATCATGGACGCTCTCGGAGTTCTGGTATCCGAGGAAGCTATCCCCGCAGTTCCGCTGCCGAGCTTCAACATCGAGATACCTGCGGATAAGTCACACGGCGATTTCGCAGCAAATACCGCTATGGTATGCGCAAAGGCTCTTAAAATGCCTCCGAGAAAGATAGCAGAGCTCATCTGTGAGAAGCTCAGCCTTGAGGGCACTATCTTCGAGAAGGCAGAGGTTGCAGGTCCCGGATTCCTCAATTTCTTCCTTGGAAGAAGCTGGTTCTCGGACGTAGTACGCAACGTTCTCGAAGAGGGCGGCGACTACGGCAAGACCGAGCTTGGCAAGGGCAAGAAAGTCCTCGTTGAGTTCGTTTCCGCAAACCCCACAGGTCCTATGCATATCGGTAATGCAAGAGGCGGCGCTATCGGAGACTGTCTCGCAAGCGTGCTCCAGTGGGCAGGCTATCACGCAGAGCGCGAGTTCTACGTAAATGACGCAGGCAACCAGATAGAAAAGTTCGGAAAGTCACTGGAGCTCAGATATTTACAGCTCTGCTCGCCCAAGGGACAGGAGCTCATGGCTCAGTACAAGGACGACGCCGACAAGCTCTGCTCCGTTATCTATGAGGGCAGCGGCGAAGGCGGAGAGTTCCAGATGCCCGAGGACGTTTACCTCGGCACCGATATCATCGAACACGCCAAGAACTTCTACGATATAAACGGCAAGGCTATGGAAAGCGTTTCCGAGACAGAGCGCCGCAAGGCTCTCGTTGACTACGCGCTTCCTATTAATATAGCAGGTCTGGAACGTGACCTCAAAAAGTACCGTATCGTTTACGACAACTGGTTCAGAGAGAGCACAGTTCACGAAAAGAACGAGACAAAGCTGGTAGTTGACAAGCTCATGGAGGCTGGAAAGGCTTATGAGCAGGACGGTGCTATATGGTTCAAGGCTACCGAATACGGCATGGACAAGGACTTCGTGCTCAAGAGAAGCAACGGTCTTTACACATATATCGTTCCCGATATCGCTTACCACTACAACAAGCTGGTAACAAGAGGCTTCGATAAGGCTATCAACGTACTCGGCGCTGACCACCACGGTTATGTTCCGAGACTCAAAGCTGCTCTCAACGCTCTCGGCGTTGACGAGACAAAGCTTGATGTAGTCCTCATGCAGATGGTAAGACTTGTCCGCAACGGCGAGACAGTAAAGCTCTCAAAGAGAAGCGGCAAGGCTATCACACTGGTAACTCTCCTTGACGAGATACCAATAGACGCTGCGAGATTCTTCTTCAATCTCCGCGAGGCAAATTCACAGTTTGAGTTCGACCTCGGTCTGGCAATCGAAAAGACCTCACAGAACCCCGTATACTACGTTCAGTATGCACACGCAAGAATTTGCAGTATGCTCCGCAATCTGGCAGACGAGGGTATCAACGTGCCTGCAACGGCAGACTTTGATCTTCTCTCCGATCCCCGCGAGATAGAACTTATCCGTCATCTTGCTTCACTTCCGAAGGAGATAGACCTTGCGGCTAAGACCTACGATCCTGCAAAGATAACTAAGTATGCTATCGACCTTGCAACTCTGTTCCACCGCTTCTATGACGCCTGCAGCGTAAAGAACGCCGAGACAGAACAGCTCAGGGACGCACGTATCCTCCTCAGCGTCGCAGTACGTCAGGTACTGAGAAACACACTGGAGATACTCAATATTGACCGTCCCGAGAAGATGTAAAAATTACAAGTCGGTTACAAAGGATTTGCCGTCATTGGTAAATATTAACAAAATTCAACATATTGTCAAGTCATGTTTGTGAGCCTTCAGACGAGAGTTAACAGTTTGTTAACAAATTCAGACCAAAAATGTGTTACAATTTGTAATATGTTGAGGAGCCGAACGCTCCCCGACTCTCCTTGAAGGTCCGCTCAAAATAAGATCTTATTAAGAGAAAGGATGTAAATCATGTCCAACAGATTATTTCAGGGTTTAGTTCATCAGATGCGCGATTCTATCGACGCTACTATCGGTGTTGTTGACGAGACAGCTACGATCATTGCCTGCAGCGACCTTACTCGCGTAGGAACAACTAATGAGTTCGTATCTCTGGACCTCAGCGATTCACACGATATCTTTATCCGCGACGGCTTCACATATAAGCCATTCGGTTCAAGAGTAAAGCCCGACTACGCTGTTTTCGTTGAAGGCGTAGACGACGCTGCTGCTAAATACGCAAGCATTCTTGCTATCGCACTTTCAAATATCAAGCAGTACTATGATGAGAAGTATGACAGAAACAACTTCATCAAGAACGTTATCCTCGACAATGTTCTCCCCGGCGATATTGTCATCAAGGCAAGAGAGCTCCACTTCAATGCCGAGATAAGCCGTGCTGTATTCCTTATCAGAATAATCTCAGCTAACGATATCTCAGCATATGATGTTATACAGAACCTCTTCCCTGACAAGAACAAGGACTTCGTCTTCAATATCACTGAGACTGATATCGTCCTCGTCAAGGAGCTCAAGAGCGCTGTTGACTCAAAGGACCTCGAAAAGCTTGCCCGCTCTATCGCTGATACACTCAGCAGTGAGTTCTATACAAGAGTAAACGTTGGTATCGGTACAGCCGTTGTCGGCGTCAAGGACCTTGCACGTTCATTCAAGGAAGCTCAGATGGCTCTTGAGGTAGGCAAGGTATTCGATACAGACAAGGTCATCGTAAGCTACGATAACCTCGGTATCGCTCGTCTTATCTACCACCTCCCAACAACTCTCTGCGAGACCTTCCTCCACGAGGTATTCAAGGTCGGCAGCATTGAGTCTCTTGACCATGAAACACTCTTTACTATCCAGAAGTTCTTCGAGAACAACCTGAACGTTTCAGAAACATCAAGAAAGCTCTTCGTTCACAGAAATACTCTTGTTTACAGACTCGAAAAGATCAAGAAGCTCACAGGTCTTGACCTCCGCGAGTTCGATCACGCTATCATATTCAAGATCGCTCTCATGGTAAAGAAGTACCTGTCCGCTAATCCTGTCAAGTTCTGATAGCACTTACAGCTGACGAACTTCGGGCGGTACTGCCGCCCCTTACAGATTAAGGTAGGTGTAACCCATTGGTAGAACTTAAAAACGTATCCGTGACCTACTCCAGCGGCGTTGACGCTTTGAACAACGTCAGTCTGAAGATAAACGACGGCGACTTCGCTTTCGTTGTAGGTTCATCAGGTGCGGGAAAAAGTACTATGATAAAACTGCTTTTGAAGGAGATAGACGCTACAAGCGGTGTTGTTACCGTTAACGGCTATAACCTCAATAAGCTCAAAAAACGCAAGATACCTGAATTCCGCCGTACTCTCGGCTTCGTATTTCAGGATTTCCGCTTGATACCGTCAATGACAGTTTACGAGAACATAGCATTCGTTCTCAGAGTTATCGACGCTCCTATCAAGTACATACGCAAGAGAGTCCCCTACGTTATCAGTCTTGTAGGACTCCACGCCAAGACAAATTCTTACCCCGACGAGCTGTCGGGCGGCGAAAAGCAGCGTGTGGCTATCGCCCGTGCGCTGGTAAACGATCCACAGCTCATAATCGCCGACGAGCCTACGGGTAATATCGATCCCGAGCTCTCCTACGAAATAGTAGAGCTGCTCAAAGGCATAAACGATCAGGGTACGACAATACTCATGGTAACCCATGAGCACGACTTGGTTCGTCACTTCGGCGGACGTATCATCAACATCACCGAGGGTGAGATCGTCTTTGACGAGGTCATCACAGGTACGGGAGACGAGCTTATCCCCGATATCGACAGCGAGATAACTCCCGAGGCTATGGCTTCCGCTATCAGCGAAGCCGAAGCTGCCGAGGATACGGAAGCCGCAGATATGGTCAATACCGAGGAGGCTATCGACCTCCCTATCGAGAATATGACCGCTGATGATATAATATCGGCTATAGGCGGTATACCTGACGCTCCCGAAAAGGAGCTCATGAAGCCCGTAAAGGAGAATATCGACGTCGATATCACTCCTAAGCCGAAATCTGACGAGCCGACTCCGCAGGAGATGCTCGCCGCACTCACAGAAAAGACTGAAGGGGGTGCGGAATGAAACTAAGCGGTATCAGATACCTCGCCGATCAGGGCGTGGAAAATATCTGGAAGAATAAAATGATGGCATTCGCTACATTCTGCGTTCTGCTCATATCTCTGCTTCTCGTCGGAATAGCAGGTCTGTTCTATATCAACCTCAATTCCATGATAAAAGGTCTGGGAAGTCAGAACGAGGTAGTTGTCATTATGAATGTCGGCACTACCGAGGAACAGAACTCCGCCGCCGAGGAGGCTATAAAGGCTCTCCCAAACATCGACAAGGTGGAATTCGTGTCCAAGGAGGACGCTCTCGCAAGACAGAAGGCAAGCCTTCCAAATGCCGAAAAGATATTCAACGATTATATCGGTGACGACGCAAGCTTTATGCCTGACGGCTTCAGCGTTACCGTCAAGAACACCGATAAGATAACCGAGACTACCGAAAAGATAAGCGCTCTCGCTAATATCCAGAGCGCATCTGCTTCACCGCAGGTAGCTGAGTTCCTTAGAGAGCTCAGAAAGGTAGTATCTCTCATTGCAGGCGCTATTATCGCAGCACTTGCAGTTGTTTCGATGATAATCATTTCCAATACCACAAAGGCAAGCGTTTTTGCCCGCCGTGAGGAAATACAGATTATGAAGTATGTCGGCGCTACAAACGCCTTTATCAGACTCCCCTTCTTCGTTGAGGGTATGGTAACGGGCTTCTTCGCAGGCGCAGGCGCTTACTTCATAACATGGGCTATTTACAGCTCAGCTTACAACATGATAAAGGAGCAGGGTATGCTGATGAATACCTTCGGCGTGAGCAGCCTTATCCCATTCGATAAGATACAGCTCATCGTTATCCTTGCTTACCTCGTCGCAGGCGCTCTCATAGGCGCTCTCGGAAGTGTTATAAGCACAAGAAAACATATTGATGTATGATATGCTCAAAGTGAACCCGACAATATGAATTTTACTATGAAAGGAGTGTGCTCTCGGACAGCAAGCAACTGTCCGTTACGCAGCTTAATTATGGAAAAGCTACATATGTTCAAGAAGGTAATATCCTTTGTGACAAGCTCAGCAATCGCCGCAGCATTTATCACATTCGTTCCCGTAAATGAGGGAAAAAGATCAAACAACGCATACGCTAAGACTATTGCAGAAATGCAGGAAGAGATCAAGTCCAATAAGGAAACTATCAGCGAGCTCCAGAATCAGCTTGACGCCCTTGCAGGCAACAAGGCTGAGGAACAGCAGTACCAGTCGGTGCTCAATGAACAGATAGATGTGATAAGCAAAAACATCGACCTTCTCAACAAGGAACTTGAAAATATCAACGCAGACATCGATACTGCCAAGACCAATATCGCCGACCTCGACCAGTCTATCATAGACCAGCAGAACGAGATCGACGCTAATATCGAGCTCTTCAAGCAGCGCCTCTGCGCTATGTACGTCACAGGAAACGACAACCTCGCTACAGTCGTAGTAGGCACATCAAGCTTCTATGATATGATGTCGAGAGTTGAAATGGTAAACCGTATCGCTTCCTACGACGAGGAGCTCATAAACGATATCCTCGGAGATATCGACCAGATGGAACAGTCAAAGAAAGACCTTGAGACCGAAAAGCTCGCCCTTGAGATGAAGCTTGAGGAGCAGCAGAAGCGTAAGGAAGAAAAGGACGCTGAGATCGCTGTTCTCAACGAGAAGTACCAGCAGACTCAGAATGAGATAGACCGTATCTCTCAGGAAGAAGCTATGACAGCTGAAAAGAAGCGAGAGCTCGAAGCTATGAACGCTGAGTTCGATGCAGAGATACAGGCTGAGATCGCTCGTCAGGCTGCGGCTGCACAGGCTGCATACGAGGCTGAACAGGCAAGACTTGCCGCTGAGAGAGCTGCTGCTGCACAACAGGCTGCTCAGAGCATCGGTGAGACATATTCTCCCACATATCAGCAGCCCGCATATATCCCTGCACCTTCTGCTTCGGGATTTGCATGGCCTGCACCGGGATTCTGCTATATCTCCAGCTACTACGGTCCGAGATGGGGCTCATTCCACGGCGGTATAGACGTAGGTGACGCAGGTATCCACGGCGGTGCAGCCTGCGCTTCAAAGTCAGGTACTGTCATCACTGTATGCAACTCATGCACTCACGACTATCCTAAGAACGGAAGCTGCGGCTGCGGCGGCGGCTAC
>JAEEGL014957891.1_pt1 | contig 12113 bp, 8 predicted proteins | sample 9134231 | NCBI WGS metagenome assembly JAEEGL01 (sample SAMN16246548, study PRJNA631951) | gut metagenome | biome: gut microbiome; feature: rumen; material: fiber-attached | host: Bos | place: Iran: Karaj | collected 2018-10
ATAAAGGAGACTCTCGATATGGACGAGGCGGTAAAGGTCGCCCTGAAGTTCTATGAGAAGCACCCCAAGGAGACCCTCATAATAATCACTGCCGACCACGAAACCGGAGGTGTTTCGCTCGGAGCAAAGAAGGGTTATCTCTACGATCTGACCGTCTTCAACGAGATCACCGAGAACGCCACCACCACCGATGTGGACAAGTATATGAGCGACAAGGTGGTGCTCAAGGAGCAGTCCGAAAAGGCACACGTGGGCTGGACCACAACCAGCCATACCGGAGGAGCGGTTCCCGTCTGGGCAATCGGCACCGGTTCGAATGAGTTTGCAGGCAGGATGGACAACACCGACATCCCCAAGAAGATCTGCAAGGCAATGAAAATCAAGTTTTAACAAATAGTTTATAGCGAATAACGATCGATGAAAAGGATCAAGGCAATTCTCTCGGAGAAGCCCGACCACGATGTAGTGGTGAAGGGTTGGGTAAGGACAAAAAGAGGCAACAAGAATGTGGCGTTCATCGCCCTCAACGACGGATCGACCATAAATAACATACAGATAGTCTGCGACTTGTCGAAGTTCGACGAGGAGCTTATGAAGCAGATAACCACCGGCGCCTGCCTCAGCGTGAAGGGTGCGCTCGTGGAATCGATGGGCAGCGGCCAGGCAGTGGAGGTCCAGGCTTCAGAGATAGAGGTCCTCGGCACCGCCGACCCCGACTCCTACCCTCTCCAGAAGAAGGGCCACAGTATGGAATTCCTACGTGAGATAGCGCATCTGCGTCCCCGCACCAACACCTTCGGAGCTGTGCTGCGAATCCGCCACGCAATGGCATTCGCCATCCACAAGTTCTTCAACGACAAGGGATTCGTCTATCTGCACACCCCGCTTATCACCGGTTCCGACTGCGAAGGCGCAGGCGAGATGTTCCAGGTGACTACGATGGACCTCAACGACATTCCCCGCAAGGAAGACGGCAGCATAGATTTCGAGAAGGACTTCTTCGGACGCCAGACCGCCCTCACCGTGAGCGGCCAGCTCGAAGGCGAACTCGGAGCCACCGCGCTCGGCGAGATCTACACCTTCGGCCCCACTTTCCGCGCCGAAAATTCCAACACCCCGCGCCACCTTGCGGAGTTCTGGATGGTCGAGCCCGAAATGGCGTTCTACGAGGTTGACGACCTGATGGACCTCGAAGAGGAGTTCATCAAGTACCTCGTGCAGTATGCCCTCGACAACTGCCAGGACGACCTCGCGTTCCTCAACAAGATGATCGACCCCGAACTGATCGACCGCCTCAAGGGCGTGGTCTCCACCAAGTTCGAAAGGGTCACCTATACCAAGGCCATCGAGATCCTCGAAAAGAGCGGCCAGAAGTTCGAATTCCCCGTAAGCTGGGGAGTGGACCTGCAGAGCGAGCACGAGCGCTACCTCGTAGAGAAGCACTTCGGCAAGCCCGTCATCCTGACCGACTACCCGAAGGACATCAAGGCCTTCTATATGAAGCAGAACGACGACGGAAAGACTGTCCGCGGCACCGACGTCCTCTTCCCGAAGATCGGCGAGATCATCGGCGGAAGCGAGAGGGAATCCTCTCTCGAGAAGCTCCAGAGGCGCATCGACGAGCTGAAGATGGACACCACCAACCTCTGGTGGTACATCGACACCCGCCGCTTCGGCACCTGCCCTCACAGCGGCTTCGGCCTCGGCTTCGAGCGCCTGCTGCTCTTCGTGACGGGTATGTCGAACATCAGGGACGTCATCCCCTTCCCCAGGACCCCCAAGTCAGCAGAATTCTAACAATCAAGATATATGGACAACAGGCTCATCATCGGCATCGCCGGCGGCACCGGCTCGGGAAAGACCACCGTGGCAAGGAAACTCGCGGAGAAGCTCCACGAACACATCGTAGTGGTCTCCCAGGACTCTTATTACAAGGACCAGAGCCACCTTCCGCTGGAAGAGCGCCAGAAGCTCAATTTCGACCATCCCAACGCCATTGATTTCGACCTTCTCGTGGAGCAGGTCCACCAGCTCAAGGAGGGCAAGGATATCGAGCAGCCGGTCTATTCCTATCTCACCTGCTCGCGTTCCACCACCGAGACCGTCCACCTCTCCCCCGCCCCCATCATCATCGTGGAGGGCATCCTCATCTTCACCTGCGAGAAGCTGATGGACGAGATGGACATCAAGGTCTATGTGGATGCGGATGACGACGACCGCCTTATGCGAGTCATCGCCCGCGACATCAAGGAGCGCGGCAAGAACGTGGAATGGGTGATGGACCGCTACACCAAGACGGTCAAGCCGATGCACCTGCAGTTCATCGCGCCGAGCAAGCGCTACGCCGACATCATTGTGCCGCAGGGCGGCCACAACCGCGTGGCAATCAACATACTTGTAGCCACCATCAAGAACGCCCTCAAAGAGAAAGAGGAGGACTAAATGCCTGATTTCAAGCACGACGACGAGAGACGCACGGGGTTGTACGCCACTCTGGCGTTCCACCTTGGCGTGCTTATAATCCTGCTTCTTGTTTCGATCGGTTCGGTCGTGGACAAGGAGCATTCGTTCGTGCTGGATTTCACCAAACAGGAGGAGCGCGAGAAGGAGATCAAGCAGATGGAGATGAAGGAGGAGGCCAAGCGCCAGATCGACGAACTCCTGGGCAGACCCGCTCCCCGCGTCCGCAACGTGGCTGTAGATGCAGGAGAGAGGCTCCGCGACAACAAGGGCAGGACCGGCAGCGACGTCTATAAGGAGGCCCGCGACCTGCAGCGCAAGCTGGATGCATCCAAGCGCGACGCGCTGCGCGAAAAGTCCGAGTCCGAGGCGGTGGATATGGGCAAGGGAGCCGAGGAGGCCGAGAGGAAGGACACTCCAGCATACAGCGGTCCTTCGGTCCTCACATATACCCTGGACGGCCGCAAGGCGCGCCACCTTCCGGTTCCGGCCTACAAGGGCTACGGCGGCGGTGACGTTTACGTATCCATCTGGGTGAATCCTATGGGTCGCGTGGTCGCCGCAAAGGTCAACGAGAGTATGTCAACTCCCGATTCCCAGCTCTGGGGCTACGCTCTGGACGCTGCGAAGCGTTCCCGCTTCTCCGCCGACGAATCAGCCCCTGCCAAGCAGGAGGGTGAAATAGTTTACCGGTTCATCAAACAGTATTAGATATGAAGACCTTCCGTTTGGTTGCAGTCGCAGTCTGCATCCTCCTTCTTTCCGCTTTCGCTGACGCGGCTACTCCCAAGGGCCATCTGGTAATCGTCGGCGGAGGAGGCCGCACCAACAGTATCACTGAAGCCTATCTCAAGTATTCCAACTCCCCGGAATCCGTTTTCCTTGTGATCGGAACCGCCAGCGAAACTCCGATGGAAGTCGCAGAATCCTTTGCAGAGTCCATCAAAAAGGCGGGAGCAGGCGAGACGAGATGCATCGCCCCCACCCGTGCGGAATGCAACGATCCCGCGTATGTGGACAAGGTTATGGAGGGTGTAGGAGGCGTCTTCTTCTGCGGCGGCAAGCAGCACCGCATCACCAACACCTTCAGGGGCACGCTGTTCCACGAGCGTCTTATGAAGTTCTATTATGACGGCGGATTGATCAGCGGCACGAGCGCAGGCGCCGCTATGATGAGCGAGAAGATGCTCACCGGCAGCCGCGTGGACCATTCCGATGAGGGATTCAAGGATATCGCTCCCGATATGGTGGAGATCGTCGAGGGAATGGGCTTCATCAAGGGAGCCATCATCGACCAGCACTTCCTGAAGCGCAGCCGTGAGAACCGCCTTTTCTCTGTGGCTTTCGATAACCCCGAGTGCGTTTGCATCGGTATTGACGAGGCTACGGCCCTCGTGGTCACAAAGGGCCGCGAAATCGAGGTGATCGGCAGAAGTTCGGTCATGGTCATCGAACCCGACCCCAAGTCCATCAGGGTTGACAAGAACTACAACTACGCAGGAAAAGCCAAAGTCCGCCTCCTCTTCGAGGGTGACAAGTTCAAGCTGAAACGATAGCGACAGCCAGACTCTCAGGAACGGCACCATCCAAATAAGGACATCCCACCCCTCTGCTAACAAACGCTGTCGGGGTGGGATGTCCTTATTTGGATGATGCCTGATTTCTTATTACTTTTGAATCTGTATTGAAGAGTTTCATGCTATGAAAGCATCGCTTTTTTTATCAACTTCCATTATCGTTTTTTTACTATTCATAGTATGTTCTCTCTCTTCGGCACAAAGCCTCTCCATAGAGTATAACAACTCTGGCGACAGAAAGCGTCTTGCCGCTGAGGAAAGGGGTTCTACTGCCGTCTCAGAGGGCAGCTCGTTGTTGCAAACGGTTTCCACCGGCAGCTCCCTTGGAGTGAGTTCCGCAGTCATTTCATATAATGAACCTTACAAGTCTTTGACTGGCAACAGGGCCAATATGTCTTATTCCGTAGGCTCTATTCCCGTCACCCCCGCTGTCACTCCGTCAGGAGGGCGTACTTACTCTATTCCGATACCAACCGCTCCTGGATACAATCTCGTTCCCGAGATAAGCCTTGTGTACAACAGCCAGGGCGGTCGCGGCATTGCAGGAGAGGGATGGGGTATTGCCGGACTTTCTTGCATAACACTGCGCAACAAGACATTCTACTACGATTCCACAACGGTTGCCGCACATTACGATACTGGCAATTCTGTCTATGCCCTGGATGGCATTCCTCTTGTTCAGGACTCATTGGCTTATGCAATGGGATATCATTATTCCACAGCTACGGGCCACGTTCTCGTAAAAAAGCATCTTGGACAGAACGGAAGAGTCCTGTATTTTTCTGTAATGTATCCAAACGGAAGCCGAGCCATTTATGGCTTCGAGGATAATATTGCCTATCAGGCGTTCTATCCTATTACCTTTATCCAAGACGGAGACGGTAATTCTGTTTCATTTGAATATGATAAGTATGCTGCTGAGGGGAGATACCTCATAAAAAGTATATCATACGGCTCCACCGGCCAGGACAGCGTTGTATTCCGTTACGAAACAAGAGATGATCACTTCCTGTACAGTTTCGTTTCAGGCAGGCGTATTATTGACAGCAAGATATTAAAAACAATAACATCATACAGTGGCGGAGACACTCTTTCGCACGATTATTTACACCACAGTACCCGATATGGCACATATCTGCTTGATAGCCTATACCGTTCCAGACATGATGCCGGATCTCCCGAGGAGGTAACACTCAGCCCCCTTGCTTTTGACTATGGCGGCAACGAGATTGAGAATAACACATTTCACAAAGTCAACAACGCTGCCATTACCGTTCCTTTCAGCGTGGATTCGGCTTTGATCTTCCGCCGCGGGAAGATTGTGCCCAATCAATGGAAGGACGGATGTGTCATATTGCCAGAACATAAGACTTATACTGAACTCGAAAAACAGATAATTGGTCTTTTTGTCTTCCGCCGCTATGGAAGTGCCTACCCTGATACTGCCCATATGTTTATTTCTCCGGTCGCAGGCACAGCTGACTCATGCAGGACACTGACACTGGGAGAAGGTTTTTATGGGGTTCAGCTAGTTGATATCGATGGCGACGGGCGTGATGAGATTGTCCGCACAAACGTTACGGTAGGAGCGACTTCGACTTCGCTGAGTTTTTCTATCTCAGGGTATGACAGCAACTGTCATTATCATGATTACGGGGGATTCAGCGTACCTTTTGATTATCGGCATGTTGAGGGGAGTTTCATAAGCCCTGTGCAGTTGTATGTGGACTACGGTGATTTTACCGGCAGAGGAAAGATCGAGGCGCTTGCAGTTGTCGGAGATCCTGACAATGGTGGCGGAGCCACGGCTATAATAGATATGGAGACTCAAGATTTGTGTTACTACGGAACGACGAATCTTCCATATGGAGATACAATCATATCATTCTGTTATGACCTTGACGGTGATGGCAAGACGGAGTTCTGCCGGGCAGAGTCTTCAAAATTGAAGATATACCGTTTTAACGGGGCCGCCTTCGACAGTACCAGCGTGTATTATTTCAATAAAGACCTGATGTCCCGTTGCCTGACTTACGGCGACGTCAATGGCGACGGTTACTTCGATGCCGTCATTGCCTCTGCAGACAGCAACTCTTTCTCATGCTATTATTTCAGCGGTTCCTCTTTTGCAAGCCAGGAATGCATTACCCACTGGCCCATTCGTCCCGGAGACAAGTTTTCCTTGGTCGACATAAACTCGGATGGATTACAGGAATTGGCAAGGATACGTTACGCCAATCTCTCGAGCCAGGCTTTCTTCTGCATAAACGATTCTTATGGCATATATCGGCCGTATTCCCTTAATAAACACATTATCAAAGCCTTTTCCTCAAAGGCATATATTGCACCATGTAATTTGATGTCTTATTCCGGCTCAGGCAGCATAATCACAATTGAAGAAGATGGATTGAATTGTTACGAATTGAACACCGACCGAGGCGCCCTGCGCCTTATGACCTCGGTGACGGACAGCTACGGCCTACGGCAGGAGAACACATTCAAAGACATCTCCAACCTGGCGGAGGATGACGACACCTTCGGCATCGATGCCTCGCGAAGCTATGATGTCAGTGAAGGCTATTGCCGTCTGGTACCTCCCATACGGGTCCTGGCCCAGACGGCTACATATATCCCGGGGTGCCTGGCGCCGCTCGACAGCCTGCGCTACCGCTACCGCGACGCCGTGTTCCACCAGCGTGGCCTGGGCTTCCGCGGCTTCGGGGAGACGACGGTCATCAACAGCACCCGCAACACGACCGATGCCCGTCTTTTTACCACGACTGTCTATGACCCCGAGAACAGCGGAGTCGTTTTAAACGTTTATAAACGTTTAGCCAATGAGTCTGCGGAGCCCTTCGAGACAATTACCAACACATGGCAGAAGATATTCCGCCCGTATGCCAAGCATATACCGCGCCTCAGGGCTTCATACACTGAAAGCCCGCTGACAGGCTTTGCCACCAGCGAGAATTACACCTATGACAACCTGGACTTCGTCAAGACCGTCTCTTCCGATAAGACAGAACTGGGTGAATGGCGACGCAGGCATTCGCAGCAGTCATCTTCTTCGGAGCAGGCTAACTCTGCGGTCAATTCAGAGGAGAACCCGTCATATCTGCAGGTTATAACGACAAACACCTACTCTCATCTTACGGATTCCAATACGGGGAAGTATATCCTTGGCCGGATAACGAAATGCATTGAAGAGCGCGGCAATGACATCGAGAGCGGCGAGATATCCTGGCGCGGGGAGACCGTCACCACATTCCAGACAAACGGCGTCCATCCTGTCAATGTCAAGCATTATGTCGGCTGGAATGACGAATCCAGGGCAAGGTTGCTGGAGAAGGAGACGAAGTACACCTACGACACCTACGGCAACGTGCTCTCCGCGTTGAGCGCTCCCTATGGTGCGACGTTAGATGCTGCCTTCACCGGCGAGACTTACGGATACGACAACAACGGCCGCCATATGGTCTCCAAGACCGACGCCCTGGGCCGCGTGACACAGTATTCCTCATACAATGTCTTCGGAAAGCCCACGGCGGTCACCGACTGCCGCGGCAACACCACGCAATATACCTACGACAGCTGGGGCAATCTCACTACTGTCACCTATCCCGAGGGACGCACCGACAATACTGTCCTTGCCTGGGCGGCCACGGGAGCTCCCGCAGGAGCCGTGTACAGCGTGACAACGACGAGCAACGCCGCTCCGACGCAAGTCTCCTATGTTGATGCCCTCGGCCGCGAGATACGCTCGGCTACGACCCGCTTCGACGGATCCATCCAGAAGACTGACCGCTCTTATACGGCCACGGGCGAGACCGCCTGGGAGTCCCTTCCCTACAAGGGCGACTGGTCATCTGCCACGATGCGTACTCAATGGCAGTACGATGAATACGGCAGGCCGGTATCCTGCACGGAGCCTTCGGGAAGGACTTCGCTCTGGAGTTACAACGGGCGCGCAACGACTTCCACGATTGACAGTGTCACATCCACAAAGGTCATCGGTGCCGACGGCAATATCGAGAGCGCGACGGATGCCGGAGGAACGATAACCTATGCCTACAATGCCAACGGGACGCTTTCCTCCGTGACTGCTCCCGGAAATGTGACGACCACATTCAGTTATGACTCATACGGCCGCCGCACTGGTATGAGCGACCCGTCAGCCGGAACAAGGAGTGACTCCTATGCCGTATATGGCACCCGTCATACACAGACCTCATCAAAAGGTACCATACAGACCTGGACGGATTACACCGGCAGGGTAGATTCCATTTACCGGACCAGCACTGAGACAGGGGCCTCAGATGCGGGGACGTTCAGCACATCGTACACATATAATGCCTACGGCGACTTGACGGACGTAGTATCCATCAGCAGCGACAGCGGAAACAACTCTGCGACACATTACACGTATGACATATACGGCCGCCCGTCGACAGTCCAGGACGTAGCCCCTGACGGCAAGAGCCTGACGAGGACCTACTCGTACAACAGCGCAGGGCGACTTGCCTCCACGACCTACACCGCCTCCTCCGGCTGGACCGTGACGGAGAGTCACACATACGCCAACGGTTACCTTACGCAGACCTCCGCCGGAGGCAACATCATCTGGCGTCTCGATGCCGAGAACGCCCTCGGACAGCCCACGCAGGCGACCACGGGAAGCATAACGAGGGCATATTCCTTCAACAGCTACGGCCTGCCTACCGGCAGGACGATGGGCACGGTGATGAACTTCGGATACAGCTATGCAGGAACTACTGGCAATATGATCTCGAGGACAGACAACACCCGCAGCCTCACCGAGACCTTCTCATACGACGCCCTCGACAGACTGATATCCTCCTCCGGCAATACGGCGGACACCCGTACCTTCACCTATGCCGACAATGGCAACAAGACGCAGATGACGGGACTTGGCACTATGAGCTATTCCGACTCGAATCACCCCTACCGGGTGACGGGCGGCGATGTAACGGGGATGGAGAGTCTCTCATACAGCGCTGCATACACGGCCTTCGACCGTCCGGCAGTATTGTCGTGTACAGATCAGGAGAGTGGCGCGATAACCAATATGGCCTTCACCTATGACGCTTCTCACGAAAGGGTGAGGACTGTCCTGACATTCGACAGTCAGTCGAAACGCGACATAGAGGTCACTGCCGTAAAGCATTACTACCTTGGCGGAAGGTATGAGCTGGTAGAGACAGATGTATATGACCCTCAGGCGAAAGGGCAATCGTCAGTCACGACCCGCAAGGAGCGGCTGTACCTGGGCGGCGACGCCTACTCCGCACCGGTTGTTGTCATCAGGAACAATGGCAGCGGCAACGGCACATATTACAACATAGGCCGCGATGTCCAGGGTAGCATAACGCACATAGCCACGATGTCGGGCGCGCTCGTGGCGGAATACAGCTACGACCCTTGGGGCAGGCTCCGGAATCCGGCAACACACGCACTGTATGACGTCCTTTCCGCTCCCGATTTAATGCTCGGCAGAGGCTATACAGGTCACGAATACATCCCAGAAGCCGGCCTGTGGAACGCTAACGCAAGGCTCTACGACCCCTTCCTCGGCTGCTTCCTCAGCCCCGACCCCTACGTCCAGGCCCCGGACTTTACCCAGAATCTCAACCGCTATGCCTATGCGCTTAACAATCCGCTGAAGTATAGTGATGAGAGTGGGGAGTTCCTTACTTGGAGCCTATCCTTGAATGGTTTAAGTATTGGCTTGAATTTTACTCCTGCGGATATTCCTTTAGGATTCGGATTGAATATTGATTGGTCTGAAGGTTTTTCTCTTGGTATCTACGGTGAAGTTGGATATCGCGTGGGTGGCTCGGGAATAGGATCTGGTGCGACTATCAAAAAAGATATCAATTATAATTTTGCTCATAAGTATTGGTCATCGTCCGAATCAGCCGAATTGTATGCCTCATTGGGTATCTTTAGCGCTAATGCCTCTATTTCTTATAATATGGGAGAAGTATCACACAATATAGGGCTTGGTCTCGGCTTCGGCAATGATGCGAGAGGTGCGGCTGTATCAATAGGATATGGATCTTGTGGATGGGGAGTTAGCCTGGGTGGATATTATAATTCTCGCGCATGGGATGATAATCCCATCTATGATCCGACGAAATGGAATCTGAACAATAAAGTATTAACTAATAACAATTGTTACACCTACGCTTTAGACGACCCTGATAATAAGTTGATATTTAATCAACCAGGTGAGTATTCTGGGCAAATGATAAGATATCCGGAAGATATTAAATATGATAAGATTATTGCTGCCGCAGTTAGGGACGGGAGAATAAAAGTACCAACTTTATTGAATAGGCTTGGATTTGGAAAAAAAGGTTATTATTCAGTATATTTGGTTCTTGACGAAGATCCTCCCATTGATTATCATTGGTATCGTCAAGACAAAGGAGGCCTTTGGTCACAAAAGCATGGGTTATCATATATTACAAGAATAGATGGATCACAAGAAAGATTAATTCGCAATCCATTAATAGCAAATCACAACTATAATCATCTTCAACCAGGAATACATTATTCTTCTCGTCTCGTTCTCTTATGGGTAAAAGTAAAAAAATAATACTCATTTCCTTGATAATAAGTCTTTTGGCCTTTGGTATAAAATGTCATGCGCAATCTTATTATTGGTGGGCGGGAGTGTTCTATTCCGATTCAGACACAGTACAATGGTGTGACGGCGTAAAATATGCCCAATACTTACGTTCTAATAGGAATATGGTTGCTGCAGATTCGACAAAGTACTATAGAAGAGTGCTGTTTTGGAAGATCAGAGACAAAAGCAGAGAGCATTATGAGGATAGTTTGCGTTCTAATATAGTGTCTCTTGTTGACTCTCATCTGATTACCGCTGATTCAACGGAATTGCTTTCATTTAACGGCCGCGATGATATCAATAATAGTTATAAATTAATTGGCATAGCCCATTATCCTACTCACAGTTTTGCTGTAAAAGGCGAATTATGGCTCTTTTATGTCGGTGATTTTGCATCAGGTTTCCCACACTGTAGTATTTATGTTTTACATTCTTCAGATGGAAAATTATTCAACCTCTATGGTGTTGCCTCTGGAGGTCCTATTCGTAGGGATGGGAGATTTATTAGATACGAATACCATTCAGATAGTATCTCTCTTATTTATAAAGATTCTACCATATTCTCGTTTCCGATATAATTGTACTGTAGACATCCCCCATTTGCGTTTCGATGATTTATAGAGTATTGACGAAAGCCATGATGAGCGAGAAGCATTTCGGCGGAAAAGCCAAAGTCCGCCTCCTCTTCGAGGGCGACAAGTTCAAGCTGAAACGATAGCGACGTTCAGACTCTCCGGAACAGCATCGCTCCGGAACGGCATCGCTCCGGAACGGCATCGCTCAGGAACGGCATCGCCCCGGAACAGCATCATTCCGGAACAGCATCATTCCGGAACAGCATCGCTCCGGAACAGCATCGTTCCGGAACGGCATCACCCAAATAAGGACATCCCACCCCGACAGCGTTTGTTAGCAGAGGGGTGGGATGTCCTTATTTGGATGATGCCTTATTGCTTGGAATTTCGTCAAGTATCTTTGCCCGTTTTTTTACTTCAGAAAGCAGAAGAAGACCGCGGCGACAAGGCAGAAGAAGGAGACGATGTGGTTCCACTGGATGGGCTGGTTCTTGAAGACAAGGGCGCAGATGACGGTGAAGACGAAGAGGGAGACGCACTCCTGAATCACTTTGAGTTGCATCAGGTTGAAGGGGCCGCCGGTGATATTGCTTCCGATGCGGTTGGCCGGAACCATCGCGCAGTACTCGAAAAAGGCGACGGCCCAGGAAACTATAATTATCAGTATCAGCGGCCAGTTGTCGTTGATATGCAGTTCGGTCAGTTTCAACTGCCCGTACCAGGCGAAAGTCATAAAGATGTTGGATATCACCAACAAAAGAATCGTCCAAAAAGCCTGCATTTTCATCTCTGTTAGAATCAGTCACCCTCCAACGCCCTCTGGACCGTCTTGTCTATCGTAAGGTAGAT
>JAEEGL015971921.1_pt1 | contig 12113 bp, 11 predicted proteins | sample 9134231 | NCBI WGS metagenome assembly JAEEGL01 (sample SAMN16246548, study PRJNA631951) | gut metagenome | biome: gut microbiome; feature: rumen; material: fiber-attached | host: Bos | place: Iran: Karaj | collected 2018-10
AACTATATGATGTTCAATATAAAGAAGTAGAATACTCTTGCAAGTATTTAGCTGAAGATAAAGTTAGATATGTAATGGGTGTAGGAGATCCTGTTGATATAGTTGAGAATGTAATACGTGGAGTAGATATCTTTGATTGTGTTGCTCCAACTAGATTGGCTAGACATGGACATGCATATACAAAATATGGAAAGATAAATGTTAAGAATGCTAAATATAAAGAAGATTTTACACCAATAGAAGAAGGTTGCGACTGTTATTGCTGTAAGAATTATACAAAAGCTTATATAAGACATTTAATAGTTGCAGATGAAACATTTGGTCAAAGATTATTATCTATTCATAATATAAGATTCTTAATTAAATTAACTGAGGATTTAAGAGAAGCTATTAAAGAAGATAGATTATTAGAATATAGAGAACAATTTATTAAAGATTATTATGGAAAAAAAGGTTTACCTTATGTAAAGGAAGAGATTAAGAAATATTAATCTCTTTTTTTTAATGGTATAATTATGGTAGGTGATTAAGTATGAAAAGGATAATGATTTTATTCATATTTTGTATATTTTTAACAGGTTGTAGTTTAATACCTAATAAGAAGAAAGAAGAACCTAAAAAAGAAAGTGTAGTTACTGATAATGGTTTTGTTGGTGATAAAGGTTGGAAAGAAACTTACATTGATGAATTAAAAGAGTTTGATTGTGAAAGTGATAATGATGGATTTACTTGTATTTATCATTTGGTAGATATAGATGATAATGGTGTTCCTGAATTAATAGTTAAGACTGGTGAAGATGATGAAACACTAAGATATATGTTATTCACTTATACTAATGAACTTGTAGATCTTGGTGAGTTATCAGCAGCAAATATAAATCTATTTGATCAAAAAAAATATTTAGTTTATCAAAAGAGTTCAATGGGTTATGAATCTATATATCATTTAACTTTAGAAGATAATAAAAAGATTAATTTAAAATTAGTTGAAGAAAATGATTATGGTGATAATTTAGATAATCCTTATAAGAACTTTGGTGGAGCGCTAATAAGTTATAAGATTAGAGATTTTAGTGCTATTGAAAAGTATAAATAGTGGGTGAGTGAAATGAATAAGTTTATTGATGCTGGACCTAGAGTAGAAGCACCTAAGGTAGAAAAAAAGAAAATTGATTGGGTTAAGATTAGTGTTATTGGTGTTTTATTATTTATCGCTTTAATAGTAATACTTGTATTAATATTTAGTGGCGGTGGAGATGAGAAACAAGAACAAGTTGATGAAAAGGAAGTTTGGAGAACAAAATATTATGATTATTTAGTTGAATCAAACATTCTTAAAGGATCAACACAAACTGATGCTGCCTTAATTGATTATGATAACAATGGAATTCCTGAATTAACATTGAAATTATATGGTGATGAAGATGAAACTGTTGTCCTTTATATTAAAGATGATAAGGTAAATAAGAGTAGAAAATACTTTGAGGGCGAAGTTAAGTTAATGTATCATGTTGAAGACAAGAAAGCTAAATGGTATTTAAGTGAAATTGATGGTGGTGTAGATTATTACACTGATTTAAGTAAACTTGCTCAAGGTAATGATGAAGATGTTACTAAGAAGAAAGAAATAATTATAGATTATGCTGATTCTACTATTGAAGTAAATTACAAGAAACTAAGTGCTGGTTCTTTAGAAACAGATTTAACTAGTTTAGTTAATAGTTATAATAAAGATTTTTATATTAATAGTAGTTTAGATACTAAGATGGAAAAGATATTAAAAGATCGTGCTAATAGCGGAAATATAGATGAAGTTTATAAATCATTTATTTTAGATAAGAAATATAATAATTATATTAATTGGACTTCTGAACCAAATAAATATTTGTTCTTTGACTTAAATAAGGATGGCACTAATGAGTTGTTTATAGCTTATGCTGATAATGATAATTGGTATAGAAATCTTGTAATGACATTTGATCAAAAGACTCATGTTTTATATAAAGTTGGTGAGATTTATACTTTTAAAGGAATAATGTATAATCCAACTAAAAATGATTTCTATATTATGAATACTATTCCAACAGGAACTAATGTTACATCTCATTTCTATAAGATGGAAGGTACTTCTATAGTATTTGTTAGAACAGTAATTAAAGAAAGTCCTAAACAGTATAAGATAGAAGGTACTTCTAAGAGTAAGATGTTTATAGAAGCTACAGAATATGCTAATTATTTTGCTGGATATGATTATATTACTGGCTACGATGATATATTAAATTATGCTGGGTAGAGGTGTATAGTGTGGAAGAAAATGTTATAATTCAAAAAAAGAATAATTATACTTTAATAATAATTATTGGGATAATTGTTTTAGCGCTGGGTGGTCTTGGTTATTATTTTATTTCAAGTAAAGCACAAGAAGAAACGCGTTCTTCCAGAAAAGATAAAAAGGAAGATAAAGAAGAAAAGCAAATTGAAGATGATGATCCTGGTTATATAGATGAAGAGGATGATACTACTGTAACAATAAATGATGAATGGGGCAGAAAGTATTATAATTATTTGATTAAGAAATATGAAAATTATAACGGAAGAGTTGAAGGTTACTTGTTAGATGTTGATAATAATAAAGTGCCTGAATTATTCTTGTATGTATATGATGAAAGAGAATATAGCAAAGCTTATATGGTTTATATGGTTGGTAATGATGTTGTTCAAACTAAAGGCTTTGAAGAAGGATATTTAGCTCTTCTATATGATGTAAAAAATAAGAAATATGATACTTGGTATATAGTTACTTATGATGATCAAGGAAATGATATTTATTATGATATTGGTAAATATCTGAATCCAACATCTTCATTAGATAGAACAATAATTATTTCAAACGATAGTGAAAAAGATACATTTAATAATAGTTATATTGAAGTTCCATTTGATTTGCATGAATACACTTTAGGTGGTAAAGACTTCGATGAAGATGCTTTTATTGATGTAATTAAACAATATAATAAAACTGAAATTCCTAATGATGTCATGATGGATTATGTTAATGAAATGATGAAAGATATGAATAGTTAAAAGGCAAGAAATTTTCTTGCTTTTTTACTTAATTAGCCGTTTAAAATGAAGTTTTTTATGGTATAATGTTAGAGATGTAGGGTGATCTTATGGATGATATAAAATTCGAATCAATAAATGAATTATATAACAGAGTATTACCTGCGCTTAAAAGTAAGAAAAAAGAATTATATAGAAATGGTATCAAGTATATTAGTGAAAAAGATATATGGCTGGTTATTTCTAAGAATAAATGGCAAAAGCAAAGAGATTTAACCTTAGCTGATATAGTAGATGATATATTAAATACTGATAATAGTAAGTTGTTATCGATGTATCATTTATATTACAAGAAAGATGAAGATACTATTGAATTACCAAAATTAAAGAATAATGAATAGGGAGGTTTTTTTATGAACCAACAACATGTTGATCCTATTACTTATGATCAATTGTATAAAAAATTAGTTAAAGTTTTCAAATCACAAGATGAATTAGATTTAATTAATAAAGCTTATGAATTTGCTAAAGAAAAACATAAAGGAAAAAAGAGATTAAATGGTGATGATTATATTTCACATCCTTTAGAAGTTGCAAATATATTGTTAGATTTGAATTGTGATTATATTACTATTGCAGCTGCACTTATTCATGAAACAGTTAATCATTCTGATGCAACATTTGAAGAAATAGAAGAAAAATTTGGGGAAGCTGTATATAGAATTGTTTATAGTATAAGTAAAATTAATAGATTAGAATTAAAAGATAATCAAGATAGTTCTGCGGCTTATTTAAGAAAAGTATTAGTAGGTTTATCTGAAGATGTTAGAGTGTTATTTATTAAATTAGCTGATAGACTTCATAATATGAGAACTATTTATGCATTACCTCCAGAGGAGAGAAAAGCTAAAGCTATTGAAACTACTAATGTATTAATACCTATAGCTCATAGATTAGGTATTAATAGTGTTAAGAGTGAGTTAGAAGATATATGTTTAAGATGTACTAAACCTGATGTATATAATGATATTTTAGAGAAACTAGAAGGTTCTAGAGAAGAGTTAAATGAACTATTAAATGAAATGAAAGATAGTATTTCTGAAATTTTAACACAGAATGGTATTAACTTTAAAATAAAGGGCAGAGTTAAATCTGTTCATAGTCTTTATAACAAGATGGATAATGGAAAAAGATTTGAAGATATCTATGATATTTTAGCTTTAAGAGTATTCGTTGATACAGAACAAGATTGTTATTTGACTATAGGTTTAATTCATTCTAAATATCGTCCTATGCCAAATAGATTTAAGGATTATATTGCAATGCCTAAAGAGAATATGTATCAAAGTTTGCATACAACAGTATTTGGTATAGATGGTCATTTATTTGAGATTCAAGTAAGAACTTGGGAAATGGATGAAATAGCTGAAAAAGGTATAGCATCTCACTGGTCTTATAAAGAAAAAGGCTCTGCTAAGATTCAAGGTATGATGGAACAAAAGCTTGAGATGTTTAGAAACGTTATTGAAGCTAACCAAGGGACTGAAAGTGATTTAGAGTTCGCTAATAATATGAGTAGTGAATTATTAAATGAAATGATATATTGTTTTACTCCTAAAGGAGATGTTATGGAACTTCCTAAGGGAGCAACTCCTATAGATTTTGCTTATCGTATACATAGTGGTGTAGGAGATAGAACTATTGGAGCAATAGTTAATGATCAAATAGTTCCTTTGGATTATGAGTTACATGATGGAGATATTATTAAGATTAATACAAGTAAAGAACCTAATCCAAAGAAAGCTTGGTTAAATTTTGTTAAAACAAGTCAAGCTAAGAATAAGATTAAATCTTATTTTAGTAAGCAGGATCGTATTAATTACATTAATATTGGTAAAGAAATGTTAGAAAAAGAAGTTAGAAGAAGAAAGTTATCTTTTGGCGATGTTTTAACTGATGAGAATATTAAGAAAATATGTAATGATACGCATTTAGAAGATTTAGAAGATATTTATTTATCTATTGGATCTTTAAGATTTACAGCTGGTTATATTATCAGTTTGATATTTGAAGATAAGAAGAATGTTGTAGATGTTTATTTGGGTAAGGCGATTGGTAGTCATGTTAATCCAAATAGAGCTATGAAGGGCGATGTTATCGTTGCTGGTACTGATGATATTTTAGTAACTATTGCTAAATGTTGTAGACCAGTTAAGGGTGATGATATTGTTGGATTTGTAACTAAAGGTAATGGTGTACAAATTCATAAAAAAGGTTGTCCTAATGTACAAGATAGTGAAAGATTAATTGATGTTGAATGGAATTATGATAATAAAGATGGATCTTATTTAACTGATATAAAAGTTAAAGTAATAAGAGGTAAGAATAATTTGTTAGAAATTATTACGAAAGCAAGTCAATCTGAAGTATTTATTGAATCAGTAAATACTTTTGAAGATGATGATTTTACAACTTTAGCTTTAACTGTTAAAACTAGAGATATAACTCAATTAAATAATTTTATTAATGATGTTAAATCTTTATCTGATGTTAAGAGTGTGGAAAGAAGGATAAATTAATGAGATGTGTTGTGCAAAAAGTAAATTCTAGTAGTGTTACAGTTGATGGTAAACTAATTAACAAGATTGGAAGAGGATTGAATGTCTTAGTAGGATTTACACATGATGATACTGATAAAGATATTGGGTACATGGCACATAAAGTAGTTAATTTAAGAATCTTTGAAGATGAAAATGATGTAATGAATAAAAGTGTTATTGATGTTGGTGGTGAAATATTATCTATTAGTCAATTCACTTTGTATGGTGATGCTAGAAAAGGAAATAGACCTTCTTATATAAATGCTTTAGGAGGGGAGAAAGCATTACCTATGTATGAAAAGTTTAATGAAGAATTAAATAAGTCAGTTAAGACTTATGGAGGGGTATTTGGTGCAGATATGAAAGTAGAAATACTGAATGATGGGCCGACAACAATTATTATAGATTCAAAGAATTAGAAGAGAGGTCATTATGAAAAAGGTTATTATTACAATTGTATCCATAGCTTTAGTTGTTTTAATAATGTATTCTTTAATGGGACATGCTAAAGATAAACCAGTAGAACAATTTAAAGTTAATGAAATAGAAGTAGATATTAATAGTGAAACTATTCAAAAACTTTATAAAATAGTAAATCAAAAAGATGATTTAAGAAAAGCATCTTTAAATAATGAATCTATTGATGATGAAACAATTATTAAATATATCTTGGTGAATTTGGAACCTTATGATTATAAAGATTTGAATGTAGCAAATGTTAAAGTTATTTGTGAACCAGCAAAAGGTGTTATATTTCATTCAGATCATCCGTGTAATGTAAGATATATCCCTAATCTAAATATGGATAATATTAAGAAAAGATTGTTTAATATTGATAGAAAAGTTGAATATAAAGATATTCAATATCGTGGTTTAGATTGTCGTAATAATGGTAATAGTTATTTTTGTAATATAAATGGTTATAACGATACTACGGCTTCTTTTTCAGTATTAAATAAAGCAACTAAATATAATAATGAGATATATTTATATGAATATTATTTGAAGGTTAATTTAAATTCTACAGATGATTGTAATAAATATTTTACGAAAGATTATTGTTCTAATTATAAAGGTAAAGACACACCTGTTATAGTTGATGATGTAATAATTAATAAAGGTGTTTATTATAGGCATGTATTTAGATTAGGTAATGATGGTAATTATTACTTAAAATCTAGTAATATATTTGTTGAATAAATTAAAAGAAAGTGTTTTTATCTTTCTTTTTTTATGTTAAAATATTAGATGATAGAAGGTTGTTAAGATGGATAATAATTATAATATGTATGATAATAATCAAAATGAAAATAATGACAACATGTATAAGAATCCTTTAAAAATGGATAAAAAGAAGAAAATAGAACTAGCTGTTTTAATCTTTTTAATCATTTGGGGAGTTGTTTTTGGTGTTAACTATATTTTGTATACAAAGAGTGAAAAACCAATTTTAATGCTTCCTTTAAAGCGTAAATATGCAGATGGTACTGTTACTCAATATTTAGGTCTTGGTTATACTTATCGTATTTATGATAGGGTTTCTATTAAGACTGAGGAGTTTGTTCCTTTTTGGAAACCTTTACAAAAAGCCCAAGTACAAGAAAATGGGTTACCTGTATTAGAGAAAGGTTATAATGTTCCAAATAATGTTTCAAGATTGGATAAATATAAGGGTTTATTATATTTCTATAGTAAAGGTAAGTTATTAGGTACATATAAGTGTGTTAGTACTACTACTGGTTGTATTAAAGCATTTAGTGGTTATGATAAATATAATATTGAAAATGCTGAACCATTGACTAGATTGAAAGAGCAACCAGTTATTGATTCATATGCAGAACGTTTTGGTTTTGTTGATGATTCTTATGAGCAAAGTGTGGAATATGGTAGTAATCAATATGTAAGAACTATTTATATTCTTGATATTACAGAGAATAAGTTGGTTGCTAGATATGCTGATATTAAATATGATCATTTAGATATGTTTGATAAAGCACGTATTGCTGATAATGGTAATGTTATTGTTAAAGATGAAAAAACTAAAAAATGGGGAATTATTAATTTGAGTAAAGAAGGTAAAATATCTCAAGTATTACCTTTTGAATATGAATCAGTTAATTTTGATCAAGATACTGGCTATTTTATATTGATGAAAGATAATAGATGGTATGTATATAATCTTGAAAAGAAAACAAAGATATCTGATGATTTTGATGATGTTATATATGATGTATGGGAAAATAGTAATATGAATTATTATGTTAAAACAGGTGTTAAGAAAACTGTTGGTGAAGATAGTTTCATTAATTACAAGATATATAATATTGATGGAGAAGGTTTATTAACTAAAGATAATGTATCTAATGTATATGAAACAGATAAATGGATTATGTATTTAGATAGAGGAGATAAACGTCTTCATTTCATAGATTTTAGTGGTGAAGAAAAAATTAAAACAGGTTTATATCCTGTACAACTAAATTTTACAGAGATGGAATATGATAAGTTAACTCATCCAGCATTTGAAATGAGTCTTGGTGGTAATGGATATTTGAGATTAAAAATTTATAATGGTCGTAGTATAAATGATGATTATAAAGAAGTATCTTTTAGTACTATTACTTGGGATTAGTTCTTATTGACTTAATGTAAAATTAATAGTAAAATACCTTTAAGATTTCTTAAGAAAGACGAGTAATATATTATGAATTTTACAGAGAGAAGCTAAAGACGAGCTGAGAATGCTTCATTGGATGATATATGAAAAACACCTTTCATTAAATTAAGAACGCATTAAAGCGATAAAATAAGAATTAGAGAGTACCTAGGTAAAGTAAGGTGGCACCGCGGAAATATTCGTCCTTACATTTATTAGGTACCTTTTTTATTAAGGAGGAAGAATAAAATGATAAGTAAACCAAAAGGAACATATGACTTATATGGGGAACAAGTAAAGAAATGGCAATATATTTCTAGAGTTGTTGATGAAGTGATGGAAAGATATAACTATGGTTATATTAGAACACCTATTTTTGAGAGTAGTGAATTATTCCATAGAGGTGTTGGAGATACAACTGATATCGTAACTAAGGAAACATATGATTTTGTCGATCGTGGAGAAAGAAATATGACTTTAAGACCAGAAGGAACAGCTGGTGTTGTTAGAAGTTATATTGAAAATAAAATGTATGGAGATCCTATTCAACCAGTTAAACTTTATTACAATGGTACTATGTATCGTTATGAAAGACCTCAAGCAGGTAGAGATAGAGAATTAACGCAATTTGGTGTTGAAGTATTAGGTAGCGATGATCCAGCAATGGATGCAGAAGTTATTAGCGTTGCTGTTAATATTTTTAAGATGTTAGGATTAAAGGGAGTTAAAGTAAAAATTAATTCTTTAGGTGATATTGAATCTAGAAATAAATATAGAGAAGTATTAATTGATTATTTTAAACCACATATTGATGAATTATGTGAAGATTGTAGAGAAAGATTAGAAAAGAATCCTTTAAGAATATTAGATTGCAAGGTTGATGCTGATAATGAATTATTAAAGAATGCTCCAGTAATGTTAGATTATTTAAATGAAGCTTCTAAGAATAGATTTGAAGATGTACAAAATTATTTAGATGTATTAGATATTGAATATGAAGTAGATCCTAAGATTGTTAGAGGATTAGATTATTATTGTCATACTGTATTTGAAATAGAAGCTACAGTTAAGGATTTTGGTGCTAATAACGTAATTGCTGCTGGTGGTAGATATGATACATTAGTAAGTAATTTAGGTGGACCAGAAACTCCTGGTATTGGATTTGCTTGTGGCTTAGGTAGATTAGTATTAGCTTTAGATAAAGAAGAAATACAATTACCAATTAATAAGCAGTTAGATGCTTTTGTATTATATGTTAATGATACTGAAAAAGAATATGCTATGGCTTTAACTCAGGATCTAAGATTAAATGGATTTAGAGTTGAAACTGAACTAACTGGACGTAGTTTAAAAGGTCAATTTAAACAAGCAGATAGATTGGGTGCAAAATATTTAATTATTTTAAATAATGAAGATTTAGTTGGAGGAGAAATCCAAGTTAAAGATAATGCTACTAAAGAAGTAACTATGGTTAAAGAAGCAGAAATAGATGACTTCTTAGATTTAAATTTAAGATAGGGTGAGTTTTATGGATGTAAAAGATTTATTTAAAGAAGACTATAAAGGTAAAAAGGTTACTATTTGTGGTTGGATTAGAAATCATCGTAAACAAAAAGAATTTGGTTTTATCGATTTTAGTGACGGTACTTGTTTTGAACACTTACAAGTAGTTTATGATAATAAGTTGGATAACTTTGATGATATTCAAAAACTATTAGTTGGTTGTGCATTAGAAGTTAGTGGTGAAATAGTAGAAAGCGAAGGAAATCAAGATTTTGAATTAAAAGCTGAAAGTATTAAATTACTAGGTGATTGTCCAGCTGATTATCCTATTCAACCAAAGAGACATACAAGAGAATTCTTAAGAGAACAAGCTTACTTAAGACCTCGTACAAATCTTTTCCAAGCAGTATTTAAGATAAGAAGTGTAGCTGCTCAAGCTATTCATGAATATTTCCAAAGTAATAATTATGTTTATGTTCATACACCACTTTTAACTACTGCTGATTGTGAAGGATCTAACCAAATGTTTAAAGTAACTACTTTAGATATGGATAAAATTAAAGGTCAAATAGATTGGTCTAAAGACTTATTTAATAAAATGGCTTATATCACTGGTAGTGGTCAATTACATGGTGAAACATTTGCGTTAGCATTTAAGAAAATATATACTTTTGGACCAACATTTAGAACAGAAAACTCAAACACTAAGACTCATGCAAATGAGTTCTGGATGATTGAACCAGAGATTGCTTTCTGTGATTTAAATGGTTTAATGGATATTGAAGAAGATATGATTAAGAATATCGTTAAATATGTATTAGATAAATGTGAAACAGAAATTGAATTCTGTGATAAGTTTGTAGAAAACGGATTAAAAGATAAATTAACTAAGTTAATTAATTCTAATTTTACAAGAATTTCTCATAAAGAAGCAATTGATATCTTAAAGAAAGCCGATGTTAAATGGGAATTTGAACCTGATTATGGTGAAGATATTGCTAAAGAACATGAAAGATATATTACTGAACACTTTAATGGACCAGTATTTATCTATGATTGGCCAAAAGATATTAAAGCTTGGTATATGAAATTAAATCCAGATGGAAAGACAGTTGCTGCTGTTGATTTAGAAGTACCTATAGCTGGTGAATTAATCGGTGGATCACAAAGGGAAGATGATTACGATACTATTATGGAACTAGCTAAGAAACATGGTGTTGATACTGAAGTGGTTGACTGGTACATGAACCTAAGAAAATTCGGTGGATGTTACCATTCAGGATTTGGTATGGGATTTGAAAGATTAATTATGTATCTAACTGGTGTAGATAACATAAGAGATGTAATTCCTTATCCAAGAACTCCAGGAAATTGTGATTATTAGTTAAAGAACATTATAACTATTTTAGTTATAATGTTTTTGAGTATTAAGTGCTACAAAAAAGTAGAAAAATGAATTATAATAGATTTGTTATTGATTGAGGTGAAATCATGGGAAAATTTACTAAAGAAATGGTAGACGATTATGCTAATAAATTGTTAATCGGTTTAACACCAGAAGAAAATAAAATGGTTTTAGATGAATTCGATATTATTGATCAAAATATTGATTTAGTTAATAAAATTTCTGATATAGAAAAAGTAGAACCAATGACACATTGTTTAGATGAATACTATGCTGTATTAAGAGAAGACGTAGTAGAAGAAAGTGTGCCAATTGAAGACTTATTGCGTAATAGCGATGATACTGAAGATAGAGAGATTGTTGTCCCTCGTGTTGTTGGAGGTGAAGAATAATGTCTTATATGGATAAAAGTATTGAAGAATTACATGAATTATTAGTTAGTGGCAAAGTTACTAGTGATGAACTTGTAAAAGAATCATTAGAGAAGAGTCATGAAGTACAAGAAAAATGTAATGCTTTTGTTACTATTTTGGATGATGCTAAAGGTGGAGAAGTTACTGATAATTTATTATCAGGTATTCCATATGGAGTTAAAGATAACTATAGTACTAAAGGTATTTTAAGTACTGGATCATCTAATACATTAAAAGATTATGTTCCATTTTTTGATGCAACTGCTGTTGTTCATTTGAATGAAGCAGGAGCTATAAAGGTTAATAAAACAGCATTAGATGAATTTGGTATGGGAGGAACTGGTACAACAGCTCATACTGGTGTACAAAGAAATCCTTGGGATACAAGAAGAATGTGTTCTGGCTCATCTTCTGGATCAGCAGCTGCTGTAGCTAGTGGAGTTTATCCATATGCAACTGGTTCTGATACAGGA
>JAEEGL016681988.1_pt1 | contig 12113 bp, 12 predicted proteins | sample 9134231 | NCBI WGS metagenome assembly JAEEGL01 (sample SAMN16246548, study PRJNA631951) | gut metagenome | biome: gut microbiome; feature: rumen; material: fiber-attached | host: Bos | place: Iran: Karaj | collected 2018-10
AACCAATATTTTACCTGTGCTTTCTGCACAAGAAATCATAGAAGCCCGCAAATTAGTTCGTGAAGTATATATTGACGAAAAGATAGAACAGTATATCTTAGATATCGTGTTCGCATCTCGTTATCCAGAGCAGTATGGTTTGGACAAACTGAAAGGCATGATTAGCTTTGGAGGATCGCCACGTGCTTCTATCAACCTGGCTCTCGCAGCTCGCAGTTATGCATTTATCAAGCGTCGCGGATACCTTATACCAGAAGATGTTCGTGCTGTGGCTCACGATGTTATGCGTCACCGTATCGGTCTATCATATGAAGCAGAGGCAAGCAACCTTACTGCAGACGAGATTGTGAGTATGATTTTGGATGAAGTAAAAGTGCCTTGATTCAAGCTGTTCAGCTTATGGAAACTACCGAGTTATTAAAGCGAGTCCGTCGTATTGAAATCAAGACCCGTGGATTATCGAATAATATCTTTGCTGGCGAATATCATTCAGCCTTCAAAGGTAGGGGTATGGCCTTCTCTGAGGTACGTGAATATCAATATGGCGATGACATCCGTGATATTGACTGGAACGTGACTGCACGTTTCCACAAGCCTTTTGTTAAGGTGTTTGAGGAAGAGCGTGAACTCACGGTGATGTTGCTGGTAGATGTTTCCGGAAGTCTGGATTTCGGTACTGTAAAGCAGATGAAACGTGATATGGTAACTGAAATAGCTGCTACCTTGGCTTTTTCTGCTATGCAGAACAACGATAAGATAGGTGTCATCTTTTTTTCCGACAAGATTGAAAAGTTCATACCTCCTAAGAAAGGCAGAAAACACATTCTGTATATCATCAGGGAACTGATTGACTTTCATCCTGAAAGCAAAAAGACTGACATTGGGGTTGGGTTGCAATACCTTACCAATGTCATGAAACGTCGATGCACAGCCTTTGTGCTTTCGGATTTCATTGACCGCAAGGACTTTAAGAATGCTATGACCATAGCCAACCAGAAACACGATGTTGTGGCGCTACAGGTCTATGATCGTCGTTTGGAAGAGCTGCCTGCTGTAGGACTCATGAAGGTGAAGGATGCCGAAACTGGGATAGAACAATGGATTGACACCTCGTCAAAGGCTGTTCGTAAAGCTCATCATGACTGGTGGATAGCTCAAAAGACGGCGCTTGATGATGTGTTCCAGAAAAGCAATGTTGATAGCGTTTCTATCCGCACTGATCAGGACTATGTTAAATCCCTTATGAGTTTGTTTGCACAACGAAACTGAGTGTAAGAAATGAAAAAGAGACTATTAGTTGTATTGATATATATAACCTGCCTTCTGTTGCCAGCAACAGCACAGGTATCTGTAGAGGCATCTATAGACTCGTTAGAGCTGCTGATAGGTGAACAGGCTCATATCACTCTACAGGTATCGCTAGATGCTGACAGACACTTGCAGCTACCCATCTATCCTGATACACTTGTAAGGGGGGTTGAGGTGTTGGATATGGCAAAGCCTGATACGCAGTACATCAACGACAATAAGCGCATGCTTATTAAAAAAGTGTATACGATTACTTCATTTGATTCTGCACTGTATTATTTGCCCCCAATGGAGGTTAAAGTAGAGGATGATACATATAAATCCAATCCATTAGCGCTTAAGGTGATGACAATGCCTGTTGACACCTTGCATCCTGAACAGTTCTTTGGCCCCAAAGATGTGATGAAACCTGATTTCATGTGGGCGGACTGGTATGGTATTATTGCTTGCGTTGTACTATGGGTACCTGCCATATTCTTATTGTTTTATCTTATTAAACGCTTCCGTGACAATCAGCCTATCATCCGCAAGGTGAAGATAGAACAAAAGTTACCACCTCATCAAGAAGCCATGCAGGAGATTGATCGTATTCGCAACGAGAAAGTATGGCAACAAGGTTTACAAAAGGAGTATTATACCCAACTTACAGACACGTTGCGTAATTATATAGAAAGGCGATTCGGATTTAGGGCATTAGAGATGACCACTGACCAGATAATCGACCGTCTCGAGAGCATTCACGATGCCGAAGCTATGAGAGAATTACGTTCATTACTGCAAACGGCTGATCTCGTGAAATTTGCAAAGTTTATCCCTATGATGAATGAAAACGATGCCAACCTATTGAATGCTGTTAATTTCATTAATGAAACTCGTGAGGCCGAAGATCCTAATGCCAAACACGAACCCACAGAAATCACCATTGTTGAGAAGCGACCACTCAGTACCAAGATACTCTTGGGCTTAGGTATTGCACTCATTTCTATCTTCTTGATTGGATCATTGGTGTATGTTAGTATGGAATTGTATAATAATTTAGCATAAAGTGAGATAATGGTTTTTGCTGATAGTGGATATTTGTATTTGTTGCTCCTGCTCATTCCTCTTATTGTGGGGTATGTGCTGAGTCGTAAAAAGGCAGATGCGTCATTGCAGATCTCTGATGCTTCAGTCTACGCCCATGCGCCAAAATCTTACAAGAACTACCTAATACACGTTCCATTCATTCTTAGGATGCTGGCGTTAGCTCTGCTCATCATGGTTTTGGCTCGCCCACAAACCACCAATAGCTGGCAAAACAGCGAGATGGAGGGCATTGATATTATGCTGGCGATAGACGTGTCTACTAGTATGTTGGCAGAGGACCTAAAGCCTAATCGATTAGAAGCTGCAAAACAGGTAGCTGCTGAGTTTATCAACGGTCGTCCTAATGACAATATAGGTATTACACTATTTGCAGGGGAGAGTTTCACCCAATGCCCGTTAACCGTAGATCATACAGTACTGCTTAATCTTATCAAAGACGTACAATGCGGATTTATTGAAGACGGAACTGCAATAGGAATGGGCATCGCTAATGCCGTGAGTCGTTTGAAAGAGAGTAAGGCAAAGTCGAAGGTAGTTATTACACTGACTGATGGAACCAACAACAGTGGCGACATTTCGCCTCTTACAGCTGCAGAAATTGCTAAGAGCTTCGGTATCAGGGTCTATACTATCGGTGTGGGGACCAATGGTATGGCTCCATATCCTTACCAGGTAGGAGGCACTGTACAGTATGTCAACTTGCCTGTAGAGATTGATGAGAAGATGCTGAGTGAGATTGCCAGCATTACACAAGGTAACTATTTCCGTGCCACTAGCAACTCAAAGTTGGAGGAAGTATATCAGGAAATCGATAAGTTGGAAAAGACCAAACTCAATGTTCGTCAGTTTAGTAAACGTGATGAGAAGTACGAGTGGTTTGCTTTGGCAGCATTACTATGTATTTTGCTGGAAATACTACTGCGCAATTCCATTTTAAAGAAGATTCCTTAATGGAATAAGTGATGTGTAACAAAATAAGGAGAATGTGATTATATGTTCAGATTTGAAGAACCGGCTTATCTTTACTTGCTGCTTTTGCTGCCAGTATTGACTGCCTTATACATATATTCAAATTATAAACGCCGCAAAGCCATTCGAGAGTTTGGGGATCCAGAACTGATGGCGCCTCTCATGCCTGAGGTTTCCAAGCGTCGCCCAGACATCAAGTTTGCATTGATATTGGTGTGCGTCGCGTTGTTTTCTGTACTGCTTGCTCGTCCACAGTTTGGCTCACGCCTTGAAACAGTGAAGCGTCAAGGCGTAGAAGTGTTGATAGCTCTCGACATCTCTAACTCCATGATGGCACAAGACATAGAACCTAATCGCTTAGAAAAAGCCAAACGATTAATCTCACAATTGGTGGATAGGATGGAGCAGGATAAAGTGGGACTTATCGTATTTGCAGGCGATGCATTTGTTCAGTTACCTATTACCAGTGATTATATATCTGCCAAGATGTTCCTTGAGTCCATCTCTCCAGAACTTATTACCAAGCAAGGTACTGATTTAGGAGCAGCTCTCACATTGGCTAATCGTAGTTTTACTACACAACCTGAGGTGGGACGTACGATTATCTTAATAACAGATGGTGAGAATCATGAGGGTGGGGTAGAACAAGCCATTAAAGCACTAACTGACAAGAATATACAAATTAATGTATTAGGCATAGGGTCGCCTGAAGGTTCTCCTATTCCGATAATTGACTCTCGCGATTTCCGCCGTGATAAAGATGGTAACATAGTGGTGACCAAACTCAACGAAACTATGTGTCAAGAATTGGCGAAAGCTGGTAATGGTGTATACGTAAGAGTAGATAATACAAATACGGCTCAGCGTGCCATTCAACAGGCCATCGATAAATTGGCAAAAGCAGATATAGAAACTCAAGTTTATTCTGACTACAATGAGCAATTCCAAGCCGTAGCATGGCTGTTGCTATTGTTTCTTTTGGTCGAATTACTCATTTTGGAACGTCAGAACCCATTATTTAATAATATTCATCTTTTCGAGAAATGACAATACGTACTTTGACATATTCTATACTCTTTCTATCCTGCTCTCTGGCATCACTCGACGCTTTAGCTCAGAAGGCTGAACGCGACTATTTGCGTAAAGGTAATAGGCAATATCACGATAGTATGTTTGTGGATGCCGAAGTAAGCTATCGAAAGTCTCTCGAGGCAAAACCTACTTCAGCTATGTCGAGATACAATTTAGGCAATGCGCTGCTTTTTCAGAACAAGCCTCAAGAAGCGATGAAGGAATTTGAAGCTGCTTCTAAAATGGAACATGACAAAGGCAAATTGGCATCAGTATATCATAATGCAGGCGTCATTCTGCAAGGCGCTAAACAATACCAACAAGCCATCGAGGCGTATAAGGAATCATTGCGTAATAATCCTACTGACCATGAAACAAGGTATAACCTAGCACTCTGTCAGAGATTATTGAAAGACCAAGATCAACAAGGTAGTGGCAATAACCAGCAGCAGGAACAACAACAGCAACAAGAACAGCAGCAGGAACAACAACAGCAACAGGATCAACAACAAGATGAAAACCAGATGTCGAAAGAAAATGCAGAACAGTTGCTTAGATCTGCCATGCAAGATGAAAAAGACGTACAAGACAAAGTAAAGAAACAGCAAGTGCTCAAGGGCCGTAAGCTGGAAAAAGATTGGTAAACAATTATGAAGAGAGCTTTCAATATTTGGATTATTCTAAATCTGTGGGTACTGATAGGCATTCATGCTGCCAATCAGATAGGTATAACGGCTAATGCACCAGATGCTGTAGCCGTTGGCGACCAATTCAGGTTGTCATTCACTATCAATACACAGAATGTGCGTGACTTTCGTGTAGGCGAAATTAAAGATTTTGATGTCCTCATGGGACCTAGCAGATCGCAACAAAGCAGTGTGCAGATGATTAACGGCAAAACCACTTCTACTAGTAGCATAACCTTTACTTATATCCTAATGGCAAACAAGAAAGGTACTTTTACCATCCCTGCTGCAACTGCTATTGCCGATGGTAAAGAAGTGGAATCAACACCCTTCAAAGTAAAGGTATTACCCAAAGATGATGCTAATGGGATAGGAGGCGTAGGAGGCAATAACGACACACAAAGTACAAGCCGTAACAATGCGTCATTAAGTGCAACCGACTTGTTCGTCACTAGTACCACCAGTAAGACAACCGTTTATGAGCAAGAAGCTATATTACTTACCTATAAGATATATGCAGCTGTTGACCTGCGTGGGTTCGACAATGTGAAATTACCCGATTTCAAAGGGTTCCAGTCACAAGAGGTAGAACTCCCTAACGATCGTCATTGGGAACTCGAGCATTATCGTGGACGCAACTATCGCTCCACCATCTATCGCCAATTTGTGTTGTTCCCCCAACAAACAGGCCAGCTCGAGATTGAGAGTGCCCGCTTCGACGCTTCTGTGGCACGTGCCACTGAAGCTATTGATCCTTTCGATGCATTCTTCAATCGTGGCAATACCTACGTAGAGATAAAGAAAACTCTTACCACACCTAAAATCCTTGTCACAGTAAACCCCTTACCAAGTGGTAAACCTGATGGTTTTACAGGCGGAGTGGGGGATTTTAGTATCAATTCATCCCTCAGCAGTAACCATGTCAAGGCCAACGATGCTGTGACCTTGAAACTTAACATCACTGGTGTAGGCAACCTCAAACTTATCAAGGCCCCTGAGGTGAAGTTCCCTGAAGATTTCGAAATCTATGACCCAAAAGTGGATAATCAGTTTCGCTTAACAAGTACAGGTCTTTCCGGTAGTCAAACCATCGAATATTTGGCCATTCCTCGTAATGCTGGCAATTATAGGATTCCTGCACTGAAATTCAGTTATTTCGACACCAAAACGAAGAGTTACAAAACACTCACCACTGAGTCTTATGATTTGCAAGTGGATAAGGGTGACGGCACTGCTACACAAACTGTGTCTAACTTTAACAATAAAGAGGATTTGCGTATACTGAACGAGGATATTCGTTTTATCAAGCAGAATGATGTGAAACTGCGACCCAGAGGTGGCTATTTTTTCAATTCATTAGCTTATTGGATGTTCTACATTATACCATTGGCAACTCTAATCTTCCTCTTTATTATCTACCGCCGTCAGATAGCTGAAAATGCAAATATTACAAAGATGAAGAACAAGAAGGCAAACAAGGTGGCGCTCAAGCGTATGAAAGAAGCTGGTAAGTTGCTGGCTGATGGCAATTGCGATCAGTTCTATGATGAGGTACTCAAAGCACTTTGGGGGTATACTGGTGACAAGCTCAACATTTCTTCATCTATGCTCTCGAAAGACAATATTGAAGGAAAATTGTTAGAGCATCAGGTACCACAGGATGTCATTAACGGTTTTATTGACATTCTTAACACATGTGAGTTTGCCCGTTTTGCACCAGGAGAGGAGAAAAATCAGAACATGGACAAGGTTTTTGCTTCTGCACTCGACACTATTGGTAAAATGGAAAATACCATCAAGCATTAATAAAACGGATTATGAAACAATATATTACTTTAATTTTCGCACTTTTTTTTGTAACTTCTTTGTCATGGGCGCAAACCAAGGCTCAAGCTGACAGTGCATATATTAATAAGGATTATGCACAAGCCATCGAAATTTACGAGTCATTGCTGAAACAAGGTGAATCTGGCGAGATCTATTACAACTTAGGTAATGCGTATTTTAAGCAAGACGAATTGGGTAGGGCGATACTTAATTACGAGCGTGCTTTACTCTTGCAACCAGGAAACAATGATGTGAACGCTAATCTCGATATTGCTCGTGCCAAGACTGTAGATAAAATCAATCCTAATCCAGAGGTTTTTTTTGTAGCTTGGACACGTGCGCTCATCAATATGCTACCTGTAGACACATGGGGGAAATGGGGTATTGCACTCTTTTTGTGTGCTATAGCTGCTTTGTCTGTCTATTTCTTCACAAAGGGGGTTAAATGGCGTAAAACAGGCTTCTTTATAACACTTATATCACTGATTTTGTGCGTTATAGCCAATCTATTTGCATTTGAGCAAAAAGGGAAATTAGACCATCGTAACGATGCCATCGTGCTGTCGCCAAGTGTTACTGTGAGAAGTACACCTAGCGATGAAGGTACTAGTTTGTTTGTTATTCACGAAGGCCGTAAGGTCAGTATCAAGGATAACAGTATGAAAGAATGGAAAGAAATAACATTAGAGGATGGTAAAGTGGGCTGGATTCCTGTTAATGCGATAGAAATCATCTAAGAAAAAGTAAAAACACCACTGAAAGTTTTGTGGATAGTATATAATTGAGTAATTTCGCAAAAATTAATAATAAAAAAGGATACAATCATGAAGAAAATGACATTTAATGAACTTCGTAGAATCAAGGATTCATTGCCTGATGGCAGCATGCATCGCATTGCCGAGGAACTTGGTCTGGACGTAGAAACAGTTAGAAACTTTTTTGGTGGTGACAACTATAAAGAAGGAAAGGCTGTTGGTATACACGTAGAACCAGGTCCTGATGGTGGCATCGTCGTAATTGATGATACAACTGTTCTTGACAGAGCACTGCAGATTCTTGAAGACTGCGCACGTAAATAAGGACATACTATACTTTTTGTATTTTAGTCTCCTTGGTTTTCCCATTGGAGACTTTTTTGTGTACATTTATGATTTGTGAATTTCTTATTTTTATCTACTTTCAAAATTAAAGGGTAGTTTATTCTATCGATTCATATTAAACATAATTGTGATTATGATTTTAGTTCAATAAAGTCATGTAGTTCCGTTTTTGTCTTATGACTTGGATATTTTCTCTACAATCCATATCTTTGCAATAATAAAAAAACTCCAACATGAGAATCGATGTAATTACAGTATATCCAGAAATGATTGAAGGTTTTTTCAGTTGTTCCATATTAAAACGTGCACAAGACAAAGGCTTGGTAGAAATTCATATCCATAACCTGCGTGACTATACACTCGATAAATACCGTCGTGTGGATGACTATCCATTTGGAGGATTTGCAGGTATGGTAATGAAAATTGAACCTGTAGAACGCTGTATAAATGCCTTGAAAGCAGAACGAAATTATGACGAGGTGATATTTGTTACACCTGATGGAGAACAGTTTTGTCAGCCAATGGCAAACTCACTGTCACTCATGGAGAACATCATTATTCTCTGTGGCCATTTCAAAGGCATCGACTATCGTATTCGTGAGCATTTTATTACCAAGGAAGTAAGTATTGGTGACTATGTACTAACTGGTGGCGAATTAGCAGCTGCAGTAATGGCCGATGCCATTGTGCGCATTATTCCAGGAGTTATCAGCGATGAACAATCTGCACTATCCGATTCGTTTCAAGACAACCTGTTGGCAGCACCCGTTTATACCCGCCCTTCAGATTATAACGGATGGAAAGTGCCTGATATACTGCTATCTGGTAACGAAGCCAAAATCAAGGAATGGGAAATGGAACAATCTATCGAACGAACCAAACGTTTGCGCCCAGATTTACTAAAAAAATGAATGATAAGCACAACATCGGATCTTTGTTTGACCGTATTGCAAGCAAGTACGACTTTCTGAATCACCTGCTTTCACTAAATATCGACAAACTATGGCGCAAGAAAGCCATTAAGTCCATTGTTAAGCATAAAGATTTTGATTATCAATGTCTTGATGTTGCAATTGGGACAGGTGATCTTGCCATTGAATTGGCCAGCCAGTTAAATAAAAATCATGCTACATACAACATAACAGGTATAGATCTCTCTGCTGAGATGATGCGTATCGGTGAGGAAAAAGTAAAAAAGTTGGAACTTCAACAAAACATCTCCTTTATGCTAGCAAGTGCACTCGACATCCCATTTGGTTCAAATACCTATGATATTGTTACTTGTGCTTACGGCGTTCGAAATTTCTCTGATCTTGACGAAGGTCTTATAGAGATGCATCGCGTGCTCAAACCGGGTGGACAGCTCATGATTTTGGAATTCTCACAGCCTGACAACAAGTGTATAGCATGGATTTATAACCTTTATTTCTCGTATATTCTGCCTGCTGTGGGAAGATTCTTCAGTAAAGATAAAAACGCATACACCTACCTGAATCGTAGCGTTAAAAACTTTGTTTGGGGCAAAAAGATGTGTGATCACCTTGCTGATGTCGGGTTTCGTCAGGTAGCATTTAAACCTATAACATTTGGCATAACTACCATATATACAGCAACTAAATAGAAAAAACTACTATAACCATCATGAAACAATTCTTACTTTGGTTCCGTATTATCCGACCGCAAACACTGTTTGCATCGTTTTGTTCAGTATTGGTAGGTCTATTGGTGGCAAGCATGCATCTTGGCTCATTTAATTGGCGAGGTCATCTTATTGCCCTTTTAACAATCTTATGTGCCCTATCATTACAGATTCTGAGTAATCTCATCAATGATTATTATGACTACAAACGTGGTACCGACCAAAAAGGCAGGGTTGGTTTCAAACGGGCATTAGCAGAAGGAACGGTTAATGAAAGACAAATTCGTATGGCATGCATCGTTACCTTATCCATTACCATTATTTCAGGACTAATACTTTGTCAAATAGGAGGATGGCCCATTATTTTAATTGGTTTAACTGCCATCCTATTTGCGTGGCTCTACACAGCAACTCCCTACTCCCTTTCCTACCTCGGTATTGCCGACTTGTTCGTTTTTTTCTATTATGGCGTCTTTGCCTCCTGGGGGACTGAGTGGTTGCAATTCAAAACAGCTGGATGGCTTTTTTATTCCGAGCAATTGACATCAGTATATGCAGGAGCTGTTTGTGGATTGATATCTATGTGCGTACTGGCAATCAACAATATACGTGATATGGATGATGACCGTTTGGTTGGCAAACGTACCATTCCTGTACGCTTTGGTAAGACATTCGCCTTAGTATTATTCGGTATTATTGTAGTAGTCATGCCACTATTCGCATGGCTTGCTTTTGGTGTGAATTGGACGTTAGCCGTCATTGTTCCTGCATGTTTCCTCTATTATAAAGTGCTGAATGCACAAGGAACTGCCTATAATCGTTGCCTGCTTATGGCCGGAATCGTTAACCTCATATACCTCTTTTTGGTATTTATTAGTATTTGATTTTCAGTATAATTGACTTAATAATTATTATAAATGAAAAAGATTGTTTTAATAACTGGAGCTACGAGTGGCATTGGCTACGCATGCGCAATGAAGTTTGCTGAGAATGGCGACAAGCTGATTCTTACTGGCAGAAACGAGCAACGTCTGTCTACTATCCGCCAAGAGCTCAAAGCTAAAGGTGTTGAGGTGTTAACGCTTACCTTCGATGTGCGTGATCGCGACAAAGCCCAACTGTGTCTGAATGAGTTGCCAAAAGAATGGCAAAACATTGATGTGTTGGTAAACAATGCTGGTCTGGCACTAGGACTTGAACCTGAGTATGAAGGTAGATTCGAAGATTGGGAAACCATGATTGATACCAATATCAAAGGTCTGCTCAATATGACTAGATTAGTTGTTCCAGGTATGGTGGCACGCAACAGCGGGCACATCATCAATATCGGATCTGTAGCAGGCGATGCAGCTTATGCTGGTGGCAATGTTTATTGTGCTACTAAGGCGGCCGTCAAAGCTTTAAGCGACGGTCTGCGCATAGATGTAGCAAACACCCCTATCCGAGTGACCAACCTGAAGCCAGGCCTAGTAGAAACTAATTTTAGCAACACCCGTTTCCACGGGGACAACGAGCGAGCAGCAAATGTTTACAAAGGCATTACTCCACTTACTGGTGACGACATCGCCGATGTGGCAGTATATGCTGCCAATGCCCCAGCTCATGTCCAAATCGCCGAGGTATTGATCTTGGCTACCCATCAGGCCAGTGGTAGTGTAATTGTCAGAAATTAAATAATTTAAAATTATGAGAAACAAAGTGTTTTTGTTGGTTTTGGCAGCATTCCTCATGTTGCCTACCGTAGTAAAAGCTGAAGCAGGCCCAGAATGGCTCAAGAAAGCCGTGTTCTACCAGATTTATCCGTCCAGCTACATGGATAGTGACGGTAATGGCATAGGTGACCTTCCTGGTATTACCTCCAAACTTGACTACCTGCAATCCTTGGGCATTACTGCCTTATGGCTCAACCCCATCTACGTGTCAGGTTGGCAAGATGGTGGTTACGATGTAATTGATTTCTATAAGGTTGATCCTCGATTTGGCACCAATACCGACTTGGTGAATCTTGCTGAAGCACTGCACCAACGTGGCATGAAACTTTGCCTTGACTTGGTCGCAGGGCACACAAGCGACAAGAACGAGTGGTTCATACAGTCAAAGAGTGGTAAAGACTTACGTTATAGCGATTACTATATCTGGACAGACGAAATTACAGATACCGAGAAAGAGCAAATCAAACGTCGTTATGAGGCTCCTGACCCATCTGCAAGTACTATTGGACGTTTTGTAGAGGCCAATGCTCCTCGTGCTAAATACTATGAGAAGAACTTCTACGAGAGTCAGCCAGCACTGAATTATGGCTACGCCAACCCAGATCCTAATCATCCTTGGGAACAACCCGTGACAGCTCCAGGTCCAAAGGCCACTCGGCAAGAGCTCAAAAACATTATGGAGTTTTGGTTCAGCAAGGGTGTCGATGGTTTCCGT
>JAEEGL010010671.1_pt1 | contig 12112 bp, 10 predicted proteins | sample 9134231 | NCBI WGS metagenome assembly JAEEGL01 (sample SAMN16246548, study PRJNA631951) | gut metagenome | biome: gut microbiome; feature: rumen; material: fiber-attached | host: Bos | place: Iran: Karaj | collected 2018-10
GAGGGGTGAAACCGCACTTGGTTGCCGTGTTGACAATGAGCAGCACTTCGTTGGCGTACTCTTTGAGCGACACATCTTTTCCTTTTCTGTCCTTGACAGAGAAATCATAAACTGTTTTCATTGTTTGGGTTTTTGTTGTTGATTAGTATTTTGAGGTCAGCATTTTTTGCTGGTTGATTCGTTTATGCAAAGATAATGTAAATAAATGACAAATCAAAGATTTTTTTTTATTTTAACCACCCAAAAGGATATTTCTTTCGACGAATAGGGAAATCCATACTGCAAATTAGGGATTTTTTATTTGTGGAGCACGAATATTGTTGTATCTTTGCAGCAGAAACCACAAAACTATCACGAATTATTCACTTAAAGTATAGGAGAACCCCAAAATGAAAAAACTGACTTCACTCATGGCACTGGTGCTTATGATGGCACTCACGGCCACCCTGTTCACTGGCTGCACCACTGAGGACGAATATGAAGCCTACACCCTCGAGGGAGCTTGGGAAGGCGACATGGGCGTTGTGTTTGGCGGATACCGCTCGGTGCGCTCGGTCATCTACTTCGACCGCGACCCCTATCGCTACGCCAGCGGAAGCGGCTATCAGGCCGACTACTTCAACCAGTCGGGATGGAGATACAACTACAACTACATCGCCAACAACATCAGATGGGAAGTGCGCAACGGCATTATCAGAATCCACTATCTGGAGGAAGATGTCTATGCTGAAATCAGCGATTACAACCTCAATAGCGGCTACTTCGACGGATACATCGACTATGAGGACGGCACAAGCTCTCACTTCCACCTGATGAAGACTTATACGCCGAACAACTGGCGCAGCTCGTACGATTGGGGCTGGTGGTCTGACTACGACTGGTATTGGAGCAAAGAAGCTACGGGCGACTTCGATGAGACCCGCGCCAGTGTTTCCGACACCGTCAAGGCTCAAAAGCCCAAGCGCGGAGCTGAAGGCAACGCTCACGCAGCGGGCAAATAATAAGACGTCAGCACACGCACATATACGCAACAGCGGCATCGTGAATCCTCACGGTGTCGCTGTTTTTTATTCGCCAGACTTTGGTTCTAACAATGCTTATTGCGCTCTGTGCAGCGTGATAACCACAATTTCGGGGGTTACGCCAAAGCGGAAAGGAATGAGCCCGCCCACACCCTTGCTGACGTACAACGTGCGCCCCTCCTGACTATAAAGCCCGCTGCCATGACGGTGGAAAAGCGACACGGGCGACCATCCGAACAGCGAGAACTGACCGCCGTGGGTGTGGCCCGAAAGCGTGAGCTGCGCCGTGGAGTTGGGCAGTATGTCGTTTTCCCATGCCGAGGGGTCGTGCTCGAGCATAATGGTAAACGCGCCGGGCTTCACACCCTGCATGGCTGCCCGCGCATCGCCTTTGTGGGGATAGGGTGCGCCACTCAGATTTTCCATGCCGGCCACCACAATCGAGTCTTTCGCGTGACGAATGGCCCGGTGCTCATTCAGCAGCACGTTCCACCCCATCTGCCGCTGGCGGCTGATGGTTTCGCGCTCGTTGGCCACTTTCACAGCTTCGTCGGCATCAGGAATATAGTAAGCATAGTCGTGGTTGCCCAGCACCGAGAACACACCGTCGGGAGCCTGCACGCTGCTGAGCATCTGCATGACGGGATAAAGCTCTTGCGGCTCCAAGTCCTGAATATCGCCGGTGAACATGATGGCATCGGCCCGCTGGGCATTGATGCTGTCCACCATGTTCTGCAAAATCTGCTGGTCGGAGCCAGTGTACGACCCCACGTGGATGTCGGTGAAATGCACCAGCCGGTAGCCGTCGAAGGCGGCCGGCAGATCGGCCGACGTAATGTCAAGATGGCGCACCTCTAGCTTACGGGGACCTACTGTGGAGCCATAAACCACTACAAAAATGGCAAAAACAGCCAGCAGGAAGCCCACCAGATTGCCCCAGTTGATGCGCTTGTGCCGACGCTTGCACCATCGCCAGCCCAAAAACGAACAAAGGGCGAACAGCGCCTTGGGCACAACAATAAGTCCCAGAAAAAACAGGAACCAGAAGAGCAGCGACAAGTTGCTAGGAGCAAAGTTAGGGCTCAGGGCCAGAAAAACAGCCCACACGGCAAGCACCAGCATTGGCACCCAGCCCCAAAACCGCCGCCAGCGGCGCAGATGCTTCTTGTGGCGATTGTAGTGCAGGTCGATGTAAAGCTGCGGCAACAACAGCAGCAACAAAAGGGGTATGATGATTCGTGCTATCATTCTTTTTGAGTTAGGAGTTAGGAGTTAGGAGTTGGGAGTTGGGAGTTTAGGGTTATCTTCTGTGTATTTTTAGTGGTCAAAGGCAACAGGCTCTCCGCGCACCTCGTCGTCTATCACGCCACGGTTGAGCAGGTGCTGACCGTTGCAGAACGTGTGCTCTACCTTCCAATTGTAGGTGTGGCCCTCCATGGGACTCCACGCGCACTTGCTCTTGACGCTGCCGGAGTCCACCGTCCAGCAGGCACCTGGGCGCACCACCACCACGTCGGCCTTATAGCCAGGGCGAATGAATCCGCGCTCGCGTACCGCAAACAGCCGCGCTGGATTGTGACACATCAGCTCCACTACCCTCTCGAGCGTGAGCACTCCCTGGTCGGCCATTTCAAGCATGGTGACCAACGAGAACTGCACCATGGGCATGCCCGACACTGCACGGGCACAGCCGCCTTCTTTCTCGCTGAGCAGATGGGGTGCATGGTCGGTGGCCACCACACTGATGCGCCCGTCGGTGAGGGCGCGACGCAGGGCATCGCGGTCGGCGGGCCGCTTGATGGCCGGGTTGCACTTGATGCGGGTGCCCAGACGGGCATAATCGCAGTCGGTGAAAAAGAGATGGGCCACCGTGGCTTCGGCAGTGATGAGCGGCAAGGGGGCTTGCAGGTCGGCCGACGGAGCGTCGAAAAGTTCCAGTTCGCGAGCTGTTGATACATGGGCCACATGCAGCCGCGCATGATGCTTGGCAGCCAGTTCGACAGCCAGTTCCGTGGAGCGGAGGCAGGCTTCCTCCGAGCGAATCACGGGATGGAAACCAATCACGGGGTCGGGACCAAACTCGGCTTTCACACGCGCCATGTTGCGGTTGATGATGGCGGTGTCCTCGCAATGGGCCATGACGGGAAGCGGCGAGCTGGCGAAGATCTGTTCAAGGGCCTCGCGACGGTCAACGAGCATGTTGCCCGTAGAGGAACCCATGAAAAGTTTTACGCCCGGCAGACGGGTCGTGTCGAGCTGAGCCAGCAGATGGCTGTTGTCGTTGGTGGCACCGAAAAAGAAGCTGTAGTTGACACGACTCGAACGCGCGGCACGGCGAAACTTGTCGTCGAGGGCTTCGAGCGTTGTGGTTTGCGGCACGGTGTTGGGCATGTCGAACCAAGTGGTTACGCCGCCGTAGGCTGCGGCGCGGCTCTCGCTCTCGATGTCGGCCTTGGCAGTCAGCCCAGGCTCGCGAAAATGCACATGGTCGTCGATGACGCCCGGCAAAACAAAACACCCCGTGGCATCGACCGTTTCGTCGAAATGCCCACAGGGTGTTTCATGATGCTGACAAATGGTTGCGATGCGGTCGCCTTCAATGACGATGGAGCCAGTATGGCGGCCTTCGCTCACAATGGTAGCATTTGATATCAGTGTTCTTTTCATTGCAACGCTTTGAAATGGGGTTACTATTCTTCCAGCCTTTTCACTTGAATACACAAAGCTGGAATCTCCACTAGGCAGATAAACCGAGGGTGCAAAGGAACGCCGTTAGTTGCCCCTGAGCGAATCCACCGGCAGTCTGACTCCCGGCGAGGCAACAGGTGCTGCGGGCGGTGTGGCGGCTGCGGGCTCGGCCATACCATTCAGGATGGCTTGGTTTTCTTGCGCCTTCAGGTAATAGTCTTTCACGTAGGGGTCGCTCTTGAATTTATCCGTGGCCTTGCTCATAATGTCCTCTATCCAGGGGGTCAGCTCGGGATAGCGATAAACGGCTGTCATCATCATAAACACGCCCGGCCCCAGCACATTGTCGAAGTTATCGGTGATGAACGAGGTGACAAGACTGTCCTCGCGCTGGGCAATGACGTTGGCTTCGCGCATGAGCCGCTCGTTGGTTAGCTGCTCGTCTTCGCCATCCATGATGGCCTGACTCTGCTTATGGCCCAGCTCGTTCACCTGATTCTGAAGCTGTGTATAGAGGTCGATAAACTCGAAGAGCTTGTCGTTGAGCGGCGTGCCGCTGACGGCGCGCTGGGTGTTGTCGAGTTTGATAGCGATGTCGCCATCCTCAAGCACGATGGGCATGATGCTCTCGTCGTCCATGAAGATGGTAGCCATGGTGGTAGTGTCGATAGTGCCGGAAAAATGGAACTGCCCGTGAATCACCTCGCACGAATCCACATTCTTCAGGTCGTTGCTCTTCATCACTTTCAGGAAAAGCATGCGGCCGTCGAGTGTTGACACGTTTGAAGTGCCTTGTATGCTGTAAGTGTTAGCGCACGATGTGAGTACGCCCAGAACCATTAATGCGTAGTATAATTTATTCATAGGTATGGATTGGGTCCTTAAAGTAGCGGCAAAAGTACAATGTATTATTGAACTTAGAAAAAAAATTTATGCTATTTAAAACAAAAGTGCTTACTTTTAGGGTTTTTTTGCCTCTTTCTCTAGTTCGTTGGAGATTCTGTGGGTTGAATAGAGCTCAAGAATGGCGGCAATAAGCAGAAGCACCACCCAATTGTTGTGAATATATAATAGGTACGCATTGTAACCGTCGATGCCGCTCTTGCAGAATGTTGGCAGCAGGAAATTGTAGCCATTCTCTACCATGAAGACTGCCGAGAGCATGAAACAGACATCAGCCATGAGCATGATGCGGCGCAGACGGCGAATGACGGGGTTTTTGCCGTCGTAACGCTGCTGCATCTGCAGGGCGGCAAACGTAAAGGCGCCAATGGAAAATATCCAGGGAGCCACTTTCTGCACACCGAACACATACATGCCGGCACCGACCACCATCAGCACCGAGGCAACGAAAAAAAGAATGCTTTGGTTTTTACTCAGTTGTTTCATTGGCAATAACAGTGGGCCGCGCGTCGTCGCTCAGCACGAAGATGTCCTCGTCGTCGGCTTTCATAAAATAACGCTCACGGGCAATTTTTTCTATGGCCTTGGGATTGCGGTTCAGCTCGCGAAGCTGGCGCGAGTCTGACTCATAGCGGTCGTTGTACTCCTGTATCTGGCTCTTCAGGTCGCGAATCTGAAACTCTTGCTCCATACGCTGCAAAAAGCTGTTGTCATCGAGGAAACCCACGATGAGAACACCCAGAAAAATCACAATCCAATACTTGTTGTGACTCAGGAATCTCCAAACAGAACCTAAACGTTCGGCCATAATGACAGTAGAAAATTAAAAAATCCTCTGCAAAGATACAAAAATCTGAATAAGTGAGTGCAAAGAAATGATTTTTTCTTTGTTCTATGCAAAGATTTTATGCATTCTGCAAGCAAAAAACAAAAAGAAATGCTTATTTTTGCACATTATTTTAATCAAACACTATGGAATATATCGTTTCTGCACGGAAATACCGGCCAATGACGTTCGACTCGGTAGTGGGACAGGCGGCTCTCACCACTACTCTGAAGAACGCCGTGAAAAGCGGAAAGCTGGCGCACGCCTACCTCTTCTGCGGACCGAGAGGCGTGGGAAAAACCACTTGCGCACGCATCTTCGCCAAAGCCATCAACTGCCTCACGCCTACCGACGAAGGCGAGGCCTGCAACCACTGCGAAAGCTGTCAGGCATTCAACGAGCAGAGGTCGTACAACATCTTCGAGCTCGATGCCGCATCAAACAACTCGGTGGAGAACATCAAGTCGCTGATGGAGCAAACACGCATACCGCCACAGGTGGGAAAATACAAAGTGTTTATCATCGACGAGGTTCACATGCTCTCGACTCAGGCTTTCAACGCTTTCCTCAAAACACTGGAGGAACCGCCCGCACACGTCATCTTTATTCTTGCCACCACCGAGAAGCACAAGATTCTGCCCACCATCATCTCGCGCTGCCAGATTTACGATTTCGAGCGCATGACGGTTGCCAACATCATTGAGCACCTGAAAATGGTAGCACAAAAAGAGGGCATCACCTACGAGGAAGAGGCACTGGCTGTCATCGCCGAAAAAGCCGACGGAGGCATGCGCGACGCGCTGAGCATTTTCGACCAGGCGGCCTCGTTCTGCCAGGGCAACATCACTTACGCTAAAGTGGTGGAGGACTTGAATGTGCTCGACTCTGAAAACTATTTCAATCTCATTGACTACTGTCTTCAGAACAAGGTGAGCGAGGCAATGGTGCTGCTCAACCAGGTGATTGGGCAGGGATTCGACGGAGGCCACCTTATCAACGGACTGGCCAGCCACGTGCGCAATGTGCTCATGGCCAAAGACCCGCAAACCATACCCCTGCTCGAAGTAAGCCAACAACAGGCCGAAAAGTTCAAGGAACAGGCCCAGCGCTGCCCAACGAAATTTCTGTATCAGGCGCTCAAAATCATGAACGAATGCGACATCAACTACCGGCAGTCGAGCAACAAACGTCTGCTGGTGGAACTCACCCTCATCAGAGTGGCGCAAATCACGCAAGAGGACGAAACGCCTGCGGCGGGGCGCAGCCCTAAACGACTGAAATCCCTGTTCCAAAAACTCATAGCACAATCTCAGCCTCAAACGGCCCAGCAGGTGGCTGCGGCTGAGAAACCGATGCAGCGGCAAACACAGGCAACGCAGCAGCGGCAAGCTACCAATACGCCTGAAACTCAATCCCCCACCCCGAAACCTTCACTCAAGCTAGGTGCCATCGGCATGACTTTCAGCTCTATCCGAAAGGGCCCCAAAGCCCAAGAAACGCAGGAACCCGAAATTGCCAACAGAGAAGAGAACACCCAGTTTACCAACGAAGAATTGCTGCGCCAGTGGACGGCCATGTGCCAACGCATGCCACAACAAATGGCTGGCATGGCACAACGCATGCGCAACATGGTGCCCACTATCAGCAATTTCCCCGAGATTGAGGTGGTTGTCGATAACCAGATTCTGCTTGAGCAGATGAACGGTATCAAAGGTCGCATACGCGCCACCATGGCCAAGGCGCTCCACAACGGCAACATCAACATTCAACTGCGAATGGCGCGTGGCGACGAAATAAAGCCCGTGCTCACACGCAGAGAACTCTTCGACGAAATGCGCCAAAACAACAAGGCCATTGATAAAATGTGCCAGCTGCTCAATATGGAGCTGGCATAGAGAAATTATAAACTCAACTTTTGCAGGTAAAGTAAACAAGGAGTTCAAGGAGTTCAAGGAGTTGCAAGACATCAGTCTTAGCTCAGGGACATTTTTCTGAAGTAGGAAACAAGAATAAACCTATTGTCTTGAACTCCGTGCAACTCCTTGAACTCCTTGAACTACAAAAAAGCCAAATAATTATAAAAATTGCCGCCACTAGCAGGAAAAACCTACTTGTGGCGGCTTTCGTTATATTTCAGCTAAAGAGGTTCAAATAAGAGTCATTCCAAGGCTGGCACACTCGCGAATCATTTCTTCTGACCAGATGCTAGCCTGAATTTCGCCTACGTGCGCCTTGTGCAAAAGCACCATGCACAAACGGCTCTGCCCAATACCACCGCCTATGCTCAGCGGCAACTCGCCGTTCACCAGTTTCTGGTGGAAATACAGTTGCAGACGCTCTTCCTTGCCCGAAAGTTTCAGCTGGCGGAGCAGTGCCTCCTTATCCACACGGATACCCATTGACGAGAGTTCCACAGAGCGGCCCAGCACAGGATACCAGATGAGAATGTCGCCATTCAGCCCGCGCTTGCCTACTACGGTCTCCGTAGTCCAGTCGTCGTAGTCGGGCGCGCGTCCGTCGTGCGGCTCACCGTTGGCCAGCTTGCCTCCAATGCCGATGATAAACACCGCACCGTATTTCTTGGCAATCAGGTCTTCGCGCTCTTTCACAGGCTTGTCGGGATAAAGTGCCAGCAAGTCCTCGCTATGTATAAAATGTATCTCGCGCGGCAAGAATGGTTTCAGTTGGCTGTAAGTTTCGCATGTAAGATACTCTGTGCGCAGAATGGCAGCATAAATGCGGCGCACCACCCGCTTAAGAAAATCAAGGTTTCGCTCCTCGGGCGTGATCACCGCCTCCCAGTCCCACTGGTCCACATACAACGAGTGCAAATTGTCTAGTTCTTCGTCGGCACGAATAGCATTCATATCAGCATAAACGCCATAGCCAGGCTCTACGTCATACTCAGCCAGCGTCAGACGCTTCCACTTTGCCAACGAATGCACCACCTCTGCACGAGCGTCGCCCAAATCCTTGATGGGAAACGAAACAGGACGCTCCACTCCATTCAAATCATCGTTAATACCCAATCCCTTCAGCACGAACAGCGGTGCGGTAACGCGGCGCAAACGCAGTTCTGTTGACAGATTTGCCTGGAAAAAATCCTTAATCTGCTTAATACCCTGCTCCGTCTGTTTCAAACCGAGCAGGGGCTGGTAGTCGATGGGCTTGATTAATTTACTCATTACCTTATTATTATTGCTAAAACTCGTGTCCGCACTGCTCCTAAAGTCATCGCCGACTAAGAAAAAGCGGACAAATTATCTAAAATTGCTGCAAAGGTACAAATAAAATACAAATGTGCAAGCAAAAACCAAAATAATTTCGCATTTTGACACTAAATTTCGATTTTCACTTACACAATTCACACACAAAAACATCTTTTACACACACTTTTTGGAAATTTTATCGCATTTTACTTACAATTTATCAATTCTTTTTCTTACCTTTGCATCCGCAATCGCCCCAAAGCGGTTTCACATTCCAAAACAGGTCCCGTAGCTTAGCTGAATAGAGCGTCAGATTCCGGTTCTGAAGGTCCAGGGTTTGAATCCCTGCGGGATCACACACCGAAAATCCCTGCAAATCAAGGTTTGTAGGGGTTTTTTCGTACAAAGCTCAAATTCACTTTTAGACCTCATTTTCACTTTTAAAACCTAAAACTTCCGCCAAACATCCGCAAAAAATATGGCAACAATCACACTTGAAATCGGTAAAAAGAACAAGAAAGGAGTACACCCTGTAACATTCCTCGTATGCCAGGGAAAGAACTCAAAAAAGAGAATCTCAACAGAAATCAGCGTGGCTGACTCAGAACTTTCTTCAAACGGCAAGAAGATTAAGAATGTCGAGAAGGCAATGATTGTTGAGAGGATGCGCCGGCAGCTTGAAGACAGGCTTGCAGCGCTATCACTTGATCTTGCCGGAAGAAACGCGGATGCCTCATACATCGTAGAGCGAATAACAGCCACGCATGAGGATATTGATTTCTTTACATTTACAAACGAATGGCTGAAACACTCCACTATTAAGGGAGCTAAGAACTATGCGACGATGCTCAACTCCCTTGAAGCATATCTCGGAAGACGTTATCTTCCGTTCTCTACCATATCTTATAAAACATTGAAGGGTTTTGAGGAATACCTGAAAGAAAAACCGAGAGCGCAATCTCTCTACCTCGGACAGATGCGCCATTTGTACAGGGAAGCCATGAGAAGGTACAACACCGATTATGACCAGGTAATCAAAAATGATCCTTTTTTAAGATATAAAGTACCACGGCAGGTCCTAAAGAAAGGTGTCCGTTCTCTCACATTAGAGCAGCTCTTGAAAATTTACCATTACAATGGCAGGCCACACAGCCGAGCACAGCTTGCACGGGATTGCTTTATTCTCTCTTTCTGTCTGATGGGCATGAACTCCGTAGATATGTACTTATGTGCCGACAAGAAGGGTGACACCATACGATACAAGCGAGCCAAGACCAAAGACCGCAGAAGTGATGAGGCGTATATTGAGATAGTCATCCAGCCATTTATTAAAGAACTGGTAAAGAAATATAAAGGCAGGAGCAAAGTGTTCAACTTCTCTGAGCGATACGCAACGGCCAGCACCTTCAATCAAAATCTCAACAAGGGGCTGAAGGATGTCGGTGAAGCCGTCGGAATTAACGGACTGAACTTCTACCAAGCAAGGCACACTTTCGCTACATTGTCCCGAAATTTCATGCGTTTCAGCAAGTCTGATGTTGACGAAGCCCTGAACCATGTCGGAACACTTGACATTGCCGATGTGTATATTGCTAAAGACTTCTCCATTATCAACGAGAATAACGCCAAACTTATTAAGGCGGTGTTCACACCCCCGGTTGAGAATACCAACCCTGAGACATAATTACAATTTGCTCGCATCTCATCGCGTTATCCCTGCATGAAGAACATCCAGGACATCATGGCCTTCATCGAGCGGGAGCTGGAGGGGCAACGGGCATTCGTGCAGATACAGGTGGGGAATGAGTACTATGCAAGGCACATCGGGGAAGGGAAGCTGGCAGAGCACCCAAGGGTGATGACGGAGCCTTCGGCACCTTTCCTGGCATGGATGGAAAAGGCAATAGGCAATGCACTGGTCAGCGAGGGAACACGCGAGAACCACCGCAACACGCTCAGACACCTCAACGGATTCAACGCGGCAATGACGTTCACAGACCTCTCGCCGCACTTGGTGGCAGACTTCGAAGGCTACCTGCACGGACTTGGACTGAAGATTAACACCGTGGCCAAGCAGATGAAGATTTTCCGCAGGTACGTGAACGTGGCCATCGACGAGGAACTGCTCACCTCCGACCCGTTCCGCAAATGACACGTGCGTACTGAGCCGACATCCAAGCAGGCTCTCACGGAGAGGAACCTGCGAAAGTGGGAGCAGTATGTCAGCAGCTCTGATGGCACCGAGGAGGAAATGCTCATCGCGCGGGCTTTCCTGTTCAGCTGCTACACCGGGCTGCGGTTCTCCGATATCAGGGAGGTGCATTACAACCACGTCAAGAATGCATCACGGCAGAAATGGCTCATCATACGAATGCACAAGACCAAGACCACCGTACGCATACCACTCTCGAAGATGTTCTCAGGCAAGGCTCTCGCCCTCATCACAACGAGGGGGAGGCTGTTCCCCGGACTGCCAGCCAACAGCCGATGCAACGAGCTGCTGAAGCGGCTGGCCAAGCGGATGCACATCAGGAAGCACCTGTCGTTCCACTGCGCGAGAGTGACCTGCGCCACCATCCTCATCCACCGGGGCGTGCCCATCACTACCATACAGCAGATTCTCGGACACCGATACATCGGAACGACACAGGGCTATGCCCATGTCCTCGACAATACTATATATAAAGATGTGAAGCGGGCGTTCAGATAGTGCCTTGGGAACTGTATTTACGAATAATACACTTATCACCTCGTTAGTTGAATTACTACACTTTACAAATCTTAAATCGTTTACGAACTTTGTACAAAACAGCACCAACCTTTTAAGATTGGTTGTTCCTGTCAGCGTAACAAACTTTTCTTATTCCTCAATCCGAAATAACCCAAACCTTGAATTCATCAAGTTGCTTCCACAAACAATGATAGCCGTGTCAGGAAGAAACGGGTTGAATAATACAAACAATTGTCCAGTCTATGTTCCAGACGAACTTGTAGAGACCTACAAGGCAAACTCTAACTGGTCACAATATTCTACCCGTTTCAAGCCTATTTCAGAATTTTCAGACTAATTTGTATATTCACTCAACGGTTTGATTCTTGAAGCAACAGCACTCCATGATGACTTGTACAAGTCCACGCTCTCATCAGGTACGTAGATAATAGCTGTTGACGGAATACCATTAAGAGCATTTGAATTAATCGTCGGTGGTGTAGTCGCACGTAATATCACAGTTGTTAGTGCGGGCATTAGATATAGTATAAATCCCGAAAAAGTAGTTGTCGTGCTTGGGAAATCAACTGCTTTAAGATAGCATCCGCTACGGCCAATTGAGTGATTCCCGAAGGTAGTGACGCCTTCGGGAATGACGAGCATATCCATAGGCAGGTAAGAATAGTTTAAAGCTCCACCGGCAAATTCTCTTAATTTCCCTGCTGCTGGAAGTGTTATCTCAAGCAAATTTCCA
>JAEEGL010537365.1_pt1 | contig 12112 bp, 10 predicted proteins | sample 9134231 | NCBI WGS metagenome assembly JAEEGL01 (sample SAMN16246548, study PRJNA631951) | gut metagenome | biome: gut microbiome; feature: rumen; material: fiber-attached | host: Bos | place: Iran: Karaj | collected 2018-10
CAGACACCCTTTCCCTTGCCTCTTCCATGTTGGCTGCCTCACGCACGGAAGCGGTAGTGCCCCTGCTAAGCTCGGAGCGTCAAAGACTGGCCTCATTCCTCTCTGGGATGGATTGCATTACCAAGGTGTTTCCCAGCGACTCCAATTTCATCCTGATCCAGACTCCCGAGCCAAAGGAGTTGTACTCCCATCTGCTTTCTGACGGGATTATTGTCAGGGACAGGTCGACTACTCCTGGCTGTGGCAGTGCCCTTAGGTTGACTGTAGGAACTCCGGAGGAGAACGATGCCGTCATCAGTTCGATTGGGAGGTACTGCAAAAAGGATGATTTCCAGGCCGGGGCCTCTGAAGGATCAGCAGATATCCTACAGCAGATCCTTAGTTCAGGAAACAGGCATTCAGTCTTGGAGAGAACTACAGGTGAGACGCGGGTAAGGATTGAAGTGGACCTGGACGGGAATGGAGAATCTTCTGTCAGCACCGGGTTGAATTTCTTCGACCATATGCTCAACCAGATTCCTCACCATAGCGGGATAACCCTGATTGTGAATGTTCATGGTGACCTGGAAGTAGATGAGCACCATACCATGGAGGATGTTGCAATCACTCTTGGGAAAGCTTTGGTAAAAGCACTAGGGGACCGACGGGGGATAAACCGCTACGGTTTTGTCCTGCCGATGGATGATTGTGATGCAATGGTCCTGATGGATCTAGGCGGCAGGGTTGACTTCAAGTGGGACGTGCCTTTTACTCGGGAATACGTTGGTGATACTCCAACTGAGATGTTCAAACATTTCTTCCATTCCCTTTGTTGTGCCATGAAATGCAATATGCACATCCAGGCAAGGGGTGAGAATAACCATCATCTTGCAGAGTCGGTTTTCAAGGCCTTTGCAAGGACTTTGGGAATGGCCGTGCACAGGGAACCCTTCAAATATGATATTCCGAGCAGCAAGGGATTGCTATGATTGCAATAGTTGAATACGAAGCAGGCAATGTGCGTTCCGTTGTCAATGCCTTGAGAAGGTGTGGAGTTGCAGAATGGACATTGACATCGGACTCTTCCACCCTGATGCTGGCGGACAAGGTCATCCTGCCTGGCGTCGGAGACGCTTCAGTTGCCCTTGCAAGCCTCAGGTCGCTGAGACTGGATTCGGTTATTCCCAAACTTGAATGCCCTGTTCTAGGTATCTGTGTCGGGATGCAGATAATGTGTCGCCATAGTGATGAGGGTGATGCTGAAGGGCTTGGAATATTCGATGTGGATGTGAAGCGTTTCAAGAGGGAAGTGCCCGAACAGAAGATCCCTCATATGGGTTGGAATAGCATTCACGACCTCAGTTCTCCATTGTTCAAGGGGATTGGAGAGGGCTCATTCGTGTATTATGTCCACTCTTATTATGCCGGGCTTTGTGAAAACACCATTGCAACAACCGGCCATATCGTTCCCTTCAGTGCAGCGCTGGGGAAAGGGAATTTTTACGGAACACAGTTCCATCCTGAAAAAAGCGGCCCTACCGGGGCGATGATACTTGATAATTTCTTAAGCTTATGATACAAGTTATTCCCTCAATCGACATTATCGGAGGACGTTGCGTACGCCTCTCCCAAGGGGATTATTCCAGAAAGACATCATATGATGATTCGCCACTTGCAATGGCCACCAGATTCCTTGATTCCGGAATACGGACTGTCCATATAGTGGACCTTGACGGAGCCATCGAGGGTTATCCTGTCAACCTGAACCTGCTGAAAGGTATTTCTGCCCTGGAGGGAATTGATATTGAATGGGGAGGCGGAATGAAAAGCCGCGAAGATGTCGAGTCAGTCCTGGAGGCGGGCGCTTCAAGGGCAATCTGCGGGACCATGGCAGTGAGGAATCCGGAAGTTTTTTCTGGCCTCCTGGAGGAATTCGGCCCGGACAGGATCGTCCTCGGGGCTGATGTCAGGGGACGTGAGGTCGCTGTTAACGGCTGGACAGAGAATACGGGTGTAGATCTGTTCGATCTGATTGAATCCTTCCTCCCCAGCCTCTGGAATGTGATAGTCACTGAGATTTCACGCGACGGGATGCTCTGCGGTCCGGATGTGGAACTCTATGATGACATCTTGTATGAGTTCCCGGAGATTTCTCTTTCAGCAAGCGGAGGCATCAGCTGTGTGGCTGACATCGCCGCCGTGGAAAAGACAGGAGTCCCCAAAGTGATAGTCGGAAAGGCCCTGTATGAGGGAAAGATAAGTTTGGAAGAGATTGCCAGATGGTCGCCAAGAGGATAATTCCTTGCCTTGACGTAAAGGATGGCAGGACTGTTAAAGGAATAAACTTCCTTGGACTCAAGGATGTCGGTGATGCCGTTGAGCTCGGGGCCCGCTATGCTTCAGAGGGCGCTGATGAACTTGTTTACCTGGACATAAGCGCCACTGTCGAGGGACGTAAGACTTTCGCAGGCCTGGTCAGTTCCATTTCCGAGAGGATAGACATCCCTTTTACCGTCGGAGGAGGGATATCCTCCCTATCCGATGCAGGCAGGCTCCTAGAAGCCGGGGCTGATAAGATAACGATTAACAGTGCCGCCCTTCGTAATCCGGATCTTGTAGGAGACATAGCCTACCATTTCGGAAGCCAGTTCGTAGTTGTCGCGATAGATGCCAGGAGTGAAGGAGGCAGATGGGCTGCCATGTCTGATGGTGGCCGGCGTCCTACTGACAAGGAACTGTTCAGTTGGGCCAGGGAGGTACAGGATAGAGGTGCAGGTGAGATCTTGTTCACATCAATGGATCACGACGGTACTAGGAAAGGGTATCCTTGTGAGGTCTTTGCCCAGCTTTGTGGAAGCCTGTCGATACCTGTTATCGCCTCCGGTGGGGCAGGATCGGCAGAAGACATAGCTGAAGTACTGTCTGCAGGAAAGGCAGATGCTGCACTGGCCGCCAGCATCTTCCATTATGGAGAGACAACTGTGCGCGAACTCAAGGAATATCTTTTTTCGCGTGGAATAAATGTAAGGTTATAATAAAAAACTGATATGGAAAAGATTGAGCTGGATTTCAGCAAGGACCCGGACGGACTGATACCGGCGATAGTCCAGGACTCTGCCACCAGGAAAGTTCTTATGTTAGGGTACATGGATTCAGAAGCATTTGGGAAGACCTGCGAAAGCGGTCTTGTAACTTTCTGGAGCCGTTCAAGGAAGACATTATGGACCAAAGGAGAGACCAGTGGCAATTATCTCCATGTTGAAAAGATGTATGCCGACTGTGATTCTGACACACTTCTGATACTTGCCCGGCCTGACGGTCCTACATGTCACAGGGGAACGGTATCATGCTTCGATACGCCGTCAGAGGAGGGCTTTATCAGGAAACTTGAGCAGGTGATAGCAAGCCGCCATGAGAAGATGCCACAGGGGCATTACACCACGAAACTGTTTGAAAGCGGTGTAGGAAAGATATCTCAAAAAGTAGGAGAAGAAGCCGTGGAAACGATTATTGAGGCAATGGCAGGCAATGTCCCAAGATATATTTACGAGGCATCCGATCTGATCTACCATCTACTGGTACTTAATGAGCAGATGGGGGTAAGCATCGCTGACCTCGAAAAAGAATTGTTATCAAGGCATAAGCAATAATAAAAATCGGTTCATTTCTTTTTTATTATAGAAAGTTTTTGTTATTTTTGCCTTGAAGTTTTTCATAGTTTAAGTTTAGGTTAAGTAGCGGGGCGATCGCAGTGAATGCGATTGCCTCGTGAATTTTAGGGGACCTTGAGTGCGGAAACTGAAATTTTCAATTGTTCATCCTTCTTTTTCTGTTTTTTAATCACTGTTCTGCCTGATCTTCATAGCTTTGCCGTGAACCGCAATGATGCGGTCCAGAAACACATCATGCTATGAAAACTTCATCCAAAGGCCTTATTCGGTCTCTTCCTGCCGTGGCCATCTTTCTATCAGGGATTCTATCTTTTTCATGTAATAAACTCGCAGTTGATAGCGGCCAAGGAACCCTTGTCTGGAATTTCAAACCTTCACTGTACACCAGGTCGGTGAACGAGATTCCGGATACTGACGCTTTTATCCTGAAGGTTTCAGATTCCGCCGGTGAAATCCTATATAAAGGGAAATATGGGGATTCTCCCGAAACCCTGCTGGTCAATCCGGGTACCTACACTGTAAGTGCAGTGTCCAGGGAGTTCTCCGCTCCAGAATTTGACGCACCCCAGTTCGGAGATGAGCAGGTGGTAATGGTTAGGGCCGGGGCGGAGACCAGGGTACTCCTGGACTGCAGCCAGCTTAACTGCGGAGTAAGGCTGAGGATTTCTCCTGATTTCCCCGAATCATATCCCCAAGGCACACTCTCCGTCTCTTCAGAAGAAGGAAGCCTTGTGTATGGCAGTGCTTCCGACAGGACCGGCTTTTTCAAACCAGGCACCCTGACAGTGGTTCTGGATGACGGGCAGACATCGACCAGACTGCTTTCCAGGTTTCTGGAAGCAAGACAGATGCTGACTCTGGGAATAACCTGCCCTTCAGTGCCGGGATCTTCCCCCGGGTCCACATCAGGGGTGTCCATCTCACTCGATACACTCAGGACATGGACTGAGGATGAGTTCGTCATCGGTTCTCAAGAAACTGATTCAGGGGTTACAATGGAGAACGCTTACGGGGTGGGACAGGCCAAAGGCCATGCGGGAGAAAAAGGTGTCTGGGTCTGTGGGTACATCGTAGGGGGAGACCTTTCCTCCAGTAAGAACGGTATCCGTTTCACTCCTCCTTTCGAATCCATGACTTGCATAGCCATCGCCGCACGTTCATCAGTCTCAGAAAAGGCCTCCTGTATGTCTGTGCAATTGGTGAAAGGCTCCATCAGGGAGCAATTGAACCTCGTTGAAAACCCTCAGATTCTGTCACGCAAGGTTTATCTCAAAGGAGACATCGAGTCTTCATACTACGGAATCCCTGGAATTAAGAACCTTACCGAGTTCTCTTTCGAATGACAATCAACCATTATAAACATAATCTGGACTTATGAAAGAAAAACTAGTTTTGATGGCCTTGTCCATCATTTTGCTTTGCCCTTCCGTGGTTTACTCCCAGGAAAGGAAGCATTCCTTCGAAGTGGGTATCAGCGGATCTGCCGTCAACCATTCCCGAACCATGCTGTCCGATTTCCATGTGACAAAAGGAGGAGACTATGTGTTCACCCTTGATGAGAAATTGCTCTATGGGGGCGTAAATCTCTACGCTGCATATGAACTGAAACCATGGCTTTTCCTGGATGCACAGGGTACTGTGGGATTTGCCAGGCATTACGAATCCGGATCCTTGAAACAGGGAGGTTCCATACTTGCAGGACCGGGACTGCAGTTCCGCCCTCGTTTCGGGGAGGGATGGATCCAACCTTACCTGAGGTTGGGTGTTAATTATTATCACAAGGATTTCCCGGCGTACTGGTTCGGGACTTTTGAAGGTGATTTTACCAGAGAGGGCGTTTGGAAAGCTGAAGACTCATGGAACAAAGGCAGTACATTCGACAAGGACACGTACATTCCTGTATCGGCCGGTATCGGAGTCGTGGGATGGTTTAGTGAGCGGATAGGGATCCGCATCGAAGGTAATTACTTGAGGTCCATCGAATCTAAAGGAGCCAACTTCGCCCAAGGTTCGGCCGGCATTGTGTTCCGGTTTGGAGGCATAAACCTGCACCCTGCACCTGCTCCTGAACGGATTGTGGAGAAATATATTGAGAAAGAAGTCGTTAAGGAGGTCCCTGTAGAAACGATAAGGGAAGTAGTCAAAGAGATTCCCTGTGACAAATCAATCGATGGCCTGATGGACAACGTGACCTTCGACTTCGACAGGGCTGAACTTACATATGGAAGCGAGATTGTACTGGATGAAGTGGCAAAGATACTTGCTTCGTATCCCGAAGACCGCTTCCTTATTTCCGGTCACACTGACGCAAGAGGTGGGGAAACTTACAATGAGCAGCTGTCCGTCGCCAGGGCGAAGGCTGTCTATGATGCCCTGATCCTGCGGGGTGTACCAGAATCACAATTATGCTACAGGGGCTTCGGCAAAAGGACGGCAGTCGCACCCGGATCAGCCGGAGATGATGTGCGGCGCGGAGACAGGAAGGTCGTTCTGGAACGAGTTACCTGGGAGCCTCTTTGGAACTATCTTAAAAAGAACCAATAATACCTAAGAACATGAAAAACAGATTCTATTGTTTATCCGCAATGCTCATTGGAGCAGCGGTGCTTGCGATGTCGTGCAATTCCCTTGAAGTTACATTGCCCCGAGGCCCTCAAGGGGAGCAGGGAATTCAGGGAATAGCCGGTAAAAACGGTCTTTCTGCTTATGAATTATGGGTAGCTTCAGTTACGGATCAGACAATCCAGGATTGGACCGGCGGAACCGGCATAAGCGATTTCTTCAAATACCTTAAAGGGAAGGATGGTCTGGACGGTAAGGACGGTAAAGACGGAAAGTCTGCACTTGAACTGTGGCGTGAATATGTCGTAGCAGGAGTTGAGGATCCTAAAAATCCTGGTATCCAATGGGATAAAGAAAAGCTTTCGGAGCGTGATTTCTATGAATTCCTTTCCGGCGCTGATGGTAAAGACGGAAGTACACCATATATCGGAAGCAACGGAATCTGGTGGATAGTTGTGAATGGCTCTCCTGAGGACCTGGGGGTCCCCGCACATGGTCTCAAAGGGGATACCGGTGCCAAGGGAGAAAAAGGTGATAAAGGTGATAAAGGAGATAAGGGTGATGACGGAGAGGTAGGAGAACCTGGCCAGCCTGGTGAGCCAGGGATTCCAGGAGACACTCCATTTATCGGAGAGAATGGAAACTGGTGGATAGGGGATACTGATACCGGTGTTCCTCACAAAGGAGAGAATGGAGAGTCAGCTTATGAATTGTGGGTGGCCGATGTGACCTCAGAAGCTGGACTAGCAAATCCGGATAACGGGGTATATGATGTTGAAGAATATCCTGAATGGCCACGAGACGCCATTTCATTGGAAGACTTTTACAAGTATCTTACAGGTCGGGATGGTAAGGATGGAGAATCTGCCAGTGGAGTCCAGGCGGTTCTGGACACACTCTATTCTGAACGGGTGGACAAGTCGAAGTACAATGTTGCTCCTGTCATAGCTTTGGGAAGGACATCTGAAGAGGAAACAACGTATGAGTATGTCAATCCATTCTCAGGAGGATCTGCATTCATAGTAACCGGACCGGGCCCCGTCATCATCCCGGATTGTGAGGTAACCTTCACCACCTTGGATGGAAGAATAACCTACACCAAGCGCTCTGATGAAGCTGGTTATGTCTATCTGACCAGATCGGAACTGCCGGAATGGTATGAGGGGGCACCCTCTGCAGCTGATGATCCCAAGGATATTAATTCAGGGGTGAGACCGCTGTCTTTTTCTTTCGGAGGCAAGACCATTTCGGATAATGGAAAGATAGCATCAACCTGTAAGGTCCCTTATCAGGTTGATCTGGAGATGGAACTCGTGGATGGATCGTTGAGGGGAAGCTATTCCCTGCCGGTGTACGAAGTCCACAGGATCTTAGAAGGTATGAGGGAGGAAGTGTGCTTCGTGAAGGCGGTTTCCAGGAAGTATGTCGAAGACTACAGGGGGCATGGATTCTTGCACAATGTTCCTGTGACAAACAAGTATTACCGCAACGAAGGAGCGGTCAAAATGCTGAAGAGGATGTATGACATAGCTTCATCCTGCTCAGCATCACTGCCTCCCTCTACGGCTACGGACGAAGACATAATGACTTTTATCAGTACGGTTTCAAATCTTTATGACGGAGACTTGCCAGGCTTCCCAAGGAGTGTCGGCACTGACGGTTATGCCTCTCCCTCTTTCGGAGATGGCGGGGAACCTGCGGTTGTAGGAGTCTATGACACGTTTTCTTATATTGACAAGGGCAGTCTTCTGATCCGTAAATACAGACCGGACTATGGCCTGAAGGTGTCGGATGAGACAAGGTCTGTCCATGTTCCCTCAATAACCCAGCTTCCTTCTGATGTCTTGAAAGCATCGTATGTCTGGAAGAGCGGACATACTACACTTACCTTTGAATTGGACTGGAACGCCATCGACAGATTGGAAGTGGCTGACGGATACAGTGGCAAGTGGCAAGGAGATGCCTTCATTTATGACTACTGCCCTTTCAAGGACTTGTCACCCAGACCCACATCAACCTTTTCCGGATTCAGGGCAAAAGGGAAGTACAATGGTTCTAGCATCGATTCAAAAGTGGGAATATCCTGGAGGAAACCGATAGTGTTCACGGACATTTATGATGGATTCTCTACCATTGTGTCCGATGTGGACAATGGTTACATTCTCTTCAATGGACTTGGTGGGACATTCAGCTACGATTCTTCGGGAGATGATGAAAATGGCAATGGAAGCGCTTATCTTTTCGGCCAGGTAATACCTAAGTCGGAAGAGAAGTAGGATAATAAACGGAATAATTGTTTAATTTAGCGCCATGAAAAGGATAATAACCCTGATCATGGCGCTTTTGGCCATGCTGTCTTGCAAGGTCTCACTTGGACAGAAATATATTACAACCGAAGCGGACAAATCAAAGGCCGGTGAAGTGATGCAGGTCCTCTCCAAGGCATGCGAAGACGCTTCCGTTGCAGGCCGGAGTCTTTCCGTTTCAGAGTTGATGGTGATGGCAGCCAGGGAGATGCTGGGTACTCCATATGTTGCAGGGACTCTGGAAGAAGATCCCCTCAATGAACAGCTTCGGATCTATCTCACAAAGACGGACTGTATCCTTTTCGTGGAAACCTGCCTGAATCTGGCCAGGACCGTAAAGGAAGGTTCAGTGACCTTTGATGATTTCGCATCCAGGACAGCACGCAGCCGTTATCGCTGTAAACCTCCCTATACCTATGGAGACCGGATTCATTATACAACCGAGTGGATACGTCGTCAGGGAGATGTGCTCAAAGACATCACCATGGAACGTGGTGGGGAAGTCAATGACCATCCCATCCATTTCATGTCCTCCAATCCAAAGAGTTACAAGCAATTGGCCGATGCCGCCAACATTCCTAGGGCAGCCCTTGACCTAAAGAAGATTGAGGAAGTTGAGGCTGCCCTGAACAAGGAGCCCATGACATTCATCCCCAAAGCAAAGGTCGCCACCGCAGCAGCCGGAATAAAATCGGGGGACATAATCTGTTATGTCTCCAACGTTAAAGGGCTTGATATCGCCCACGTAGCCATAGCCCTTGTCGAAGGGGAGAGGGTCGGTTTTATCCATGCATCTCAAGCAGACGGAAAGGTGGAAATCGACAAGCAGACGATCGCTGAATACGTCGGCTCGCGTTCCCACCTTTCAGGAATCAAGGTCGTGAGACCCCTGTAGGTTTACCTTTTCTTGAAGAGACCTCCCAGTACGCTGGTAACTACACTCTTGCCAATACCTGAGCCTCCGAGGGCGATCAGGATGTCATTCATGTCAACTTTCCCGTCACCATTCTGATCCTTGAATACCTTGGTTACTCCGCCAAGGATGTTGGGGATAAGCTTTGTGAGTGCAGTTCCAAGGACAGCTCCAAGTCCGAGCTTCTTGAGGACGTTGGTGTTGAACAGGTTGCCGGCCAACTGTGTGACAGGGCTGCTTTCGACGGGGGTCTTGCCTCCGAAGAGGTCCTTGATGATGTTGATGCCACCTGCCTTGGTCGCAGTCTGGGTAAGGCTTCCGAGGATGGAATCGGAAAGGCCGCCGAGAACCTGGTTCTTCAGTGCGGCAGGGATCTCCAGACCACCTGCGGCTGAGTTTACCTGCTGCTTGATAATGTCGTTAAGTGAAAAAGCCATTGTGTTATGAATTTGGGTGTTAAACAATAATCATGTAGGTGCATTCCTTACAAATTTACAATTTTCCTTGAATATCCTGCAATTATGATAGAAAATTAAATTCGTATATTTGTATATCAATTGACCACGAATCATGAACAAGGAAAAAATGACCAATTACAGGTGGGTGATCTGCGCGATGATCTTCTTCGCCACCACGGTCAACTATCTCGACCGTCAGGTTCTCTCACTTACCTGGGATGAATTCATCAAGCCCGAATTCCACTGGAATGAAATCAATTACGGTAACATTACGGCTGTCTTTGCGATCGTGTATGCTTTTGCACAGCTTTTCGCCGGAAGGATAGTCGACAGGCTCGGAACCAAGAGGGGCTACACAGTCTCTATCGCAGTCTGGTCACTTGGAGCCTGCCTCCATGCTATCTGCGGAATTGCGACTGAAGCCCATGTCGGTGCTTCTTCCAGGATGGAACTTATACAGGCAACCGGTGATGCTGCGATTGTTATCTCTACATTCAGTGTTTACATGTTCATGATAGCTAGGGCGATCCTGGCTTTGGGAGAGGGAGGTAATTTCCCGTCGGCTATCAAGGCGACGGCCGAGTATTTCCCTAAGAAAGACAGGGCGTTCGCTACTTCGATATTCAATTCCGGGTCATCCATCGGTGCCCTGGTCGCTCCGCTTTCCATCCCTCTGATAGCTGCCAAGTGGGGATGGGAAATGGCTTTCCTGATTATCGGTGCACTGGGATTCATCTGGATGGGTTTCTGGATCTTCATGTATAAGAAGCCCTCAGAGAACAGGAAGGTCAATGCTGCCGAGCTTGCCTATATCGAGCAGGATGCCGCCGCCGATGCTGAATACGCTAAGAGGCCTATGGAAGGTACATCCGCCTCTGAAGAGAAGATGTCCCTGGGCAAGGTTCTCAGGCACAAAGAAGCCTGGGCCTTCATTCTGGCCCGTTTCATCACTGACGGTGTGTGGTGGTTCTTCCTTTTCTGGACTCCTTCCTATCTCAATACACAGTTCGGAATCAAGACTTCCGATCCATTGGGAATAGCGTTGATCTTCGTCCTTTACCTGATCACCATGCTTTCAATTTTCGGTGGAAAGCTTCCTACCATATTCATGAACAGGACAGGAAAGGATCCCTACACGAGCAGGACAAGGGCCATGCTGATCTTTGCCTTCATTCCGCTAGTTGTCCTATTCGCCCAACCTCTTGGTAACATATCTCCTTGGCTTCCGGTAATCTGTATCGGACTGGCCGGAGCTGCCCACCAGAGCTGGTCTGCCAACCTTTACACTGTAGGTACCGATCTCTTCCCCAAGAAGGCGGCTGCAACCATCACAGGAGTTTGCGGAATGGCCGCAGGTATAAGTTCCTTCCTGTTCCAGCAGGTTGCTGGTCATCTGTTCGTCTATGCAGGAGAGAGCAACATGCACTTCATGGGTTTTGAAGGGAAGCCGGCTGGATATTTCGTAATGTTCTGCTACTGCGCCGTAGCCTACCTTATCGGTTGGGTGGTAATGAAAATGCTCGCACCGAAGTACGAGCCTATTTCCGAATAGTATTTCCTTTCTTTTAGAGGTAAAGGTCAAAGTAGTCAGTTACCTTGTCCATCAGGTGGATCCTCCACCTGCCTCCGACATTATGCTCTGAACGGGGGTAGGGGAAGTAATCCAGTTGTGTGTTGTTCTCAATGCATTTCTGGACGAAACTGAGACTGTGCTCCCATACGACGGTGTTGTCGATGGCTCCCTGGCAAATCAGGAGCTTGCCCTTGAGATTGCCGGCATTTTCGATCAGGCTGGTCTGCTTGAAGCCTTCAGGATTAGTCTCCGGAGTGTCCATGTAACGCTCCCCGTACATGACTTCGTACCATTTCCAGTCGATTACAGGTCCACCGGCAACACCTACCTTGAAGGTTTCAGGATAGTGGGTCATGAGGGAGATCGTCATGAAGCCTCCGTAACTCCAGCCGTGTACTCCGATCCTTTCCGAATCCACGAAAGGAAGGGACTTGAGCATGTTGATTCCGACCATCTGGTCTGCCATCTCATTCTGGCCGCAATGCCTGTGGATGGCCTTCTCAAACTCTGCACCGCGGTTCTGGGTACCCCGGTTGTCCTGGATGTAGACAACACATCCCTTCTGGGCCATAAGGAGTTCCCACATGCTGATTCCTCCGAGCCAGCTGTCCTTTACAAGTTGGGAATGAGGACCTCCATAGACGTAGAGG
>JAEEGL011086460.1_pt1 | contig 12112 bp, 10 predicted proteins | sample 9134231 | NCBI WGS metagenome assembly JAEEGL01 (sample SAMN16246548, study PRJNA631951) | gut metagenome | biome: gut microbiome; feature: rumen; material: fiber-attached | host: Bos | place: Iran: Karaj | collected 2018-10
GTATTATCAAAAAGCAGTATATAAAGAATTAGAAAGTATTGGTATAGATAGAAAAATATTAGAATCTGGGGGATTAAAAGTATATACTAATTTAGATATTAATAAACAAAAAAGCTTAGAAAATAATATTTTAAACTATATTAATGAAGATATGGGATTACAAGTAGCAAGTGTAATTGTAGATCCTAAATCAGGTAAAATAGAGGCTTTAACTGGGGGATTAAACTATGAAAAAAGTGAATACAATCGTGCAACTGAATCAAAAAGACAAGTAGGAAGTACTATGAAATCTTTTTTATATTATACGGCATTAGAAAATAATTTAACTTCTTCATCTAAATTTAAAAGTGAATATACTACATTTAATATTAATAATAAAGATAGTTATTCACCAACTAATTATAATGATAAATATGCTAATAAAGATATTACAATGGCAGCAGCTATTGCATTTTCTGATAATATATATGCGGTTAAAACAAATTTATTTTTAGGAGTAGATGCATTGGTTAATACAGCAAAAAAAGCTGGTATTAAAGAAAAACTACTACCTATTCCTTCGTTAGCACTAGGAAGCGAAGAAGTAAATATAATTGATTATGCTACTGGATATGCTACTTTAGCAGATCTAGGATATAAAAAAGATTTATATTTAATTAGAAAAATAGAAGATAAAAATGGATTAGTAATATATAAAAAAGATAATAAAAGAAAATTAGTTTTAAATCCTAATTATGTATATATTTTAAATGAATTATTATCAAACACTACTAGCAGTGCTTTTAAAGATTATACTACTGCTACTGCATCTACTATAGCATCTAAGTTAAAAAGAAAATATGCAATAAAGACTGGTACAACAGATTCAGATTATTGGACAGTTGGTTATAATAAAAATGAATTAATGTTAATATGGGTTGGTTATGATAATAATGATGGATTTAATAAAAATTATGGATATATATCAAAAAATATATGGGCAGATACTATGGAAGATATTGAAGAAGAATTAGATGATACATGGTATGAAACTCCTAAAAATGTAGTTGGAGTAATATTAGATTCTGTTACTGGAGATACTACAAATGATCCCAAAAGAGGAATAATTTATTATTATTTAAAAGGATCTGAACCAATAATTGAAGCAAAAAAAAACAAAGATAATTAATCTTCGTTTTTTTCTACTATAATTGTATATTTCATTTCTTTATTTTCATTATTTTTAAATAAACTTACATCATATTTTTTATTTTTTAATTCTTCAATAGCATCTTCTATAACATCATCTGATAAAGAAAAATCACTATTTTTAGCATCTTCAGTTGGTGTTGGAGCAAAGTCTAACATTTCAATTTCTTCTTCTTTTTCTTCAGTTTGCATATTTGCTTCTTCATCTTCTAAGAAATTAAAGAACTTGTTAGGTATTGGCTTTTTCTCATATAATTCATCATCTTTAGGAGTATTTTCACTTTCAGTTACTTCTTCTTTAACTTCTTCAATCGGTTTTTCAGTAACATTTGTTTCTACTGCTTCTTCTTTTATTTCTTCTTGAGGAGTTTCAATAACCTCATCTTTAATTTCATTATTATCCATATTATTTTCTTCTTTCATATATTCCTTTATCTCTTTATCTAATGATCTTACAGTTAATCTTTCATTTATTATTCTATCTAACCATTCATCTTGTTTATCTTTATCTTGTATTTGAAGCAAGCTTCTAGCATGTCTTTCAGATATTTTTTCTTCCATAAGTGCATTTTGCACTTTATCAGATAATGACAATAATCTCATCTTATTAGAAATTGCTGATTGACTTAATCCCATCTTCTTAGCTAATTCTTCTTGGGTTAAATAACCTTTATCTAATAATGCTTTAAATGATTTTGCTTCTTCAATTGCAGATAAATCCTTTCTTTGAATATTTTCAACAATAGCAACCTCTGCAGATTTTTTATCATCTAACATAGATATAATTGCAGGTACAGATGTAAGTCCTGCTAACTTTGATGCTTTATATCTTCTTTCTCCTGCTATTATTTCATACTTATCTCCAAGGCGTCTTAAAACTAGGGGTTGAATAATCCCATGTTCTTTAATCGAATTAGCAAGTTCTTGTAATGAAGAATCATCAAATGCTATACGTGGTTGAAACCTATTAGGAATAATATCTTCAATAGGTATATTTAAAATTTGTGATTCAGTATTCACATCTAACCCCTTTACCTTTCTATATTATTTTATAATAATTAATTCTTTTTTACAAGAGGCATCTTTAGTATTTTATCGTATGATCTAATACTATTTATATCAGTTTCCTTTTGTTTTTTTATTACTAAAATATTTCTGATGCCTGCATTATTATTTAAATTAAATGTTATTTTATTTATTATTTCAGCATTAAAATAGTTAATTGTACTATTAGCTTCATTTAATTCTTCTTCTATATTTCCTTTTAATGGAATAAATAATCCATTTATTTTTACTAATGGTAAAGATAATTCAGATAGTACTCTTAAATTAGCTACCGCTCTTGATGTTACAATATCAAATTTATTTAGATTATTCTTAGAATAATTCTCTACTCTATCATTAATTACTGTTACATCAATATTCAAAATATCTTTTAATTCATTTAAAAATTTAGTTTTTTTATTGTTTGAATCTAATAATGTTACATCTAGATGAGGAAACATTATTTTTAATACCATTCCTGGAAATCCTGCTCCACTTCCTATATCTATCAAACTATTATAATTATTTAAATCAATAGCTTTTAAAATAGTTAAAGAATCATAAAAATGCTTTAAATAAACATCATTATCATCTATTATTCTTGTTAAATTAGTGTGTTTATTATACTCCTTTAAAAAAATTAAGTATTTGTCTAACTTATCTAATTTGTCATTTGTTATTTCAATATTAAATTCACTTATTGAATTAATAAACTCATCTTTATTCATTATTATATTCCTTCTTTAAATAGATAGCTAATATAGTTATATCTGATGGATTTACTCCACTTATTCTTGATGCTTGGGCAATTGTTCTTGGTCTTATTTCATTTAGTTTTTGTCTTGCTTCAGATGCTATATTTTTTATTTTATTATAATCTATATCATCTGGTATTTCTTTTTCCTCTATTTTAATTAATTTATCAGCTTCTTTATAAGCTTTTTCTATATATCCAGAATATTTAATTTCAATTAATACTTCTTCTTTTACATCATTAGAATAATCAAATTTATGAATTTGATCCACTATATTAAAGTCTATTTCTGGTCTTCTTAATAAATTATAATAAGTCATATTATTTCTTGGTAATTCAATATTATTATTTTTAAAAATATCTTTTACTTTTTCATTTACTATAAATTTAGTATTATTAAGTTCATCAAACAATAATTTTATATTATTTTTTCTTTCTAAATATATTTCATATTTTTCTTTAGAAATAGATCCAACTTTATTAGCATGTTCTCTTAATCTTAAATCAGCATTATCATGTCTTAATAATAATCTAAATTCTGCTCTTGAAGTAAGCATTCTATATGGATCTTTTACTCCCTTAGTAACTAAGTCATCTATTAATACACCAATATATGCTTCATTCCTTTTTAATATTAATGGTGCGTTACCTTGCATTTTTAATGCTGCATTAATACCAGCAAGTAAACCTTGACCCGCTGCTTCTTCATAACCACTAGTACCATTTATTTGACCAGCAGTAAATAAATTTTCTATTATCTTATTTTCTAAATTAGCATTCATTTGTAATGGATCTATAGCATCGTATTCAATAGCATATGCATATTTAGTTATTACAGCTTTTTCTAACCCCACTAGTGAATGAACCATTTCTTCTTGTACATACTTTGGCATACTTGTTGAAAAACCTTGTAGATACCACTCATCATAATAAATACTTTCTGGTTCTAAGAATAATTGATGTCTTTCTTTATCGCTAAATCTTACTATTTTATCTTCAATTGATGGACAATATCTTGGTCCAACTCCAGTAACATATCCACCATACATAGCAGATTCATTTAAATGATTATTAATAATCTTTTTTGTTAATTCATTTGTATATAATAAATAACATTTTTGTTGATTATTTATTTCATAATGTGGTTTTTCAGTATAACTAAAAGTCCAATAAACATCGTCACCCTTTTCTTCCTTTAATTTAGAAAAGTCAATTGAATCCTTCTTAATTCGAGGTGGTGTACCAGTTTTTAATCTAATTATATTTAATCCTAATTTTTTTAAATTATCAGATAAATGATTACTTCTTTTTTCACCATGTGGTCCAGATGGAGTATTTTCGCTACCTATCAATACATTAGCTTTAGTATATGTTCCAGTAGTAAGAATCACTGTTTTAGCATCTATTTTTTCACCATTTGAAAGAATTACACCACAAACAGTATTGTTATTGATTACTAAATCTTCTACACAACCTTCTTTAATAGTTAAATTCTTATTATTTTCTAATAACTCTAACATTACTTTTGGATATACTCTTTTATCAGCTTGTGCTCTTAAACTTCTTACAGCTGGACCTTTTGAATTGTTTAACATTTTAATTTGAAAATGAGATCTATCTGCTACTATACCCATTAAACCACCTAAGGCATCTATTTCTCTTACTATTACGCCCTTAGCAGTTCCTCCAATTGATGGATTACAAGGCATATCTGCAATATTATTTTTATTCATAGTTAAAAGAAGGGTTTCAAAGCCCATAAATGCCACTATATTAGCTGCCTCACAGCCAGCATGTCCTCCTCCTACTACAATACAATCATACATAATATCTCTACTTTCCTAAACAAAAATTACTAAATAATGTATTTACTAATTCATCTTGATATGTTTCACCAGTTATTTCACCTAAATAATTCCACGCATTATTTATATCTATTTCAACAATACTAACTGGCATATTCTTATTTAATCCATCTATACCATTAATAATACTATCTAAAGCTTTTTTTAATAAATCAATTTGTCTTACATTAGACATATAAGTCATATCTTTATTAATTTTATCTAAATTCAACTTGTTAATTATTTCATTTTTTAATGAATCAATTCCTTCACTAGATAATGTATTACCAGTAATATATTTATAATCTAACTTCATATTGTTATCTAAATCATTTTTATTAACAAATATAATTCTTTTATCTTCAGGAATACTTTCAATTAATTCTTTTTCATAATTTCCTAATAATTCGTTATTATCAAGTACAATAATTACTAAATCAGCAAAAGAAATGGTATATAAACTCTTCTCTACTCCAATTTTTTCAACTATATCTTCTGTTTCTCTAATACCTGCAGTATCTATAAAATTAATTTGAAATCCATTTAAATTAATAGTGCCTTCAACTATATCTCTAGTAGTACCAGCAACATCTGTTACTATTGCTTTATCTTCATCTAAAAATGTATTTAATATACTACTTTTTCCTACATTTGGTTTACCTACAATAGCAATATTTATTCCATCTTTAATCAATTTACCATTTTTAGAATCTTTTAATATTTTTTCTATATTACCTTTAATTTCATTTAATTTTGGTAATAAATTATCTTTAGTAACTACCTCAATATCTTCATATTCAGGATAATCTATATTAACTTCAATATTAGCCATTACATTTACTATTTTTTCTCTAATTTTTTTAATATTTTTAGTTAAATTTCCACCTAAATTATTAAGTGCAAGACTTCTTGCTGCATCACTTTTAGCATTTATTAAATCATTAACAGATTCTGCTTCTACTAAATCTATTCTACCATTTAAAAAGGCTCTTTTAGTAAATTCACCAGGTTCTGCTAACCTACATCCTTTTTCTAATAATAATTCTAATATTTTATTAGTGGTATTAATACCACCATGGCTATTTATTTCTACTATATCTTCAGTAGTATAGGTTTTTTTGGATAACATGATTGATACTAATACTTCATCTATTTTTTCATTACCATCAAGAATATAGCCATAGTGGATAGTATGACTTTTTGCTTTTTTTAAATCATCACCTTTAAATATTTTACTAATAATATTAAGTGATTCTTTACCACTCATTCTAATTATTGATATTGCTCCAATACCTGGAGATGTTGATATAGCACATATTGTATCATCCATATTATCACCACCGGCAATATATTAGCATAAAATTAGATATTTTTCATCTATTATATAAAAAAAGAATCTTTCGATTCTTATTCTGGTTTAATAACTATATGTCTATTAGGTTCTTCACCTTCACTATTAGCAGTTATTCCCTTAAAATCTGCTAAAGCATTATGAACTATTCTTCTATCATATGCATTCATATTATCCATATGTATTTCAGTTTTAGTTCTAACAACATCTTTAGCTAAATTTCTAGCTAATCTTTCCAATCTTTTTTCATTCTTTTCTCTATAATTTTCTACATCTAAATTAATATATCTTCTAACATTAAAATCCGTATTTAATTTTTGTTTTAATATATTTTCTAATGCTTTTAATGTATTTCCACCCTTACCAATTAATATTGGATTATTATCTGAATAAATCTTTATATAAATAGTTTCATCTCTTAATTTTGTTTCGAATTTTACTTCTAAACCCATATTAGTTAATAATTCTTCTAAATATTCTTTTAAATAATTAACAAGATCTTTATTTAATATAGCAGTTACTTTATAATTAGTATTCTTTTTTAAAAGCCCACTCTTCTCTTCTTCATATTTATAAACAATATCTTCTTTATTAACATTATTTTCTTTTGCTATTTCTTCTAGTATTAATTCTAAGTCTTTTCCTTCTTTATTTATTAGTTCCATATTTTAACTTCTCCTTTTTCTCTAACTTATCCTTTATATTCTTTTTTGGCTTAACTTCTTTATCAGATGATAACTTTTTAAATAAATAAGTTTGAATTGCTATAAATGCATACGTTGTAATCCAATAAAATGAAATTGCTGTTGAAAGTGAGAATGATGTAATAATAATTAATATAGTCATTGTTGTAGTCATACTACTCATTTGTTTTCCCATATCATTATTCATTGCAGCAGTATTTCTCATTGAATATTTAAATGAAAAATAAGTAGATACAGCGATTAAAAGAATTAATAAAATATATAGATAATTACCATGAGATAATCCAACATAAGGTGTCATACCTAAATTAAATCCTAGTAATCTACCTTCGAATATTACTGGAGTTCTATTAATAGCTTGTAAGAATGCAAAGAATATTGGTAATTGTAAAAATGCTACTAAACATCCACCCATTGGTTTAACATTATGTTTTCTATAAATTGCCATCATTTCTTGACTCTTCATCATCATTGATTCTTGATCATCTCTACCACGATACTTATACTCTAATTTTTCCATATCTTTTTGAACTTTAGCCATATTTTTGCTTTGTGTATGAGTTTTATAAGAGAATGGCAATAATATAATTCTAATTAATAAACCTACTATTATTAATGAAATACCCATATTCTTAAATAATTTACCTAAAACAATTATTAAATATGCAAGAGGTTTAACAAATAAGAATTCCCAAATACCAGTACTCTTATTAGAATTTATTTTAAAATTCTTACATTCTGGTAATTTATCTAACTTTATCTTTAATTGTTTATCATATTTTTTATAAACTTTTAACAATTCTTTATCTGTTGGTTTACATAATATATTAGAAGGTAAATTTTGACCAGTTTTTTCATATTTAACTATCTTTTTACCATCTTTTAAATAATCATTAGCACCACAACCAGTAGTAAGTAATAGTAACATTACTATAATTAATACTTTAAATCTATTTTTCATTTTTTTCATCCTTTTCTATAAGTTCTAATAATTTATTTTCCATTTCTCTATAAGATAATGTAAGAACTTCTTTCTTACATATTATAATATAATTATATGTTTTTGGAAATAATTTAATATTATTATCTATAATAGATCTCACTTGTCTTTTTATTTTATTTCTTTTAACAGCATTTCCAACTTTTGTACCTACTGCAATTCCAAATCTATTATAATCATTATTTTTTTCACCACAAAGAACAAAATATTTGTTTTTATTTTGTTTTCCTTTTTGAATTATATTATTAAATAATATATTAGATTTTACTATATATCTTTTTTTCATAATATTTAAAAAATACGTAAGAAATTATTTTGTTAATTCCTTACGTCCTTTTCTACGACGATTATTTATCACTTTTGTTCCTTTACGCGCAAAGAAACCATGTTTCTTAGATTTTTTTCTATTATTTGGTTGATAAGTTCTTTTCATTATGTCCCACCTCTTCCTTTAAGCGTTTTTATTATAATATTATTATTATGTTTATGTCAAGAAATAACAAGTTATTAACAATCATTATCCTTATTATATATAATATATACTTATATATTTTAAGTTATCAACACTTTCAACATTCTAAAATGTGGGTTAAGTTGTTACTAACTTAAAAAGTTGATAATTTTTTGTTGAAAATGTTGAAAACTTTCTGTAATATAGGTAGTACCTAGAAATGTTATGTTGAAAATTATTAACAAAAGTAATTTTATATTGTAATAAATTTTTAGATAAGATACAATTATTTTAGAACGGTATGATTGTGGGGTGAGGTATTGAATACAAAGGAACTTTTTCAAAATTTTTTGAAAGAAGTTAGTGAAATTGTTAGTCCAAGTACTTATTCTGTTTGGTTTAATGGATTAGAATTAATCAGCATTGATGATAAAGAAATTACTATAAAAGTACCTCTACCTGTACATAAACAAATTCTTAAAAGTACTTATTTAGATTTATTTGAAGAAACATTTTTTTCACTAACTGGAATTAATTATTCTTTTAGATTTTTAACTGAAGATGAAATTGAAGAAACTAAAGATTTATCTGAAATAGTTAATATTATTAAAGAAAAAGATGAAGAAACTAAAGTAGAATGGAATACAAATCTAAATCCAAATCTAAATTTTGATAATTATATAGTTGGAGAATCAAATAGATTAGCATACATTTCTGCGATGAATGTTGCACAATCTCCAGGTACTATACGTAATCCATTATTTATATATGGAAGAAGTGGAATTGGTAAAACTCATTTAATGCATGCAATTGGTAATTATATTACTAGTCATTCAGATAAAAAGGTATTATATACTACTAGTAATGATTTTATTGATGAATATGCTGGTATATCAAAATTAGAAAAAGGAAAAGAAGCATTAGAATATGCTAATAATTTTAAGAATAAATATAGAAATGTTGATGTTTTAATAGTAGATGATATACAGTTTTTAGTTGGAGCTGAAAGAACACAACAAGAATTCTTTCATACATTTGAAGCATTACATCAACAAAATAAACAAATAATAATATCTAGTGATAGAAGCCCAGATGATCTAAAAAAAATAGAGGAAAGATTAAGAAGTAGATTTACTTGGGGACTTCCAGTAGATATTTATCCACCTGATTTTGAATTAAGATGTGAAATAATAAAACAAAAATTAGATAACACTAGTATAAAAGATAAAGTAACTAAAGATGTTATTGATTATATTGCTAATAGTTGTACTAATGATGTTAGACATATTATTGGTACTATTAATAGATTACTTGCTTATACAGCAATGATGACACCAGAAATTATTGATTTAAATTTTGCAATAGAAGCTATAAAAGATTATGTAAATGTTAATTTATATCAAGATAATTCAATATCTCATATTCAAAAAGTAGTAGCGGATTTCTTTAAAATAACAGTGGATGATTTAAAAAGTAAGAGAAGAAGTAATAATATAGCAAGACCTAGACATATAGCAATGTATTTATGTAGGATAGAAACTGATGAAAAGTTAGAAAAAATAGGTTTAGAATTTGGAGGTAGAGATCATTCTACAGTGGTAGCTAGTTGTGAAAAAATAAAAAATGAATTAAAAAATAATACTACATTAGATAATATGTTAAAAGAAATAAAATCCAAGTTATAAAATTGTTAATAATTAATTAGTTATTAACACCAAGAAATATATGAGTTAAGTTGATAAATACATAGTTTTCAACATTTTCAACACTATAATAAATTATAATAATAAAATAAGAAAGAAGGAATGAAAAATGAAATTTGTTATTGATAAGAATGTAATATTAGAAGCTTTAGTAAATGTAACTAAAGCAATAGGAATTAGAACTACTATTCCTATATTAAATGGAATTAAGTTTGATTTAACTAAAGAAGGTTTATACTTACTTGCTAGTGATTCAGAAGTTACTATTAAAATATTTATAGATAATAAAGATATAAAAAAGATAGATAAAGAAGGATCTATGATTATTCAAAGTAAATATATATTAGATATAATAAGAAAGATGCCATCAGATATAATATATTTTGAAGCATTAGATGATACTAAAATAAAGATATTTACAGATAATAATGAATATAATCTAAATTGTTATGATATTAATGATTATCCACATATTAGTTTAGATGAATCAAAAGAACCAATAGATATAAATGCAGAAGTATTAAAATCTATTATTAATGAAACAGCATATGCAGTATCAACACAAGAAGTAAGACCACTTCTTACTGGTATTAATTTAAAAATAAATGGTAACTTATTAGAAGCAATAGCTACTGATTCATATAGATTAGCTAAAAAGTCAGTTAAATTAGATAATCAAATTAATGCATCTATTAATATAGTTATACCAGGAAGTAGTATAAATGAGTTTGAAAAAATGTTAACAACTGATGATAATGTTGTTATGCATATATTTAATAACAAAATTTTATTTAAATATAGAAATATAGAATTTCAAACTAATTTATTATCAGGTACTTATCCAGATACTAATCATTTTATTCCAAATGAGTTTGCATATATGATTAATTTAGATTTAAAAAGCTTTAATGATGCAGTAGATAGAGCATCATTACTAGCACAAAGTAAAGATAAAAATATTGTTAGAGTTTTAATTGATAATAAATTAATGGTTATATCATCATCTTCATCTGAATTAGGTAGAACTGAAGAAAAATTAGCTATTGATTGTAGTAATAAAGAAAAATTAGAAATTGCTTTTTCATCTAGATATATGCTAGAAGCATTAAAAGTAATTAAAGATAAAGATATATTATTATTAATAAATAGTGATGATAAACCAATATTAATTAAATCAGTTAAAGATGAATCATTAATTGAATTAATATTACCTGTTAAAACTTATTAAATTATTTCCCGGGAAATATTTTTGAAAAATTAACCTCCATATCGGAGGTTTTGTTTTTTATATAAAAAAATAATGAATATACTAAAATTTTGTTTTAAATGGCCTTATTTTATGTTATAATATTAAGTAGGTATAGGAGTATTGAATTTAGTTTTAAATTAAAATTTTAGTATTAAGAGGCATATTATGAAAATTAATCATTTAAAATTAACAAATTTTAGAAATTATGAAAAATTAGATTTAGATTTTAATGATAGTTTAAATATTATATATGGTAATAATGGATCTGGTAAAACTAATTTAGTTGAAGGTATATATGCTTTATCAATTACTAAATCATTTAGAACTAATAATGATAAGAATTTAATTAAAAATAATGAATTAAGTACTAAAATAGAGGGAATTGTAGATACAAATAAATACAAAGTTATTATTAATAAAGAAGGTAAAAAAGTATATATTAATGATAATATTCAATCTAGAATAAGTAATTATATATCAAATATTAATGTTGTTTTACTTGAACCAGATGAACAAATAATATTAAGTGATTCACCTAGTGAAAGAAGAAAGTTAATTAATATTGAATTAAGTCAGTTATATAAAGAGTATTTAATTGAATTAAATAATTATAATAAGATATTAAAACAAAGAAACTTCTATATTAGAGAATTATTTATAAATGCAAATGCTAGTAAAGATTATTTAGATATATTAACAGAAAAATTAGTTACTAGTGGAATTATTATTTATAATATTAGAAATGATTTTATTAATAATATTAATAATTATATTAGTAAAATATATAAAGATATATTTGATAAAGGAGAATTATTAATTAATTA